>SXGS01408693.1_pt1 | contig 99961 bp, 72 predicted proteins | sample 3174681 | NCBI WGS metagenome assembly SXGS01 (sample SAMN11356861, study PRJNA531348) | freshwater metagenome | isolation source: freshwater sample F1-80 | place: China: Fuxian Lake, Yuxi | collected 2017-12-25 | reverse complement strand
ACAACTCAAGACGAGTTGCTTTCGGTTTCCGTGAAGTGCGTTGAAGGTGTGGAAGAACTCCTCCTGTATGCGTTCTTTGCCGGCGAGGAACTGGACATCGTCGATGAGGAGCACATCCACCAGACGATATTTGCGTCGGAATTTCGGCAGTTGCCCCCCCTGAAGTGCCTCAATGAATTCGTTGGTGAATTTTTCGCAGGGTAGATACGCCACCCGAGCATTTTTGCGATGGCTGAGGACAAATTGGCCAATGGCCTGGAGCAGGTGCGTCTTCCCCAGACCGACCCCACCGATGAAGAACAGGGGATTATATGTTTTGCCAGGATTCTGCGCGACGGCGATGGCAGCCCCATGGGCCAGGTTGTTGTTGTTGCCGACGACGAAGGTGTCGAAGGTGTTGTTCGGGTTGAGAAACACCTCCGAGGTGCGGCTATTTGAAGACGGTTCAGGAGTCGAAGGTCCCATCGACAGTTCCGACTGAACCTCCGAGGTTTGCTGCACGGGCGCCGCGCCCAGGCAGAAGGTTACTTCCAAGGTGCGCCCTGCAGAGCGCGTCACTACGGATCGCAATAGATCGGAATAATTCTCACGCAACCAGACCTCGGAAAAATCGTCCGGGGTTTCAAGTTGTAGCGTGTGGCCATCGATGCCACGCGCTCGAAGCGGCGCAAACCACATCGTGAAGATCTCAGCTTTGAGCATCCCACGTAGAACATCCTGCGCCTGGGACCAGATGGATTCAGCGGACTCTAGCATGAACGTTGGGGGGTAGGGATTGAGTAAAGGGGTTTAGGCGGGAGGATTCGTAATTATTCACCGAAGCCTGTTCGGTGCTCATTCCTAACGCCTTGGCAAGAAAAACTCGCCGGATTTTGCGGAGAAATCTGAGGAATAATCCCAGATTTTAACGATCCACATGATGAGTCGCCAAAGTTCACAACATGTTGTAGATTAACGAATTGGGAACAATAGCGACCCTCCCATTCCCAGCGAGAAGTGCGCCGACCCATCCATGGCATCTGTGAATTCAATGCCTGCGTTCTAGGAAAAAGCTGTGGGGTGCACGAGGACAACATATTAATCGTTCTTCCCAAGTTATTCACATGTTGATTTTGGGCCGTTTTGCGGGTCTTTTTCACCGCCAGAAACCGCCGATGGGCCGCGCACGGCCTCTTGCAGCAGGTCGATAACCTGTATTCTGAACTGACACGACATGGGTGCGACCCGATCATACAAGGTGAATTGTCCGCCTCAGCCAAGCCAACCAAGAGCCCACGAGCCAGTAACCCCAACAGCCACACAGAACTGGCTCGCCTTTTGACATTGGATGGTTTGCATCGGATTCGAGGAGACCGCTTGCCCCACGTCGTCGTCTGTCGACGTCTCGTAACGCGGAATTCACAGTTGCCAAAATCAATCGCCTCCCAACTGACGTCGAGAAAAATCTAGGAGGTTTGCGCCAAAAAGGCGCATCTCTTTAACAAAAAGTTAGCCCCCTAAGACCCACCCTTACTCCTAACAAATCAATCACTTGTAGAGGGAAACCAGCGCACGCCGTTGGAGGAATTGCGCCATAGCTCCCTCCCATTCCTGGTGAATCCCGGCCAATTCGCGATGGTTTCGAATCATTTCCAGGGTCTTGGCGTGCACCAAGAGCTTCCCAACATTATCCAGGTCAAACTGTTCGGGGTACAACCGGTGAATAACACGGGCCAATGTCACCCCGAGGTCCGTCGCGCGAAACGTTTCCCGGTCGGTTAACAGGATCTGAACGCCCCCACAGTCCAATCCTTTGAACTTGTTCACAGTGGGCGTAAATCGGATGGGGACAAACCGAACACCGGGCAGAGCAGCAGCGTTCAATGCTTCAGCCAACCGCAGGTCATTTATGTAGGGTGCGCCAATTCGTTCAAAGGGAGTGTCCGTTCCGCGCCCTACAGAAATGGGACACATCTCGATTATCCCGACTCCAGGATAGAGTACGGCTTGCGTTAAACTACGCATATTGGGTGAGGTGTTGATCCATGGAAGTCCTGTCGCATCGAACCACTGTCCACGGCTCCAGCCTTCACACGGAATAACCGACAATTCCAACCGAATGCCGCGTTCTTTTTGGAACATCCGCGCGAGCTCGCCAACCGTCATTCCATGCCGCATCGGAAGCTCATGCCATCCTACAAAACTTCGCGGCCCATCGAGCAGGGGTCCCTCCACATGAGTGCCTGTGATGGGATTGACGCGATCCAAAACGAGGAACGCCTTTTGTGCGGCCGATGCGGCCAGCATGCTTTCACCCAATGTCGAGATATAGGTATAGAATCGGCAGCCAATGTCTTGCAGGTCGTAAACGAGCACATCCAACCCAGCGAGTTGCTCCGGCTTGGGTGCTCGCGATTCACCATACAGGCTGTAAATCGGCAATCCCGTTTTCTCATCCCGTCCATCCAGCACCTTTTCATCGAGGACACCTCGTATCCCGTGTTCGGGGCTGAATAACGCGACCAACGACACGTCCGTTGCGGCGTGAAGCAAATCAATCGTGGAGCGACGCTCCCGATCGATGCCGGTGTGGTTTGTGATCAATCCAACTTTCTTCCCACGCAATGGCTTAAAGCCATCCCTCGCCAACACATCGATTCCATTCAACACGATCGATGCGGAAGCCGCAGTTGGGGCAATTTCAGCCTCTGCCGGAGACGTCCTGGATGGAAGCGCCCCTGGCACGTTCTTCCAGTCAAATCCCCGGATAGCCTCTGCGGCCAACGTCCCCAAGGTGCGCCGCAATGTCAGCACCGTACCTTCGTCGCCGGGGTGATTGCGGTTCGAGAGGAACAAAACAAACGTCTTGGAAAAGGGATCCACCCACATGGACGTCCCCGTCCATCCGGTGTGGCCATACGATCCGATCGGAAACCACTGACCTCGCGGCCCAGCATACGGCGAATCAATATCCCAGCCCAAGCCACGCCTCGCGGCAATGGCTTCGGGCGTCTGCACCGAAGTCATGAGTCGAACCGTTTCGCTCTTGAGCACCCGGCGGCCCTCCAGTTCTCCGCCGTTGAGTAGCATTCGGGAAAAACGAGCCAAGTCGCCCGCCGTGGTAAATAGCCCAGCATGCCCAGCCACCCCTCCCATACGCCGCGCCGTCGGATCATGGACTACCGCCCGGAGCACTGTTCCATCCGCCTGACGTTCGGTAGGGGCCACCCGGTCGGCTATACGAGCCTCGGGCAAGAATTGCGTGTCATGCATTTGGAGCGGTTCGAATAATTCCTCAGCGTAGTAGCGATCAAGGCGCCGTCCACTGACTCGATGAACGAGTTCTCCGAGCACGATAAAATTGATGTCACTGTATAGAAACTGAGTCCCTGGGGAATGCTTGAGAGTCTCTTCGCAGGCCAGCTGCAGTGCGCGCACGGTGCCCTTCCATTCACCTCGAGCCCCCAATCCAGTGCGCAACCCGGAGGTATGTGTCAGTAGCTGGCGCACCGTGATGCGCTCCTTGTCCGCGGCATGAAATTCAGGCAGATAGCTCGAGACCGGCGCGTCGAGTCGCAACAACCCGGTTTCGATCAGTTTCGCCACGGCGGGTGTCGTGGCGATCACTTTGGTCAATGAAGCGGCGTCGAAGATTGTATCAAGTGTCATAGACTCGGCCGCGGGCACGAGAGCTCGCTGGCCGAAGGCGTGGCTATAGGCGACGCCATGGCGTTCGAGCCAAAGCACGCCGCCCGGACACTTTTTCTCAGCAATTGCCCGCCGGATCGCCCCATCGATCGCCTCCAATCGCTCGGGAATAAAAGGCCCTGCGACTCCTTGGCCGCGCCCAGCCCAATCCATTAAGACCAGGCTGGCCGTCAGAATCAAAAGAACGCGAGACACAAGCCATGACATGTGGTGAGCAGTAATGGGAAAACGGGGGCGATGGCAATTCAAAGCAACAATACTCCCCGAAACTACGGTCCACTTGGCGGACGATCCAACGGATCCAGAGGATCGACGCCCCAGATCACCCCAGTCATTCGGAAGGGTACGAGTGGGACCTCATGATCGACATCCCCAAGCATTGCATCTGTCCCCGGCAACATCCATTCTCAGCGATGGATGGGCTTCGGGCACTTTCTGTCAAGCGAGGCAGCTGAATCGAATCCGTTTCTGGCGACACACTTAAAACCCAAACCTGTCCAGCCACCAGATTGGTGATCTGACCCAGCTTTAGGTCCTTCTTTCCCCCACCGGCATAGGCTGTCACATCAAATCGAGTGCTTGGCGGTAAACTCGGGAAGGTCTGAAAGTGCATGTTCTCATAAGTAAACCTCCACCGCCGTTGCTTTCCGCTCGCCACCGAAGACTCCACGTCGAAGCGCTTGCCGGGAGAAATGCTGAACTCAACGCGAAGGTCACCGGAATGGGTTCCCTCCAGTATTGTCGAGGACTTCCAAACGGAATCCTTCCGTTCTGACGAACCGACCGGAAGCACAACCGCATTATCCGAATGCCAAGGTGCCACTGAAAAGGTGGTTTGAGCGGAGGCTGACAAAATGGCGGAGGCTGCGCTGGCGACCCATCTCAGAACAGTCGTGGAGTGTTTCGAGTACTTCATGTCCTCAGGGTCCCTCAACGAGGATGATGCGAAAGCCCACGCGATCGCTCCGATGGTCTGGCAATTCAGCCCAACACGCTGCCGTGCGCAATAAGTCGTCATCGCTATCTGCCCAGGAGGCACCGCGCACCACGCGATACATAGTACCGCTGTCGTCGGTACTCAGTCGACGAGACGGATATCGCCAGGGGATCCGTGCATTTAGTTCGGGTTGGTACCAAGTATCGCACCACTCCGCCACATTGCCGCCCAAATGCCGGAATCCCGAATGCGATCTACCTACCGAAACAGGTACCGTGTACTTCGAGGACGCATCGGCGCTGGTTAACAATAGTTCGCGCCATTGCCTGGGCCAATTGGGTCCCAACAACTCGCGTCCCGCGTAATTACCTTCTTCAGGCTTGGGGGGATAAGTCCCTCCCCAGGGGTACTCAGACACCCCCACCATGGTCTCCCACTGCTCTGCGGCGGGCAGGGTGAATCGTTGTTGGGGCATCAGACGTTCCTTTCCCCGCTCTTGCTTGGTGAGCCATGAGCAAAAATTCATAGCCTCCTCCCACGACACCCCCACGACGGGGTGATTGCCTTCTTGTCTTTCGAAGGCATTTCTCCAGGTCCGACCAATCTTCACGAAGCCTTCTGATGTGACCGATTCCAGCGGCATATCCGCCATCTTGGATTGCTCGGCGAACTCTCGAAATTGGCTGACTGTCACCTCGTGTTCACCGCCCAAAAAGTTGGTTGGTGGCGACATCGGGAGCAATCGCAGTTGCAAATTGGTCAGAGACCATTCCGCCGACATTCTGGGATGCGTCCAAGGCTTCAACAAAACTACCCGCTCATTGGGAACTCCCGGCTCGAGCCAAAATTCGATTGGCTCCACGGGATCGACGCGCATCGCAGCGAGTGCCTTAGCGGGTAATTCCAATCGATAGCGCCCGGCGCGCAACGTCGCTTCCTGGTCGATGTCGAATGGCAAGTCCGCCTTGATGGGAGCGGCGGGGTCTGCTGCGGGCTGAGTGTCGAACGACAATGGTCCGTTAAACAATGGGTTGGACCACGAATCATAAATCAGGAATTGAACCGGGCTGCTCAGGCGCACGTGAATCAAGGATGGTTTGAAATCCAACGGGATCCTTGTCAGTTGCCCGGAATCTAACTGAACTTCGCGCAGAATGCAGCGTTTGCCATGTTTCACGCCAACTGGGACCGGCGCACCCGCTACGGTCAGCAACCGATCTTCGGCTTCGATTCGATACAGCGCTGGTGGGAGATTCTTCAGGGTGAGCTCGGAACTGGTCGGGAATACCTCGTACTCCTGTCTGAGTGCATTCACCCACCCCGTTTCCGAACCTCGAGACACATAGACTCGCACATCCCCAGGCTGCTGATGGCGGCGCCCTCGCACCTCATAGTACGGCTCCAAGATCAACGTCAGCGTGGCCGGTAGAACAACTGGCGTGGAAGTCATGACCGGGTCCGAGGCCCCAGAGACAGGCTCAGGGACTTGTATCTTTGGAGGATTCTTTTCATCCTCTGGAGGCCTAGCGAGGGGGCGTAACCAGTTTCGAAGCCGCTCTGCGGGCCTGGTCACCCACGGACCTTGTAACGGGTCTGGCAGTTGGACCTTGTTCAGGTGGGTCAGGACCAATAGAGCGTAAAGCGTTGCCAAGAATCCTGAAACTGTCATGAAACCCTGCAGCAGCCGTCGGAGTGGCTCCAGATAGTCTACTCGGCGTGCGTCCACCGGCGGTCCACTACGCCACCACTTTCTGAAGGTGGCAATGTCCGGCGGCGGGTCTCCCGTCCCAGCAGACAGACATTGCAGCAGGGTCGACGACGCCTCTGCGGTCACTTGTCGTCGATCCTGACGAGGAAGGTAGTGCCAGGGATGGTGTGGGGCTGAAAGTGTGCTACCGCTGGTGAGCTGCTCAGCCGAAAAGGGTGGGTGACCGGTTAGCAAATGATACAAGGCTGCAGCCAGAGAATAGATGTCATCTGAGACTGAAGGTGCCGCCCCCCGACGTTGGGCGGGCGAGGCGTAGAGCAACGTTCCACCAATCGTCGTGGCGTAGATATCTCCGGTCGAATCCGGTCGTGCCAACCCAAAATCCGCCAGGATCAGATTCCCTTTAGGAGTCACCATGAGGTTGGCGGGCTTGATATCCCGATGCACCAACCCCATTTGCACGTGCGCGTACTCCAATGCATTGAACAATTGCTCCAGGAGCGGCTGCAACTGTTGGCACGAGAAGCGCCCTGCGGGCTGAAGTTGTAGCAATTCCTTGAGATTCACCCCAGGAACAAATTCCATGGAATAGAACACGGCTTGACCCGGGGTATCATGCCAGGAATACACCCTGACGATGTTCGGGTGTTTGACCGGCAGCAGCGCTTTCACCTCCTCTCGCAATAAATCGACCTGCGAACGATCCGACCCCCTCCCGCCGCCGACAAACTTGAGCGCAACATGACTGGGAGAACCCTCCGTCGACATTTGTTCGTCCTTGGCCAGCCCGATGGATGCCGGACACGTGGGTTGCTGGTTTCAACGGCATCTCGAGTGAAATCACCCCATCGAAACTCTCGCGATGTTCCAAACGATTGTCGGAAGGGAACGTGTATTCGCGCTTCACCCCGTCAACGCTTTCGCAAATGCTGCAACGTCATGATGCGCCTGCAACTCCTGCTAGCCCTGCTCGCTGCGGCTTTATGCCGATGCGCCTGCTCGGGAGCTGAACGCTGGCAAGAAGTGGACGGTGGACGCTGGCGTTCCCTCACAATTCAGTCCTCCACCACCACAGGGTTCACACTTCTGCCGGGAGCCGCAACGGGCATACGATTCACCAACAGCCTTGAGGAAGCTCGGGCCGCCACCAACCGCGTTCTTTATAACGGGTCTGGAGTGGCAGTCGCCGACTTCGATGGCGATGGACTTCCCGACATTTTTTTCGCGGCACTGGAAGCTCCCTGCATGCTTTATCAAAACCAGGGCAACTGGAGGTTTCGCGAAGTCACCGCGCAGGTGGGTCTGGAGATCCATGGGATGACGGTTCGTGGAGCGGCGTTTGCCGATATCAATGGCGACGGTCGGCCGGACTTGTTGCTCACCACCGTGGGGCACGGTACCCGCTGCTATCTCAATGCCATGCCCGACGGGTTCGTAGACGTCACCCCATTGGCTGGAACCGGGAGCGGCTATGGCAGCTCAACTGTGGCCATCGCCGATATTGACGGCAACGGCACTCTAGACCTCTACATCGCCAATAACCGCGCCGAGGACATTCGGGACCGAGGTGCGATCGACCTGAAACTCGTCGGAGGACAAATGATTGTTCCACCGGCGCTCCAGGATCGCCTGGTCATCATGAATGGTGAACTTCGAGAGTACGGAGAACCCGATCAGCTGTTCCTGGGCGATGGAAATGGTCGGTTTCGATTAGCCAGTTGGACCAATGGAACGTTCCTAACGAGGCCTTCGACGATTTCATCAGGCAGCCATTGCTCCATCGAAAGCTCAGCGCAACCGGACCTGGAATCGTCTGGGCAGACTTGAACCTGGATGGTTTTGAAGACCTCTTGATTACCGGTGGCAGCGGTGGCAGCCCAAGCATCTTCAACGGGGATGGCCAAGGCAATTTCAAGCAACAAAATGGTTTCAGCCAGTGGACCAATTTGGTCCGTGAACCAACCTCCTTGCTCGCCACCGTGACCGGCACCAATGGGTTCCTCCTCCACGCCCTCTCCAATTATCGAGAGGCATCACAACTCGGTGGTTCCCTCGGGCTGTTGCGCCTAAACCCTTCCGTATCGCGAGTGGAACTCGACCCTGTCCCGGCGTCTACAGGCCCCATGGCGCTGGCAGATATGGATGCGGATGGCGATTTAGATCTATTCGTCGGAGGCCGAGCCCTGTCTGGACAGTTTCCGAGCCATTCAGCCTCCAGACTTTTCAAGCACGACCAAGGTACATGGCGATTCGATCCAAAACATGACCAATCGCTCGCCCGAGTTGGTGTCGTGAATGGGTGTGTCTGGACGGATCTGGATGGGGATGGGTTTCCCGAACTGGTGATAACGGAGGAATGTGGGCCCTTGCGAATCTTCAAGAACTCTTTTGGCCACTTGCGCGAGCAGGCTTGGGAAATTTTTTCCGGTAAGACTCGCTCCCCCTTGGACTTGTTGACCGGTTTATGGCAAGGGGTCATCTCGGGGGATTTTGATGGCGACGGTCGCATGGACTTGGCCGCCTCCAACTGGGGTGAGAATGCGGACCCCATTTACAACTCGGATGGGCCAGGCAAACTGCTTTACGGCGACCTAAGTGGTGCTGGGAATGCAGGCGAACTTCTCGAAATGATCTTTCTACCGGAAACCAAAAACTACACCACACTGCTAGGACTGGACGCCCTCGTCCGCCATTTCCCAGCATTTCAGGACCGATTTTCGTCCCACGCCGGGTTCTCTCAAGCCGATCTGAAGTCCATTCTCGGACCGCAAGCAATCCAGGCGCGCGAACTCACAATAACCTATCTCCAATCCACCGTATTCCTGAATCGGGGCGATCATTTCAAAGCCAAACCCCTTCCAGCGGAAGCCCAGTGGTCACCTGCCTTTGGAATCGCCGCAGCCGACTTCGATGGCGATGGAAAGGTGGACCTATTCCTCGCACAGAACTTCTTCGGGGTGAAACCCGGCGCTACCCGACAAGACTCCGGCCGCGGCCTTTTGCTCGCCGGTTTAGGTAATGGGGAGTTTCGGAGCCTGAACGGAGCCGAATCTGGGATTCGTCTCTACGGCGAACAACGCAGTGCTGCCACGGCCGATTTCAACCGGGATGGACGGCTCGATCTGGCAGTTGGGCAATACGCCGCCGAAACCCGACTCTATGCAAATCGCACAACCAGGATCGGCCTCCGCGTTCGATTGATCGGACCGTCCGGGAATCCCAACGGCGTCGGGGCCAGAATGCGCCTCGTGCAGCAGGGTCACAGCGGAGCGATGCACGAGGTGCATTTAGGGGGCGGTTATGCTTCCCAGGACTCCACCATGCTCGTTTTGCCTTTGAACCCTGAATCCGGCGGCGACGCTATTGGCTATCCGCCTTCGCGTCCATGGCTACCGGCTTTGCCGCGTTGGCTCAATCCGACATCACCCAGCCTGGCGATCAGACCATCGCCAGTTCTGCCAATAGCCCCGGCTCCGAAGGCGTTGCTAATGTTATCGACAACAAGCCTACGAAATACCTCAACTTCGATGGCAAAAACAACAACCCCTCGGGCTTCACGGTCAAGCCCTCTGTCGGCAAGACCATTGTCACCGGCCTGAGCATTCAATCGGCCAATGACGCCCCCGATCGGGATCCTGCGACCTATGAATTAAGTGGCTCCAATGACGGCACAACATTCTCCGTCATCAGCAGTGGCGACGTGCCCGAATTCGGTCCCGACCGATTCAAGACCGTGCAACTGAATTTTGCCAACGCCTCAGCGTACCTTTGGTACAAGTTGATGTTCCCCACCACCCGGGGTCCCAGCGGCTGCTGTATGCAAGTGGCCGAAGTCGAGTTCCTTGGGACGGCGGTCAAGGATGACGTCACCCAACCCGGCGATGCCGTGGTCGCATCTTCCGCGAATAGCCCCGGCTCCGAAGGCGTGGCTAATGTCATCGACAATAAACCCACCAAATACCTCAACTTCGATGGCAAAAACGATCAACCCTCCGGTTTCACCGTCACTCCGGGTGTCGGGGCCACTGTGGTGACTGGCATCTCTGTCCAGTCCGCGAACGACGGCCCCGATCGTGATCCAAAGAGTTACAACCTGAGCGGCTCCAACGATGGCGGAACAACCTTTGTCCCGATCAGTTCGGGCGACGTGCCGGAGTTCGGCACCACTCGTTTCAAGACGGTCTACGCCTTGTTCGCCAATACCAAGGCGTACAAGACCTACAAGCTCACGTTCCCCACGACGCGTGGACCTAGCACTTGCTGTATGCAAGTGGCCGAGGTCGAGCTGCTAGGCGACGTGGCTCCCCAAGACGTGACTGTCCCAGGCGATCCCACCGTGGCCTCCTCCGCCAACAGCCCTGGTTCCGAAGGCGTCGCCAATGTCATCGACAACAAGCCCACGAAATACCTCAACTTCGACGGGAAAAACAATCAGCCCTCGGGCTTCACTGTCACGCCCAGCGCCGGCAAGAGCATCGTGACTGGCCTCACCATCACCAGTGCCAATGACGCGCCTGACCGCGATCCAGCGACCTATCAATTGAGCGGCTCTAACGATGGCACTACGTTCACCGCGATCAGTGCTGGCGACGTGCCCGAGTTCGGCCCCGATCGATTCAAGGCCGTGGAAGTGACCTTCCCCAATGCCGTTGCCTACTCCAGCTACCGGCTGATTTTCCCCACGACCCGCGGCCCCAGCGGCTGCTGTATGCAGGTTTCGGAAGTCGAATTCCTCGGCTTTGTATTTGATCCAACCAAGTTCCCGAAATTCCTGACCCAACCGGCCAATACTCCCTCGCTCGTCGGTGCCAAGGCCCGGTTCTTCGTCAACCTGGACGGTCCCTGGCGCTTGCAATGGTACAAAAATAACACCGCAATTCCGGGCGCCACCCAACTCGCCTATGAAACCGATGCGGTCACCGCCGCCAGTGGCAACGACACGTATCATGCGATCGCCAAGAACGGGCCGCTCGAAACCCAGAGTGATACCATTCGCGTGGAAGTCTTCGCACCATCTGCGACCAAAAGCATTGGGCTGAACTTTGTGGGCGGCGGTGCCAATGGCGCACCGACAACCATCGCCTCAACCGACGTTGCCGGCGCCCATAAGCAAGCCTATTGGAACAACTATCCCCGCACGGGCGACGATGTGGATCTCCCGGTCAAGAACAGCAGCAATGACGATTCCGATATCACCGTCGAATTCGCCCCCTCCGGTCAGTGGGGTGCCGGCACGGGAACCGATTCCGGTGACCGCAAGATTCTGAATGGATATCTGAGCGGTGCAGACGGCGGTGGTAACGCTGTGGAGGTTATCTTTGGCAACCTGAACGCTGCCTCCACCTACTCGGTGTTGGTCTATACCGTGAACCGCCCGCTGGCCTTCAATGATTCGGATTTCCGCGTGGAAGGCGCTGCCATCAGCCCAACCATCACCATCCGCGCCCAAAACGCCGACGAGTACAATACCGCCCCCGGTTTCGTCCGCGGCACCTCCACCGACCCGACCAAACGCCCGGTCGCGAACTATATCCGGTTCAATGATGTGAAGCCCGATGCGGGTGGCATTATCAAACTAGTCGCCCAAGGCCTCCCCGAGCCCGGGGAATCGCCCGCCGGCGCGGCTCCCGTCAACGCGGTCCAATTGCTGGTCAATCCGCCCGCCGAAGTCCCCGCGCCCTTGGTGTCCAGCCAACCAGCGAGCCAAAACTTGGTTCTCGGAGCCAACGCGACATTCCTGATCAATGCCAGCGGATCCGGCCTGACCTATCAATGGCGCAAGGGCGCCATCAACCTTGCCGATGGCGGCCGTGTTAGCGGTGCCAAATCAGCGTCGCTGACCCTGGCCACGGTGGAAGTTGGAGATGAAGGCAGCTATTCGGTGGTGGTTTCCAATGCTGGCGGCAGCGTGAACAGCGCCAGCGCCGTCCTCAGCGTCTACAATGGGAAAATTGCGGATCGCCTCGCCGCGCATTGGAAGTTTGACGAGAGTGCCGGGCTTTCCGCCGCCAATAGCGTCGTGGGCGGCCAAGCGGGCGCTCTTCAAGGGTACTCTGGCAATTCTCAGTGGGTCGCCGGCCGTGTCGGTGGAGCGCTGAGTTTCGACGGCGCCAGCCAGTTCGTCATCGTCTCCGATTACACCAAGCCCACCACCGCTGAAGCCCTCAGCGCCTGGGTCTGGACCGACGCCAGTCAGGCCTCGACCATTATCGCCAACTCCGGCGTGCCTAATGACCAAAACCTCCGCCGCAGTCAGTTCGAATTCGGTCTCGCCACCGAAGGCGATGTTCGCGGCCAAATCGTCGCCGGCCCGAATGCCTACAGCGGTCGCGAAGGCGCCGAAAAACCCCTCAGCATGGGTGCTTGGCACCACGTGGTCCTCACCGCGGACGGATCCCGACTCACCATCTATCGCGATGGCGCTGTCGTTTCCACGTTGGACTATGCCGGCCGCATCACAGACGCGACCGCGCCTTGCATTGGCATCGGCGGGTTGCTCGACAATGCCCTCGATGCCAATGATCCGGAAGACAAGATCTGCGCCAAAGTCATCGAAGCCAATTCGTCGCTATGGACCGGCAAGATCGACGATGTCGCCCTCTGGACACGCACTCTCGGTGCCGGTGAGGTCACCGCCATTTATGAATTGGGCAAGGCCAGTAAGAGCTTGGCGGAAGTGCCCAACGTCCAACCACCCGTCAGCAATCCGCCCACCCTCTCCGCCAAACGGAATGCGGACGGAACGATCACGGTTACGTTCGAAGGCAAGTTGGAACTATCCGACAAAGTGGATGGCTCCTATCAGCCACTCGATGTCGCCAGCCCGTTCACGTTCACACCCAACGCCGCCATGCAGTTCGGACGCGCTCGCCGATAGACCAAAGGCGCCTTTTTTCCTCATCACCACAGAGGTCGGACGCAAGTCCGACCTCTTTTTTATTCGTGTCGACCCTACTTCATGGTTAAACGGACACGTGTCCGCCACGTTGAAATCCCTCCGAGCCCTGGCCGACGCCACTCGTTTGCGAATCATCGCCCTGTTGGAGTCCGAGGAATTATCGGTCAATGAGCTGCAAGAAATCACTCGTCTGGGTCAATCACGTGTCAGTACACACCTGAGCCTACTTGCGGAGGCAGGGTTGATCACCGCCCGCCGCGAGGGCAAACGCACCTTCTATAAACTGAACACGCTCGGCGCTTCGGAGATTTCCGAGGTTGCCCGATTCGCCATCCGCGGTGCTCATGAACTCCCCGAGAACCAAGGGGATCAAATCAACCTCAAGCGCATCATCGCCCGGCGCCAAGAACAGGCCCAACTCTTCTTCAACCAAGTCGCAGGCCGTTTCGATCGGAGCTACGGCCCGGGACGTTCCTGGGCAGCGTTCGGACACCTGCTCCTGCGCATCCTGCCGCCCATCACTGTCGCAGATCTCGGCTCTGGGGAAGGCCTCATCGCCGAACTCCTAGCGCGTCGCTGTCGCAAGGTTATTGCCGTCGATAATTCTGAAAAGATGGTCAAGTTCGGAGCCACCAAGGCCAAGAAGAACGGCCTCAAAAATCTCGAATTCCGCGTCGGCGACGTCCAGCAGCCCCCCATCGACCCCGGCAGTGTCGACCTCGTAATTCTCAGCCAGGCACTTCATCACGCCGAAACCCCCTCCGAAGCCATTGCCAGCGCCCATCGAATTCTCAAGCCTAGCGGCCAACTCCTCATTCTCGACCTAGTCCAACACAAGTTTGAACAGGCTCGGGAGTTGTACGGGGACCGATGGCTAGGCTTTTCAGAAAGCACGTTGCATCGGTGGCTCGAAGACGCCGGCTTTAAACAAATCGAAATCAGTGTCGTCGATCGTGAAGAACAACCTCCGCACTTCGAAACACTGCTCGCCAGCGGCGAACGGTCGCCCGCTACGGGCGCTTTAGTGACGCCCGACGAAAATGCTCGGTGATTTCTTTGGCTTTCAACGCCCGGTCATACACCGCCACTTCGTCCAGCTTGCCCTCCAGCCCCGCTACGCCATCGTGACGCCCACCAAAAAACATCGAACCGGAACGAATCCGAGGTAACGAGTCAGCCTGGATTTCTGGAATCGGATTTCCATCCAGATACACCCGCGCACTCTGTCCTTCGCGAACCAGGACGAGGTGATGCCAAGTGCGCATCGCAAGCTGCGTTCGACCCACCCAGGGTGATACACTCGACGTCCCACTGATCCCCAGGACCAGTCGCCCCGCCGTCGACCCACCCGATGACGATAACGAGGTCCCTCCGATCGCCAGGTGCTCCGCCATACCATCGGTGACGCCATCCACCCCTCTCGAATAGAAGTGGCCCGTGACATCTCTCGCCGTCACTGGCAATCCGTTCCACACCCAAAGTTCGATGGAATAGGAGTCCGGCAACTGCGGCAAGCTGGCTCGAAGACGCCCCCCGGCGACGTGAATCGCACGGTTGATCTGGCCGGCATTAAAGGCATTCGGCACTTCAGGTGCTGCCGGATGAAACCCAACGGTTTGCCCGGCACCGGGCAGGTACAAGGCCACACCGTCTTCAAAGGATGCCTCGCGCCCACGGCCGGACGCATCATGAGCTGTTGGAATGACGGCTTCATTGAGACGCCAATAGGCGTAGGGTTTCGATTTCAGCACCGCCTTGGCGTAGATCCCATGGCTATCCGTCATCGCGCGCCGAGGCTTGCCTGAAACTTCCTCTAACAATCCCAGCAACGCCTCGACGATCTTGGGTTCTGCTGTGACTTCCAGTCCAGCGGTGCGCGCCGCCCAGGTCGTGTAGCCGCCCAGTTTGTGTTGCTCAGGGGGTGGGATATAACCTTCCGCACCATTGGCTAACTCGATGTTGAACGTGGTTTGAAGCGGACTCTGAGCCTTTAATTTCAGCCCTGTAATGGCATAAACCTCGTTGGGAAGGGTCGCAATACCGACGTCGCCGATCCGAATGGCCTGGACCTTGATCTCGGTTCGCGGGCGCTCATGAAGATAAATGGATTCCAACGCGTAAATCTCGGGCAATGTTCCCGGCAGTCGCCCCTCCAATCCTCCCGCCACGCGGCGTGCCCAAGCCAATCGAGCCGCGTCGGGAACCCTATATCCCAATGCCAGCTTCCGTTCCGCCATCGCCAAGGGAACCCATTCGCGGAAGGTCATGCCACGTACCAGACGCGCCACCGACTCCGCCATCGCCCGCGCATAGGCATCGTATCCGATGTCCTTCGCCGGTGCCCCGTAGTCCATCCACATCAAATCCCCGCTGGTGCCCTGACTCATGATGGGTACAAACACCCCGGGCTCCGCTCCCGCATCCGCTCCCAATTGCGAGGCCACATGCTGGCAAAACCGTCCGTAGTAATCCGACGAAAGCAACGGCGACCCATAATAATGCTGCGAATAATTTGCCAGCAGCGCCAGCGGACGCCCTTCCAAGGTCTGAAACGCCACCACCGACAATCCCGGATCCACCGGACCCGAATGTCCCACGGCATCCGGACTCTGATAGCCCGGATGCATATGTGCTCGAACGGAGACATCCCCAAACGGATCGGTCAGCCTCTTGTCCGGACGCCGTATCCACCGACGATTGAAGGTGTGATCCCAGTCATCCACCACACCCCACCCGATTCTCGCTGGTTGCAGCCGATTCGCCGCTCCAATTAAGGCTTCAGCAATTCGTGGCATGAGGAACGCTGCGTAGTTGGTGTCCATCCGACTCCCCAGACATCCCATCGCCGATGGCGCGGAATGAGTGTGCGTGACCGAGACGAGCATTCGGTCGAGCGGAATGCCGGTAATGCCACTGGCGATCGACTTGGCTTGATCCATGAGGTCCCTTGCCACCATGCACGAGTCAACCACAGCAAACAGGATCTTCGTCGAGCCATCATCGAGCGCCAATGAGCGAACCCTCAATGAATCCACCGTGTTGGTCGCCACCCGTTCGGTGAACATCGCATTCACCAACACCGGATAATTGGTGGGGGTGATATCCACCACGAACGCCCCAGCTCGAAACAACTTCGGCGCGGCTGCGACGCCCCGTTCAAGCCCGAGCACCAGGGTCGAGGCAACGAGAAGAAGGGCTATCCAAGGCCTCAGGAACGGCGCCGGCGTGGATCCGAAGGAAATCATGCCTTCCTACTACTGCATTCCTGTGGAGCGGTTCCATGCTTGATTGCAAGAAATCGACTGCCTTGACCGATCTTGGGAACGATGGGACCCCGAAGAGCAACTGTCAGCACCAGTCCCTTCCTCATTGGTCCAGCAATACTTGGTTGGCTTCTGGGATTTCAGGCGCGATGAGCAGAAGCGCCGCACGGCCGAGTCTCCAGAATTCCGCGACGTTATTGCGCATGGTTTCGACGATCTTCGGAACCGCAGTTCGCGCTGAAGGCCCCATGCCACCCAACGCTTGGAGAACTTGGATTCGATTGCTCAGTTCCGGATCCTCCAGAGCCTTCGTCAGAACGTCCACCGTCGCCGCGTCCTTCAGTTCAGCTCCCTTGAGGCACTGGTAGACGAACAAACGGATGCCGGGATCGGGATCCGAAGCCAATGTCAGTAATAGATCCCGCGCTGGCGCCGCAGCCGCGCCATACTCCTTGAGGCCAAAGAGAGCTGGAAGGCGCACATCCATCCGTTGTCTAGAGGCCGGGGTCAGGTGTCGGATCAGATGGGGAACACCGTCCGCCGCAGGCACACCAACCCTGCGGAGGCCTGGAAGGACTTGCATTAGGAGAAACTCATTGGTGTCCGAGCACAGGCGCAACACGTGCGGAACCGCTTCTGGAGTGGGCACACCCCAATTCATCAGGATCATCGCCGCCGGCCCACTCACATAAGGACTCGGGTCGCGAAGCGATCGAACCAGACCCTCGCGGGCAACCGATGAATGAAGTCTCATGGTCGCCAACAGGTTCACCGCGACACGCCGTCGTATTTCCATATCAATCTTGGTGGGGAGATAATGCGTCCAAGCCAACGGAACATGAGGCTCGACCCATCCTCGGAATCGACTTGGGAGCGGCTCGACAGACTTCAGAACCAGATTGAGTTCTGCAGCGGCTTGGGCCGGGAACGCCAGCACCTTCTCTAGAGCGGCAGCGTTCTGGTCGCAAGCCAACAAGACCCATTGATGCACGGGTTTACCATCCACCCAGGGCGTCGCCGGTCGAAGCCAACTCCAAATGCCACCACTTAACGCCATCACCACCACAACCGTCAGTCCGATAATGCGCCGGGGAATGGCACGTGATCGAACTGCCGTGGCGGAAGACGGCGCCATATGGAAACTGTTCTCACCTCGGAGGAAATTCTTCAAGAACTCCTTATTCTCAGGCCGAACCCCAAAGTGCTTCCAAAGGCGCCACGCTCAGTGGACCGCCCTCTTAACGAACCTCTCGGGTCATTTGATGCCCATCAATCGATCGCGCCATAGTTTGTACAATTCGACCGTGGCCACTACGTCCCGCAGGCAGTATTCCGCAATAGCGCGATACTCACCGGCGGCGAGCAGATCGTTGACATCCATTCCAGTAATGCCGTGACTCTTGGGGGACTCGATGCCGAATGATTTACAATAGAAGTCCAGGTTGAACTTGCGCGCCGCCCCCTCGCGACCACTGACGTTATAAAATGAGAATTGCTCGGCCAGATCGCAGTGCGGTTCGGTGGCATATCGATACCCGAGCCAGTTTCGACGCGAAATGGGCACGTTCAAGATGGCTGAACGCAAATAAAGAAACGGCACATCAAACCCACGCCCATTGAAGGTGACGATCTCATCGTAGTGGCGCGCGACATCCCAGAAAGCCGTTAACAATTCAGACTCATCCACGCAGGGTACAAACTCGACCGCCGACTTTGGTCCATCCTCGTCGCTTTCAAAATCGTCCGCCTGGAACAATACCTGCCCTTTGCCAGAATCCACATTGAGCATGGCAATGCAGACGACCTGGGCCGTGAAGGGCCAAAGGCTGAATTGCTGTTGAATTTCCGCGCGCTTGAGTGCTTGCGACGTCTCGTCGGGTTGTCGCGATGCTTCACGGAACAGGTATTCCTGTTGTGCCTCGTCGAAATGTTCAAGGCCGAGCGCGGATGTCTCGATATCAAAAACCAATCGGGCCATGCAGGGGTCGTTTTAGTCGGACACCGACTTCAACGCAGCCGCAAAAATCCAATTGGTGACGATTTTTGTGCTGAATCAGAATGAATCGGACCTGAAATGAAGCGTTGTTGAAAAAGAAAGACCGCGGCGGACTGCCCCAACGAATCAGGACACTCCGCCGCGGATGTGATTTTTATCAAAAACAAATCAGGCAACGGTCACTAAATTAACTACTACTTCTTTGCTGCCTTTTTCTTCGCGACTTTTTTCGCTACTTTTTTCGCGGCTTTTTTTGCTGCCATCGATCTCACCTCCAGTCTGATCTAGGGGTTCTCAAAATTTTCCGTGCTTTGCGCAGGTATTTATTTCTAGGAGATTGTTGTCCTAAGAGTGTGCGTATAATTCACGGCGTCAATTGTCTTTGTGCGATTTACGTAATTTATCTCTCAATTTAGGATACACGCGACATGGCTACGCCCAATCCAAGCGATCCGCAGCTCACGCCAATGATGGCGCAGTACCGCCGCATCAAAAACGAACTACCGCGTGACGCGTTGCTTCTGTTTCGTCTCGGCGACTTCTACGAAATGTTCTTCGAGGATGCCCAGACCAGCGCTGCATTGCTCAATCTCGCGCTCACGCGACGCAACGGCGTGCCCATGTGCGGTCTACCATTTCACGCCGCCAACGCCTACATCAGCCGTTTGCTCAAAGCTGGACGCAAGGTCGCTGTCTGCGATCAGACCGAAGACGCCAAGCCCGGCAAACTCGTCCAACGCGAAGTCACCGCCATTCTCTCCCCTGGCACGCATTTCGATGAACGGCTCCTTAACGCGGAACGAAACAACTTCCTTGCGGCCACCTACGCACACGGCGCGCGATTCGCGCTCGCCTGCATCGATCTCACCACTGGGGACTTTCGCGTCACTGAGTTGGATTCCGAAAAAGGGTTGGTCGCCGAAATCGACCGTCTTCGCCCTGCAGAACTGATCCATCCCGCCGATGCCCGTGCACTCGCCACGCTGCTCTCCATCCAGCCCAACTCGGGGTCACCATCGTCCAACCCCCCTTCCCATGATCGCCCCGCGCACCTGATCACCGGCGGTCAACTGGTGCCTTACGATGACTGGACCTTTCTTCCGGAAACGGCCCTCTACACACTCCGTGAGCACTTCAAAGTCGCCACACTCGATGGATTTGGCTTAAAGGGGTGCATCGCCGCCATCGGCGCCGCTGGTGCCGCAGTCCATTACCTGACCAACCATTTGCGCCGAGATGTTTCGCATCTAACGCGCCTTCACTACTACCAGGTTTCCGACTATCTCGTCTTGGATGCCATATCGCTGAGGAATCTCGAAATCCTTGAACCCCTTCATCGTGATGCCGCACGCAATACCACTCTATTCGGAGCGCTCCATCGCACCGTCACACCCATGGGTGCACGCCGTTTGCGTGACTGGTTGACACAGCCACTTGCGGCCACCGAGCCCATCCGTCGGCGACAGAACGCCATCATACGCTGGCTGGACAACGCGGAGATGTTGCAGCAGTTCCGCGTACGACTCACGGAGGTGCGCGATCTCGAACGTACCATTTCACGCCTGAGCCTCGGCTCGGGCAATGGCCGTGATCTGCTCGCACTCCGACAGGCCCTGGTGCAAATCCCAGAGTTGAAACGGACACTCACTCAACTCCTCGAAGCACCCGCCCACCCACAGCAATCTTCACTCAACGCCGTGTGGACACCTGAGATGGCAAGGCCCGTCTCCCAGACCATTTCCCAGAACATGCCAGCTCAGGAAACAGAGCTCGGAGCTTCTTCACCCGATGACTCATGCCTCTCTGAACTGGGTTTGCGTCTGCATGAAGCACCGGCATTGGTGGAACTGCTATCGCGCGGTCTCGTCGATGAACCCCCGCTCGCCGTCAAGGAAGGCGGCATGATCCGCGAAGGATTCAGCGCAGAATTGGATGAGCTTCGAAACGCCGCGCGAGGCGGCAAGGACTGGCTCGCTAAGCTGCAGCAAGACGAAATCGCTCGAACCGGCATTCCCTCACTCAAAATCGGGTTCAATTCCGTGTTCGGCTATTATATTGAAGTCACCAAGGCCAATCTTGCCAAAGTTCCACCGGAATACATCCGCAAACAAACCGTCGCGAATGGGGAACGGTTCATCACACAGGATCTGAAGAACATGGAATCCAAGATCCTCGGCGCCGAGGAACGTTCCGCCAAATTGGAATATGACCTTTTCCTGAAAATTCGGGAGGAAGTGCTGCAATGGCTCAAACCAATTCAAGACACCGGAGGTGCCCTCGCTGATTTGGATGTGCTGGGCGCCTTTGCGGAGATCGCACGCCTCCATGACTGGGTATGTCCGGACATCCGTGATGCCGGCGTGCTTTATCTCCGTGATGGGCGGCATCCCGTGTTGGATCAAGCCCTCACCGAAGAGCGATTTGTCCCCAATGACACCCGTTTGGATCTTTCAGCCGATCAGATTGCCCTGATCACCGGACCCAACATGGCGGGCAAAAGCACCTATATTCGTCAGGTCGCCTTATTGGCCTTGCTGGCTCACACCGGTTCTTATGTCCCGGCAGCTTCTGCTCGCATTGACTTGGTGGATCGCATCTTCACACGCATTGGCGCCAGTGACGACCTCGCTCGAGGTCAGAGCACGTTTATGGTGGAGATGAGTGAGACGGCCAATATTCTGAACAACGCCACGCGTCGAAGTCTGGTCATCCTTGATGAGATCGGACGAGGAACCAGTACATTCGACGGATTGAGCCTGGCTTGGAGCATCGTGGAACATCTCCATCACCAGGTCGGTGCCAAGGCGCTGTTCGCAACGCATTATCACGAATTGACGGAGCTCGGTTCCATGCCCACCTCGGATGCCCAGGACGCCGCGCCACTCGTTTCCAAAGACAATTCCCACGAAACCAAACCCGCTCGTGACCCCGATGCAAACAGCCCCGTCTTGTCTCGAGTGCGGAACTATCACGTCGCCGTGCGGGAGTGGAACGATCAGTTGATTTTTCTTCGCAAAGTCCTACCCGGAGCCACGGACAAAAGCCATGGCATTCAAGTCGCCCGCCTCGCTGGTGTCCCGCGCCCCGTCATTGAGCGCGCCAAACAGATTTTGCAGGTATTGGAAGAAGCCGAATTGAATCTTCAACAGGTTCTCGGCAGCACCCATCCAGAGGTTCCTGGCGATGCCGCAACCTCGACGAACAGTGGAGCCAAAGGTCAATCGCGCCGTCCACGTCCTGAACGGCTCAAGCTGAAGGAACTCACGCCGCCGCCGCAGCTGGACCTGTTTTCATCGTGATTTTATGGCGATGGAACGTGGGCCGGGCGAAGGCGGGGATCCTCCAGGTCCAACCGATAAAGGATCTGGTTGTAGTCATGGCGCCCAACGGGCGTCGGACGATCAGCGAAGGTGGCTGTAAACGTGCCTTCGAATAGCAGGATTCCCGAATCGGAAGGAACCCACTCGCCGTGAATCCTCGGGTTGTAGAAGGTGTAATTGTCATGGGTCAATACCTTGACCGCCGGACCCCAGGGACCCATGGGCGACAGGGCTTCGGCATACCACAATTCACCGAAAGCCGAGGGCCGCCCACCATTCTGCATGAAAACCGTCACCCAGCGTTTTCGAAATTCATTCCACGCGATCGAACCGCTGTGAAGTACCACCCGTTCGCCACCAGTGGCCGCTCGGAGGGAGGACGGCGGCGTCAGCACTTCCCAAGTGTTGGTGTTCTGCCATGCCTCAAATGTCGCGGGACATCTCAGGGTGGGCAGCGGATTTCCAAACAGAACCCAGTCTCTGCCCTCAGCATCACTCCATCGCACTGGATGTCCCTCGGGCATGGGGGTTGCCGTTGGTGCCGACGTGGATTGGGTCCACAGAACCCGATGACGTTCGAAGCGCTCCAGTGACTCGTTCCACACGCAAAGTCCCCGCTCGTACGCTTCCATCGGCGGCCGGATCTTCATATAACTGGCCACTAAGCGCGGCGGACCCTCCACCTGCGGCAGACTGACGTAACCCGTCAGCCACGTCGGTCCTTCCCCTGGCATGGGTGCCACGCCACGCACAACGCCGTCTCCGTCGCGAAAGTACTTCAACGTCATTCGAAGCGGCGGTTCGAATCGTGTCAGCGGTGACAGCCCCGTTGTGGCGCTGGTCATGTGAAAAATGCCCAAGGGATACCGAGCCAGCAGGGTGTCGCCCCAGGCCCAGAACAATCGATCTCCATGGCGCGCCAACTGAAGGCTATCACTCCCAAGAACTCCACTCTCCGCCCAATCCAACTCCGACCCCAGCTTCTGGCTTTCTCCAAAAAGTCCGGCCCCAGTCAATCGCCCAAGCCGCCGTGCCAAACAGGTGCGTACTACCTCGATCCGCACCGTTTCACCGGACTTTGGTCGGATGCGCACACCGCGATTGCCAAAACCATCTGCAGGGACCTCGTAACCATGTCCCACCACATCAAACCAGGTTTCACGCCCGATCAACTCCGGGAGGTCAAAGGCGATGTACCCGGCGTTGTCGGCCACGAAGCGAACTCCGTGGACGGTGCGCAGCTGCACCATGGGAACCGGCCAACCGCTTCCTTTCTCGACGACCTCTATCCGGCAGGGAGGCACCGCCCAAAGGGGCGCTTGAAAAAGCATCAATATCAATGCACTACAACATCTTAGAACGATACAAAGGGCTCCGTTCAACAGCGCAAAACCGGCATGAACCGGAGGTGAAATGGGTGGAGTGAAGGTTTTCATGGAGGCGATCCGATGGGGTTGGCACATGATTCCTGTGTAAAACCGCTTTCTTTACAACGAGTTCTCATACACTTTCCCCGCCCGCTTATGGCAAAAGTTTATCACGACAAAGACGCCGACCTCGGCGCGCTCAAAGGCAAGACCCTGGCCGTGCTCGGCTTCGGTTCCCAGGGTCACGCTCACGCACTCAACCTCAAGGAAAGCGGCTGCAATGTCATCATCGGCCTCTACGAAGGATCCAAATCCATTCCTGTGGCTCAAGAAAAGGGCTTTGAAGTCGTCCCTACCGCAGAAGCCGTCCGACGCGCCGATGTGATTTTTGTGGCACTCCCTGACACCAAACAGGCTGCCGTTTTCGAGCAGGACATCGCTCCCAATCTCGCGAAGGGCAAGACCCTGCTGTTCAGCCACGGTTTTTCGATCCATTTCAAAACCATCGTCCCGCCCAAGAACGTTAATGTGATCATGGTCGCGCCCAAGGGTCCCGGCCATATCGTTCGCCGGCAGTTCACCGAAGGCAAGGGTGTACCCAGTCTGATTGCCATTTACCAAAATCCCGGCAAAGACGCGAAGAAGATCGCCCTCGCCTGGGCCAAAGGCATCGGTGGCACCCGCGCCGGCGTGCTGGAAACCGATTTCAAAGAAGAAACCGAAACCGATCTGTTCGGCGAGCAGACTGTCCTCTGTGGCGGCTGCAGCGCCCTGGTCAAAGCTGGATTCGAAACCCTCGTCGAAGCCGGTTATTCCCCCGAGATGGCCTATTTCGAATGTCTCCATGAGCTCAAGCTCATCGTTGACCTCATGAATGAAGCCGGCATTGCAGGCATGCGGTTCTCCATCTCGGAGACCGCCAAGTGGGGCGATGTCTCCGTCGGACCCAAGATCATCGACAAGTCCGTCAAGAAGCGCATGAAAGCCGCCCTCAAGGACATCCAGTCCGGCAAGTTCGCCAAGGACTGGGTCAATGAGTACAAGACCGGCTACAAGCGCTACAACGCCCTCCTCCAAGCGGATGTCAATCATCCCATTGAGAAGACCGGCGCCAAACTCCGAGCCATGATGCCCTGGATGCAGAAGCGCTCCATCAAAGGCGCTCAAGCCGCCTATTGATTTGAGCGTACTGCCAGTGGGTGGCTACACCCACTGGCCATTCACATCATCAAGAAGGAGGAACCCCTGTCCAATTTCTTGAATCACTTTGAGGACAAAGTCATGAATGCGCTTACAGCATCGTGATCTGCTAGGTTTCGTGAACAACAGCAGCCGCCAACATGAAACTGAAGAATGCACCAATCGTTGAGGCGGTTGTCGATATAGACTGCGACATGCCGCCCGGTTTTGACCTCGTCGCACAGGAAATGGCTGCCCGCGACGCCTATAACACTGAGTATCCCAAGTTTAGAGCGATTTTCCCGAGCACCATCGCATTGAGGCGAAAGGGCGTGAACCCTCGATCCATTCGGCGAATCGGGCCGTTCAGTCGCTACAATTTCTCCATGATGATGGCATCCAGCTTGTACAATTGCGGGCGCAGGGGTTTTCGTTCAATCGGTTGAAGCCCTGCACCAGCCTGGACGACTACCTGCAGGAGATCGAAAGGACCTGGCGACTGTTCGGGAAACTCACGTCGCCGGTTCAAGTACGGGTGGTGCGGTTGCGCTACATCAATCGTATCCCGATACCGATGATGAATGGGCACGTGGATTTAAGCGAGTATCTGAAGAACAGCCCACAATTGCCGGATGAGGAAAAGCTGATCTTCCAAGGCTTCCTATATCAACAGGTGGCCGTAGAAAAGGGCACTGGCTTTGAGGTAAACATGGTCCTAACCACGCAGGTGCCGGAAGACGACAGGCTGCCGCTGATCTTCGACAACTGCGTAGCTGCTGTGGGTTCAGAAGAGCCGGAAAATTGGGCTTGGATTCTGGACAAGATTCAGTCATTGAGGGGGTTGAAGAACCGAATTTTTGAGAACATGCTTACCGAAAAATGCCTGAACCTGTTTCAACACTAAGCCTTTGTTCGGTGGGAGGATACGCGGCCTTGAATGCTTGTGTTAGTGGTGGGACTGCAGTTTCTATCGAGGCTCGAGCAGTTCGTGAAGCAGCTTCCACTCTTGTAAAACGTGTCGAAACGTCCCAGTAGTTGTTTGGAAAGAAGGCAGCGGCCATCGGCCCGAGGACAGTATTCAACGCGGAAGCGCTGGTCCGCGCTTTGCCAGGCAGGATTCCGCTACCGGAGTTTGCGCCCGAACCAGACGGCTCGGTGTCACTAGACTGGATCCAGTCCCGCAGCCGCATGTTCTCGTTGAGTGTCGGCATCGGAACGCGCCTCGCGTATGTGTGGCTGGACGGCGCGGATAAGGGCCACGTTGTCGCGCGCTTTGATGGTTTAAATGTGCCCCCGCGAGTGCTGGAAGGAATCCACACAATCATGAACCATGGGCGCACTCTTAAAGGTGCGGCAGTATTCAAAGCCAAAGTCGTAAGGAGCATCGGATTGGATGTGATTGCGAAAGAACCGCCCCCCGCTCACGCCAATGTTGAAGGCTGACCGTGGCTTGAGAACGACGCCCAACTTCAAAAAGCTCGGCAACTAGAACTTGCCGCTCAACTTGCTAGTGCGGCTGAGCTAGTCCGTTTCTAGACCAGGTGCGGTTGGTGCTCCCCCTCGTGTTGAGGCTGGGCCAGGGGTGGCGTTTACCGGCGCCAGCATCCACAGCCCCTACCCAAACTATCGCCAGCACAGACTTTCCGGTTGATCTCTTATCCCCCAATTGCCGAGTGTCTCAAGATACGTGGATCAGAAATCTGAAATCACTTCCTGGGCCGGTGACGCAACGGCAAGCCCATCCCTGCCGCCGATCAGAGCATTTCTGCCCAAAAGCCGTGGGAACCCAACGATTCGATACCTCCTCGCCCGGATTGCACTCACCATCGTCGTTACCGCATCTCTTGGCACACTGCAAGGGGCCACCAACGAACTCAGTGCCGCCGGGATTGCCTTTTTCGAAAACAAGATTCGCCCGCAACTCGTGGAACATTGCCACGAATGCCACAGCGCCGCGTCTAAGAAACTAGGCGGCGGGCTCCGGCTCGACGCACGCCAGGAGTTACTGAAAGGGGGGGATTCGGGCAAAACCATCGATCTGGCGCAGCCGGAAAAGAGCCGACTGCTACAGGCCATCCGCCACACCGACATGGAGTTAGCCATGCCGCCGCCCAAAGGGGGCAAGAAGAAGTTGCCCGATCGTGTCATTGCCGATTTTGCCCAATGGCTCCAGATGGGCGCTCCGTTTCCGGAAAATGGTGACCCCTCATCAGTCAATGCCTCCAACGGGAGCCGTCATTGGTCCTTCCAGCCAATTCAAGATCCAGCACCTCCCAGCATCCGGGATCGGTCGTGGCCCAAGACATCGGTCGATGATTTCATTCTCGCGGGTATCGAAACCCAGGGGCTTCATCCAGCACCTCAAACCGATCGCCGGACACTCTTGCGCCGCGCCGCATTCGACCTCACGGGGCTTCCTCCCACGGCTGAGGACTTGGATACGTTCATCGGAGACACATCGCCCGAGGCCTATGCCAAAGTCGTGGAACAGTTGCTGAATTCGCCCCATTATGGCGAACGCTGGGGACGTCATTGGCTGGATGTCGTTCGATACTCGGATACAGCAGGCGAAACGGCGGATTATCCTGTGCCGACTGCGTGGCGATATCGGAATTATGTTATCCAGGCCTTCAACGCCGATAAACCCTATGACGAGTTCCTGCGCGAGCAAATCGCAGGAGACATCCTCGCTCGCCAAGGACCCCGCGATCGGTATGCGGAGCAGATTATCGCCACGGGTTATCTGGCCATCTCCAGGAGATTCGGTTTCGACTCGGAGAATTATCACCACCTCACGATACAAGACACCATCGACACTCTCGGGCAGAACGTGATGGGCTTGAGCTTGGGGTGTGCCCGTTGCCACGCTCACAAGTACGATCCGATTTCCACCACAGACTATTACGGTCTCTACGGAATTTTCGACAGCACGCGCTATGCATTTCCCGGCTCGGAGCAGAAGCAAAGGCACCGTTCGCTGGTTCCGCTGCTGCCGCCCGACGAAGCCATGCCCAAGTGGCAGGTCTTTGAAAACCGGGTATCCATATTGGCGTCCAAAATTCAGAGACAGAATCAGCCGGTGCCGGCCGCCGTGCTGAGTTCACTCATCGATATGGACGGCGACTTCGAGATGCAGGCGATTGCTGCTGGTGGCAGCAATGGCGTGCTCGTGCCGCCCTGGGTTTACCAAGGAAACGTCGCCGTCACGCGCGAAGCTCAAAGTCCCTTCAAGAACCTCCACGCTCTGGGCAAAGTCGGCGCGAGTGTCGCCGCGAGTACCAACACGTACCGCATTGCCCAAACGCTCTACGTTCGCCCACTGCAACCTGGCGATCCTGTATTGTATTTGAATCTCGATTTTCGAGTTTCGACCAACGACCTCTCGGCTGGCGGCTCGCATCACCTTCGCCTCGGTGCCCAACAAAAGAGCGTATCCAAAGCGCCTGCCTCCACAGTCGATTCACCAGCGCTGGAGTTTTCTCTGGGACCAGACCGTATCGCCCTGAGGGTCGGCGACTCCTGGGAAACCTTGCGCCCACTCCTCCCTGGAGCTTGGCATAATCTGCAACTCCGGCTGGATCTGAAGAACCGCACCGTCAGCGGTGCCATCGGACTCCCCGATGATCGCATGGAATTTCCCCAAAAAGCCTTCATGCAGGAGTGGAATGGTTCATTAGATTTTGTGGAGATCGGTTCGGGCGGAGAAGCTGTCTCCGTTCGATTCCCGGGGCTGGAAATCGACAACCTCGGGGTACGTGAAACACCGATCCAATCCGTCTCCACGATAGTGCCATGGTTGGCATCTAGCGGACCCGATACTGAGCCTGCGGATCTCAGTCGCCAACTAACCCATTTGGCAGGCTTAGATGGCGACTTCGAACTACAATCCGACGACACCGCTCCGGCGACGCCATGGGGGCCTGGGCCCAACAGTGTCGTTCAGATTCGCGCCTCCTCCCAAAGCCCGTTCACCCATGTGTATCCTCCAGGTCGACGGGGTATTCAGTTGCCCAACAGTGCGGCCTATAATGGATTCGGTCAGACCCTGACGAATCATTGGAAGGCCGCTCAAACGCCTCGATTCTACGCGAGCTTTGATTTTCGATGCTCCAACCAGGATACCGTTGGGGACGGTAGTTGGCGCTTCTACATTGGGCATGGCGCCGGAGGTTCGGCTGCTGTGGAGCTCTTCTTCAATGCGACCACGTTCTTTCGTCGTAGCGGTGACACACGCGATGCGGTTCTCCCCTTGAAAATCGGTGAGTGGTATCACGTTCAGCTGTCGATGAATTTGCAGGATAAGACGTACCAGGGCAGCATCGCTTCACGATCAGATCGAACCGAATTCAATGGCCAACTCGCCTCGGGATGGGACGGCGGTATCGATTACACGTTTATCGACAGCTACGGACACCTCAACGGGGTCAAGCCCGCACTCGACGTCGACAATTTTGCCATTGGTGATATTCCCATTCCACCGTTGGACAGTCCACCACGGTCGCTCACTGCCGAGGACTACGCGGCGCGGTCTTCCAAGATCAAGGAGCTGCGTCGGCAGTTTGCGGCGGCGAACGTCGAGATGGAAGCAGCCAAGCAGGAGCTCAACCAGCTATTGATCCAAGGACCCTATGAACTTGCCTATGCTGTCTCCGAGGGCACGCCCCGCAATTCCCGCATTCACCTGCGCGGTGAACCCGACAAACTGAGCGATGAGGTCCCGCGAAGGCTGATCCAAGTGCTGGGTGGCAAATCGTTGACGTCCGAAGTCCGAGGAAGTGGGCGGCTGGAACTCGCCCAATGGCTGACGGATCCGAAACACCCGCTCACGGCACGGGTCATGGTGAATCGCATTTGGCAGCAGCATTTCGGCAAAGGCCTGGTGAAGACACCAAATGACTTCGGAACACGCGGCCTGAAACCAACCCATCCAGAACTCTTGGATCATTTGGCGACTCAGTTTATTCGTGCTGGATGGTCGATCAAAGCCATGCATCGATTGATTCTACTCAGTGCCACCTATCAGCAAGCGGCCATCTCCGAGGAACGGGAGGAACACTATGCCTCGTTCCCCCGCCGGAGGCTCAGCGCCGAGGAAATCCGGGATTCCATACTTTTCGTCAGCGGCGAACTCGATCCCGACACGGGGACCAATCACCCGTTTCCTTCCCCAATCGGATGGGGGTTTTCTCAACACGGCCCATTCAGCGCGGTTTATGATCACAACAAGCGCAGTGTTTATCTCATGACGCAACGGATTAAACGGCATCCGTTTCTCACGCTGTTCGATGGCGCTGACCCCAACGCAAGCACCCCCGAACGACGCGTCACCACAGTTCCCACCCAGGCGCTTTTTTTCCTCAACGATCCATTCGTCCATGCCAAAGCGGAACGACTCGCCACTCGCCTGTTACAATCCAACACGGAGGACGCCCAACACATCGAGAACGGTTACCGCCGAATTTTAGGTCGGCGCCCAACAGCAGCAGAACAAACCGAGGCCACTACATTCCTGGAAGCCTACCGAGCCGAATTTGGGCGCACGCTAAAAGACAACCGCGATATCGCCGCCCTGGCGGCCTATTCACGTGTGTTGTTCTCGAATAACGAATTTCTACACATCGACTAGCTCAACCCGATTCCCCATGCTCCCGAATCGCATTCATCCTCTTCCACGGCGCACCTTTCTGCGATCGATGGTCGGGAGTTCACTCTTATTTCCAGGTGTCCTTTCCCAACTGCTTGCCGACGAGGCCGGCAGCCCAGCTCCCTCGGACCCACTCTTGCCGCGGTCGTCTCACTATTCCCCCAAGGCCAAGCGCGTCATCTTTCTTTACATGAGCGGCGGTGTCTCTCATGTGGATTCCTGGGATCACAAACCCAAGTTGTTCTCCGATGCGGGCAAGACGGTGTCTGTGGATGAATTCCAAGGTCGCAAGGGCGACTTCAAGATGTGGATCAAAAGGCCGCAGTGGGACTTTAAGGCCCGCGGTCAGTGTGGCACCGAAGTCAGCAGTCTGTTCCCTCACATGGCAGAGTGCGTCGATGATCTGTGCGTGATACGATCCATGAAGTCGGATCACACCAACCATTACGAAGCTACGCTCGGCATCCACACCGGCTCATTTACATTTGCACGACCCAGCATCGGCTCCTGGGTCAGTTATGGACTCGGCACGGAGAATCGCAACCTACCGTCATTCGTCGTCATCGCGCCCAAAACCCCCTATGCCGGGGGGCAGGTCTGGGCCAGTGATTTTCTGCCGGGCGCCCATCAAGGGACACTCGTAGTTCCTGGCTCGGAACCCGTGGCCAATATTAAGCGACGGGCTCCCACCAGTCGTCTTCAAGAACTCGAACTCGAGATGATGGCCCGGATGAACCAGCGCCATCTCGCGGAACGAGCGGGTAATCCGCTGCTCAACGCCCGCATTAAATCCTTCGAAACGGCCTTCGGCATGCAATCCGAGATGCCCGATGTGTTCGATCTTTCCAAAGAATCCGATGCCACATTGAAACTCTATGGACTCGAGCGCGGCAGCACCAAGGGCTTCGCTTGGCAATGTCTGGTAGCCCGACGCCTGGCCGAACGCGGCGTCCGGTTCGTGGAACTGATTGACGTCGGGTCTTCCGACAATTGGGACGCCCACGGGGACATGCTCACGCACACCCCACTCGCCAAAAACGTTGACCAACCCATCGCAGGGTTGCTTCGGGATCTGAAATCCCGGGGAATGTTCGAGGACACGCTCGTCGTCTGGACCACAGAATTTGGTCGAACGCCGTTTAATAACGCCGCGGACGCCCGCGGACGCGAACATCATCATTGGGTTTTCTCTTCTTGGCTGGCCGGCGCGGGCATCAAGCCTGGCACGACGTATGGTGAATCCGACGACTACGGCATCCATGTCGCCAAGGATCCCGTCCATGTGCATGACTTCCATGCCACCATTCTGCATCTGATGGGATTGAATCACGAACACCTCACCTTCCGTCACAGTGGTCGGGATTATCGTCTCACAGACATCGCCGGAAATATCGTCAAGAATATCTTGTCCTGATCGGCATTCAGCGGCTGCGGGTTCCGCGTCCACAGAATACTCATTCCACACACGGATAGTCAGGAATTTGCATTCCTTTATCCGCGACCCGCGAAAGGCATTTGAGTTGCCATAATGGTCATGAACAAGACGGTTGTGTCCAACGGCAGAGCTGCCATGGACGCTACGGCCCGCGCGGCATGGTTCACATCCATCGTGGGCTCGACCGCTGTGGAACCGTCCGCCTGCAACACCCCCTTCTTCATCTTTTCCGTCATCTCGGTCTCGGCATTCCCGATATCAATTTGACCGCAGGCGATGTCGTACTTGCGCCCGTCCAACGCCGTCGACTTGGTCAATCCAGTCATCGCGTGTTTGGCAGCTGTGTAGGGCGCTGAATTGGGACGCGGCACATGCGCCGAAATGGATCCATTGTTAATGATCCGTCCTCCGCGCGGGGTTTGTTCCTTCATGATCTTGAACGCTTCCTGAGTGCAAAGAAAAGCGCCGGTCAGACAGGTATCCAAAACCGCGCGCCACTGCTCGTAAGTCAGGTTCTCCAAGAGAACCGGCGGCGCACTCAAACCCGCATTGTTAAACAAGAGATCCAATCGACCATAAACCTGACGAATCTCAGCGAACAGTGCCTGCACCGATTCAGGATGGGTCACATCGGTGGGAATGACCCGGCCGCGTCGCCCCAATTGCTCTAAGTCCACCAAGGCCGCTTCGAGCGGTTCTCGACGGCGCCCCGCCAGTACCAAATCGAACCCAATCTCCGCCAGCGCGACAGCACTTCGTCGCCCAATCCCGGAACCCGCACCGGTAACCAAAGCTACTTTTGTCATCATGAAAAGACTCAAAGAATCGATCCATACACCACGTCGAGTCCAGGTTCAATGCTTTGGCAACAGTAGTCGAATAACGAGCTGCCCTTTGCTCGAAATAGTCGCATGCATGCGCCATTAAGCTATGACTTACCATGGAAAGACTCAAGATTTATCCAGGGCGAGGTGGGCGATGTTCACTCACATGACACGCAGCCTGTAAAACGCATTACCGATTGGTGGATTCGAGTCGCTGAATTCCAAAATCGCACCCGTGCCGGCAACGGCATCCATAATGACGTCCCACTTCTCCGCCACGGAATCGACAGCACGCAATAATTGGTAGCTTCTGCCAGACTTGGTAAGTGCACGAAACTTCACCAAATGAACCGTGTGTGAAAGCACTTCGAGGCGCAGATGGTCGGCGGCGTTGCGTGGGTCGCTTGCCGCCAGGTATTCATTCAGGTTGCTGACACCATCCAAGTCTGCGTCGGCAACGGCGTCGGCGGGATTGTCAGAGTTCAAGCCGTAGGCCAGTTCCCAGTCATCGCGCAACCCATCGGCGTCATGGTCGGGGTTAACACGAAAATCCGCACTGACCCCTCGATTGCGTACCCGGAGCCCTGTGAATTGAAATGACGCAGCGTAGTTCACCGTTAGGTTCGGAGGTAGGTTGGTGAGGGTGACTTCCGTCTGAAGCATCCGGCTGGCTCCGGCCTCCAGGGGGCCGAAGTCATGGATCGAATTTGACTCGTTGATGACGTTCGTGGCGAGTGGTGGAGTTAGCAGCCGAGTCGTCCCAAATTCCCGCGAAAGTTCGGCCTGGAGCCAGGTCGTCGGAACGCCTAGCGGTCCGGCATTGGTCAGCAGTAAGGAAACCACGATGGGTCGACCCAAAACCAGCGGCGCACTGAATTGCGACTGGATCTGTTCCGGCGCAGTGATGTTGAGGACGAGGTCCGAAACGCACTTGCCAGCCGCACCCGTTCCGTAGATGGACCAGACACCAGCATAGTCCATGGCGAATCGATAAATCGATAGCTCGTCGATCTCACCTTCAAAGACTGTGTTCAGGCCCCCTGCAAAATCGTAACCGAATCGCAGCGGAGCTGCGGTGGTCAGGTCGCCGGGAGATGCGAAGTCGCTGCTGCTTTCACGGCCATCGATGAACAGGGATAGACGCGCTTTATGGGGGTGCGAAAGCACCGCGACCAAATGGTGCCAGTTACCGTCGCGCAAATCCGGCCGACTCGCGCCTAGACCCAATTGAGGGGCTCCGGACAACCCGGTAACCGAGGCCCCAGCACGATCCACGAGAGTCATCCCCAGTTGGCCATGCTCGATGAACCACACGTAGCCCGATCCGTTCGATGGATCGCGCTTGTCCAGCAACGTCAAACGTTCGCGAATGGTCCTGGCAGGAACCCGCACCCAAGCCTCAATGGTGAAATCCTCGGAGGCAGCAAAGTTGAGCGACGCGTTATTCGGTGCGTACCGATGGGCACCAGTGGCAGTAAAACGCAACGAGTGCTCTTCGACTCGCCCCTCGCCGAAAAACTCGCCTTCACCCTCCGCGACCAGGTGGTTCCCGCGGATCGAATCGAGTCCATTGCCCTCGCCTCGCCACCAGCCCATTACTTGGCTTGAGTTCGTTAACGCAACGCAAGGCCTGGAGATCTCGAAGGCGGCAGTCGCAGTGTTGTTGAATGGATTGAGGTCTGGCTGTGTGCCAGTGGCGGTGGCGGTGGCCACGATGTTGGTCGGCAGAATGTAGGAAAAATCATAGGGCGGCCAGACTGCTTCGAAATTCATCGATGCCGTGCCGCCAGGAGAAATTTCTCCGAATAGGGCGACGATTCGAAGTGCTTGGTAGGCGAGGGGTGGTTGCTCGATCGTATACGTGCTAGTTCGAGTGCTGCCTTGGGAAACGTGGATTCGGCGTAGAGCTTGGTAAGCGAGCTGCCCGAAAGAGGCGTCTAGCCGCACCTCAACCACGACGTTCGAGGAAATGTCCGGGCCGGGATTGGTAACGATCGCACTGTAGTGAATCTCCGGTATGGGAACCACGGCTCGATCCGGAGTGACCCGTAGGCTGACCGCCAGATCATTGGGTGTCGTCAGGGCAAACGGGGCCGAGAAACCCACATGACCGTTGCCGTCGTTCGCCACGAGAGAAACCATCGGGGCGAAGGTGTTGAGCTGAATCATCCCGCTCCAGACCCCGCCTGTGAATTCTAGCGCCAGTTCCGGAGCGACCGACAACGTCCGCGAATCGGTGAACGGTACGGCTAGGCCAAAATTTCGATGACCTGGTGACGGGAATTGAGTCGTCCAATCGGCAGCATTGTCAAAGTCTGAGATGCCTTGCCGTTGATAGGTGCTGCGGCCGCCGGGGATGTTTGGAAGGGGCGGTCCAACCCATTCGCTATTTGGCACGACCGAGGGCACAGTAATCTGGCCTGGTAGCGCATCCGCTGCGCAGAAGAAATCCACCAGTTTGCCCGCTGCATCCTGCCATAACACAGCGACGCGATTGGGTCTGCTTGAATTGAAGGCCGATCCCCACTCGAGTTGAAAATCGGTATGCACGTTCGGGAACCTCGCAGCAGGCGAAGTTCCCTCCAATACGCGGAACACGGCTCCGGGCGCGATTCGAGCAAAGCTCGGTAATCTGACGCTACCTTTCGGCAACGGCCAACTCTCGTCGTCGTAGAGAAACACTATCCACCCGGATACATCGACTTCGTTGGTAGAGACGTTGGTGAATTCCACGGAGTTGGGAGCTCCACGGTCCACCTCCGAGATCAACACGGACGTCGGACGCTTTCCATTCACCGACGCCGATAATTGAACCGCGCCGTTAAAGTCAGCCACCAGGTTGTCACCGCCATCGCGCGCGGAGAAGCGCGCTGCGAAGGGTCTGCCGAGTTCCTGCGAGGAAGCCATTGGCTCCCAACCAAACGTAACCACCTGTCCGTGCATGAAATCGTCGTTCACAATCACAACGGCCCCCGTGCCTTTGGCTACCTCGGCATTGATCGCACCCGACAGGTTCACAAAGAACGCTTCGTTTGGTTCGACCACCGTATCGCCGTTGACGCGAACCGAAAACATCTGCTCGGCAACCCCTGGGGCGAACGACAGCACGCCATTGGTTGCCACGTAGTCCGTGGGCGAGAGTGCCGTTTGGTTCAAGGTCGAAAATGCCACACTCACAGGGTTTTCGGTGGCGCCAATCAGGCGCACTTGCACCATGACGTTGGTGGGGAAACCGTTGCCCTCATGCACAATGACGTCCTCAATCTCAAGGCGCGGCTTGGGGTCTTTGCTGGTGATTGTCACCACTGTATTGGAACGGCCGAGTTGGGCGCCGATGGCGTTCGTCAGCACAAGCGTAAAGGCTTCTTCAGCCTCAAAGAACGCGTCATCTAGGATCGGTACTCGCAGCGGAACCCTGGTGACTCCCGGGGGAATAGTCAGGCTGCCGGCCATGGCTGTAAAATCCCGCCCGGACTGGGCGGTGCCTTCTACCGTGAAATACTCTACCGTCACCGCCTTCAGCACGGCCGACGAAAGCGACACGGTGATTTCTGCCGCCGAATCGATGCCCTCGACCACACTAACACGCGGCTCCAGGTCCAGGGCCAACGGCACGGCCTCGAAATCGAGTGTGTGATGGTTGTTTTCTAAGTTAAAATCTACCTCACCGCGTCCAATTGAAGCTGAGACTTGATAAGGTCTGGCCACTAGCGCTCGGCACAGCAAGTGGACTGTCGCCGTCTGTCCGCCAGGAAGGCTGCCGAGATCACTGATTACCAGACCGGCGAAATTCATTGTTTGACCTTGTGAATTGGTAGTTGCCAACACGCTGATGCCTGCGGGGATGACGTTCGTCAGGGTCACCTGAGTCGCCTCTGAATTGCCATAGTTGGACACCATGGCCGTGATGATGAATTCCTCGTTGTGCGCCACTTTGGCCGGTGCGGTAACGAGAACCGCCAAATCCTCAGAACATCGGTCACCACTGCGGTAGGAAGTAGCAATTTCTGCGGTGGCCAGTTTCCGCGTGTAGAAACCGAAGTCGTCCATGCGACCGTTGAACCGTTCAGCGGGCCGATGAGAGACAAACCAATCGTGTCGAGAACCAAGCTTTAGGGCCCCGGAAGTCGTTCGCACTGCGCCGCCCAATCCAGTCAGACGACGAGTTTCTACCCCGTTGACATACACGGACACCGTTCCCGGCTCGACACCAAGCGCCACGTGTGTCCAGCGGTTGAGTGGCACATTGGCAAGTCCATCAACCCAGCCGCCGTAGTCGTCTGGTAGGCCGGTGACACCTCCCAGATAGAACGCCAAATTACCCAGTGGGATTATGCCGGTGATGTCGTTCACCGGACCCTTGATGCCCAGTTCGAACTGAAATTGACTGAACTCCGGCCCAACCTCCTTGTTCACGAGGATATCCACGGCGCCATCGAGTGACGTCGGAAAGACCCACGCTTCGATCGTAAAGGTGTCGCGGTTGAAAACAGGAGCGTCGGGAACCACCACTTCATTGGTGCCATCGAACTCGAATCCCAGCCCGATACTACCAGCGACATACCGGCCCCCGGCAAATGTCCCCGGATGCCGCCCAAGCCAGTCCGCCGCCGTGCCCTCACCGCGATACCACACGGCTAAGTCTTTAAGCTGAGGAGCGCATTCCAGCGGTGGTTCCGGCGACTCCACGGTCAGCCGCACATTATCGAAATTTACCTGACCAAGCTGACTGCCAGGGTTGCCCAGGCGGACTTCGATTAACGCGCCCAAGAGCGGCGACTGCGGCGGCAATATGCCTTCCACGGTAACCCGCCTAAACTGACCTTCCAGGATTGCGAGGGTGTTGCGGTCCTCGGCGACGACTTGGCCATCCGCATAAAGTCCCACCACGTAGCCTGTAAACCCAACCCCGGTCGGCCACCCGACATCCACCTCCAGTCGGTAGTGACGCCCGGATTTGTAGGCGGCTCCCAGCAATTGGCCGATCTGCCCACCCGCATTCAGCCACGCGACATTTTGCCCGTGGGGTACCCCTGCGGCAAACAACGACGACGGCGGATTTACCGTTCCAGCCAAGGCATTGCCCACCCAGCTGGGAATCGGTTCCGAAACGCCAAATCCGCTATCCTCAAACGGAAACTCAGTCAAAGCGGAATAGTGCCCGTCCAGCAACTGGCCTTGCAGATCGAAATGCGAAAGATTCGTCCCGGTGAGAAGTTCGAAGCTGGGGTTCGCCAAGGGAATCTCCCCGACTTCAAGCAACTCTAACTCATCCAACAACATGCCAAAGCCTGGATTTGGTGACAGGCCGGTGAACTGAACGGTCATTTGACTACTGGTCGCGACGAAGTCTATCGAATCGCGAACCCACTCAGGATTCTGAAGCGTATTCTCAATGGCGTGGTCAAACTCTCCGCCCGCCACGCTAGCCCCAATGAGTTCAACCCGCATCCGTGACCGCTCGCGGAACGGGTTTTTCGCGTAGGCAAAACGCAATCGGTAAAGCCTTCCCGAGCTCACCGTCACAGCCTGACGGATGAAATACGCAGGCAACCCCTCAGCCCCTTCCAGCTCCAAGCTTTGGGCACCTGCGGCCGCAGTTGCCCCACCGTGGCCGCCCAACTGCACTTCGGTCGCACCGTCGAAGGCCGCCACCTCCCAGCCAGGTACCCACTGAGTCCGCACGATCGCTCCCTGTCCGGAGGGATAGGCTGGCTCTTCGAAGCTGCCGTTGGAAATCAGATTCCTCGTCGTGCCGCATTTCCCAGCGACGCCAGCCCGGTAAATCGTGGCCACTTCCTCCTCAGATAGCGCCCGGTCATAGAGACTAGGTTCATCAATCATTCCCCAAAACGGTTCGGTTCCAACCCCAGGATAACTTTCTCCGAAGGAACCAATTGCGAGCGAAGTTTCAAAGCTGAATGTCGACGATTGGACTGTGGCCCCGGCCGATTTTCCGTCGATGTAAAATTGGACGAGGGAATTGGCCTTAGTGACGGCTATATGATGCCACTCGGTGCCGTCCAATGTTTGCGAGCTGTAGGCATTGGATATACCCACTTTTCCCAAGGTCATTCTGCCGTCAGGAAACATCGCCAATGCAAAGTGGTTGGCACCGCCTGCCACCAGCGCGGCATAGTAGGGTGCAACCTGGGATGGCCGCTCAGCGCTCGCCCGTTTGACCCACGCTTCGAACGTGAAATTCTGTAGGTGAAACGCCGGGTTCTTGCCTAGTAACAACCCGGAGTCGATTCCGTTGAAGTTGAAGGCTTGGCCAACTTTACCCTGAGCATACGACGCGCCGCCTACCAATGTTCCGGAGGACTCACCCTGGAACGTTGTCGTGCTGTTTTCTGCCCGCCACCAACCCACCAACCCAAATGGAATTGGGGCACAATCCGCTCCAAAGGCGGAACCAGCGGCTGTCGCGGTTAGTAGCAGCGACTGGCACGCGGCGCGGAAGAGGGAGTTCATGGAGCTTTTGCCTACCTTGTTTCGATGAAGAAATGTCAATTACCTCCACAGAGCGACAAAAAAACATGTTTAAACTCCCCGATGGCTGGCCCAGCGAACACGATAGCATTGATGCCGCTCCAGTTCGAGGAAAGGCTTCACCCGATGTCAGGGTTCCTCTCGGACAGAGGGTCAGCCTTTCGGGATAGGTCACAACGGACGAGTGGGTTTCGACCTTCGCAGGCTTGCAGCGGTGCAAGCACGATTTCCCCCTGATCCGGCGTCGATTCAGGGACTTTTTTGATCGACCCACCGGACCGAATGTGAGGCTGATGTGCCGGGCACTGACGATAGACAGGAAGGTTTTCCGTCTGGTCGATCCGGTCGAATTGGAGAGAATTTTCTCATCCATTAACCAGGGTAGTATTGTGGCGGGTCGCGCCGTCCACCACCAATGGGGCGCGCCGCTGCGGCTCCCAGTCAGCAAAAGGCCCGTGATTCATGAGAATCACGGGCCTGAAACTGGTGGAGACGATGGGTAACGCTCCCACATGGTCTTGCTTGCAAAGCAAGTGCATTACTTGTCTGCCACGTCCCCAGTTGTGTACCGCCTTGAATCAGGCAGCACCCCCAATGTGGTCAACGACTGGACACTCGTCAACGCCGTAGAATTTGAAGACCAGAACAAAACACCTCGATCGGGTGCAAGAAACCTCCAAGACGCATGGCTTGCTGCCCCGTTCAACCCAGATAGTGTCCCCATGTGCCCATTGCACGTGTCACCCTCGAAATCGCGTTGCGTCGCGAATTTGATTACGCCATCCCTCCCGATCTGATCGATCGCGTCGAGATCGGTTCACGTGTCAAGGTCCCCTTCGGTTCCCGCGAGGTTCTCGGAGTTGTCACCGGACTTCCCGAGTCTTCCCCACATTCGAATCTCAAGTTTCTCAGCAATGTGATCGGTGCTCTTAGCCTCGTCACTCCCAACATCCTCGCCCTCGCTCGCTGGATCGCGGAGTATTACTGTTGTCCTGTAGAAACGGCTTTGAAAAGTGTCCTGCCGGATGCTGTGCGCAAAGAAGAAGACGGTTGGCGCGAGCGACTGCACGTCCGCGCCCTTCCTCCAACTGGCGATCTTCCTCCGCTGACCAAGCGCCAGCGCGAGGTCTGGAATATCATCGAGGAATGGCGCGAGCTTTCCCTTCAGGAGATTCTGCGCCTCGGGGAAACCACCGCCGAAACTCTGCGACGGCTTGAAGATAAGGGGCTCATCGAAATCGCCTTAAAAATCGACGAACGGGATCCCTATGCCCGGGAACGAATTCTACCCACTCAGGCGTTGTCGTTGAACCCGCAGCAGCAGGTTGCCTTGGAGGCTATTCGCAAGGCTATGGATCTCTCCACCCGTGCCGAACCGGCTGACTCTACAGATGCACGCGAGACCGCTGGGTCGTGCTTTTTACTTCATGGCGTCACGGGTTCCGGAAAGACCGAGGTTTATCTTCAAGCCATTGATCATGCCCTGGATCAAGGACGCGGGGCTATCGTGCTCGTACCAGAAATCTCCCTGACACCTCAGACGGTCGAACGATTCAAAGCGCGCTTCAGCTCCGGTAAACACGCCACCCTCGTCGCCGTGTTGCATTCGCATCTCAGCGCTGGAGAACGCCACGATGAATGGCACAAGATTCGCAATGGACGCGCCCGAATCGTCATCGGCGCACGGTCCGCCATTTTTGCACCGGTCGACCCGCTGGGGCTGATCGTCGTGGATGAGGAACATGAGCATTCCTACAAACAGGAGGAGTCACCCCGTTACCATGCGCGCGATGTCGCGGTGCTCCGTGGCCAACGGGAGCGGGCTGTCGTTGTGCTTGGCTCAGCCACGCCATCGCTCGAGAGTTATTTCAACGCCATGAGGGGCAAATACACCCTCTTGGAAATGACCACTCGCGCCACGGATCAAAAGATGCCGATCGTGCGTGTCATTGATCTTCGCAGCGAGGCCCTCAAAGAGAAGGGACACGCGCCCCCAATCTTTTCTCACCAGTTGAAGGAAGCGATCACACAACGCTTGGAACGGCGGGAACAAACCATCCTATTCCTCAATCGCCGCGGCTACTCCAGTTCCCTGCAATGTCCAAAATGCGGTTTTGTCGCCGGTTGCCCCAACTGTTCGATCTCACTCACCTACCACCGCCGCGATCAACGCTTGAAGTGCCACATCTGCGGCCATCAGGAAACCGTCCCTACCAAATGCCCTGAACTCACATGTCGGAATCCAGCGATCCGGTACGCCGGGCTCGGGACGGAACGGATTGAAGAAACTCTCAAAAAGCTTTTTCCCCACGCCACGATTGCTCGCATGGATTCGGATACCCTCAAACGCAAGGAGGATTATCGGCGCGTCCTCAACGACTTCCGGACTGGCAAAATCGACATCCTGGTCGGTACGCAGATGATCGCCAAGGGCTTGCATTTCCCCAATGTCACGTTGGTGGGAATCATTTATGCGGACCTTTCGCTGCACATTCCGGATTTTCGTGCTGGCGAACGAACCTTCCAATTACTCACGCAAGTGAGTGGACGCGCCGGACGCGGTGATGTCGAAGGCGAAGTGTTCGTTCAAAGCTTCACGCCATTTCATCCAGCCATTCAATATGCGCGACGCCACGATTTTCGCGGTTTCTATGACCAAGAACTCGAGTTCCGCGAGCAATTGAAGTATCCGCCCTGGGCTCGAGTGGCGCTGCTGACGCTCAAGGGACGCAACGAAGACAAGGTCAAGTTCTCCGCCGATCATCTGCGCAGCGTAGTCGAACGGCACACCCAAGGTTGGCGCGACCTGATCCTTGCCGGCCCCGCTCCATCCCCTCTCATGCGGGCCGAAAGTTTCTACCGGTACCAACTGATGTTACGCACCAAGGCCATGTCGCGGCTCGCGCAAGTCCTGACCGAAGTGCAAGCGTCGCTCCAACTTCCTGAAGATATCACACTCACGATCGACATCGATGCGGTGAATCTCGCTTGAGTCAGCGGTCGCAACCTGTCCCCAAGGGAATTCTCATTTCGCCACAGCTTGCGATTGGGCCGCCTGAAGGTACACTCCACCACGAGAGCAGACAACTCCCCCAATTCCTTTCCCGTCTTCGTGCCTTCGTGCCTTCGTGTGAGTTCCCATTTCAGGCAGGTCTCATCGCACACGAAGACACGAAGACACGAAGGAATTTGAATCACTTTCAGCAACGTCGTGCAGGGGCATTTGGGATCTTCGAGTACGTATCGATCGGCTTTGCCGCGGGGGTGCCTGCGCGGCATGAACGACAGGCGCTGCGCGTTAAACGGGACCGAGACGGGCGACTCGCGTTTCCAGGTTCAACACTCGCCACGAACCCACGCGGGTTCTTTGAGTAGCCCTGCCAATTTTCGGCTCACCAATCGCCTTCACTGGCAACTTTGGTGGCCAGACGCTCTAGCCAGACGGCGGCCTCCGACTTTGCTTGAGCGGGGCTGGCCATGCCCGGAGCGATACCCCAAATGCCCGTGAACAATCGGTCATGACTCGCTCCATGCGTCACCGTGTCCACCGATCCGGCCAAACCCAGACAAATCTTCCCCTGTTCCCTGGCCGCCTTCGCAACCTGCCCGGTGCCTTTGCCCATCATGGTTTGGCGATCAATCATGCCTTCGCCCGTGATCACAATGTCGGCACGCGAAATCTTCTCCTGCAACCCCGAAGCAAACGCGAAGATGTCGAATCCGCGTTCGATGCGCGCACCTAAAAATGCCCGAAAACCGAAGCCGAGTCCGCCTGCGGCACCCGCACCGTCTTCAGCGGCGAGATCGACGTCGTATTCCTGACGGGCCTGCGCCGCAAGGCGTTCAAGGCAACTTTCAGCGAGGGGAGATTGTTCGGTTCGAAGGCCCTTTTGGGGTCCGTAGACGCGTGTGCAACCATTCGGTCCGAGCAGCGGATTGTCGACATCCACCGCGACAATGTAATCCACGTTGCTCGGGAGATCGTTGGGCACCTCCCATCGAGCCAAGCGATCCAGCTTGATCCAACGTTCGATGGGCATATCGTTCACATCGAAAAACTGCCAACCGATCGAACGGGCCATTCCGAACCCAGCATCATTCGTCGCACTCCCACCCACGCCGATCAGAATTTTAGTGGCATGGACCGCATGTGCCGCCCGGATCACGGCGCCCAAGCCTCGGGTATCGAGTTCAAACGGGTGGTAACGACCCTGCGGGAGGAGCGCAAGTCCGATGATTTGGGCACTCTCAATAATCGCCGTGCTGGAATCCGCGTGAAACCACCAGAGTGCTTCTCGGGGGCGGCCAGCGGCATCCGTCGTCGCCACACTCCGTTCTTCTGCCCCAAGCAATCCTGCCATGATCTCACCAAATCCATCCCCGCCATCGCTCATGGGCAGGCATTCAATATCGTCCTGGGGACGAATCTTCCACCAACCATTGGCGATCGCGCCGGCAGCAGCGCTCGCGGTCAGAGTACCCTTGAATTTGTCCGGGACGATCAGGACGCGTGACATGGATCCCATTGCGAGGCCTGTGATGCGTCTTGCCAATAGAAATCCATCGCCGATACCAGGCCAGGCCGCGACGCATGAATCGAGGCTATCCGTTCACGACACGATCGATGTCGCGATGGGAGTGGTTAAGCAATGGATCGATTCTCTCAATCCAGCTTGCCTTCGCCCTTGATATCCGCACAGACGACATCGCCTTTGGCGGTCCTCACATAGAGGCGGCCGTGGGCCAGAACGGGAGGGGACCAGACCTTGCCGCCGGTCACCTGCGCGCGGGCCAATTCTTTGTAGCCCGCGGGAGATGCCGCCACGACGACCAATTCACCGCTGCCGGTGATCCAGAGAATTTTTCCGTCGGCCACCGTCATCGAACCAGTGGCCGCAGCGGGCGACGCCCAAACCAACTTACCCGTCTGCAATTCGAGACACTTCAATTTGGAACCCTTGTCCCCACCCATGCCATCAACGCCATACACATGCTCACCTATGGCCACGGGGCTCGCCATATGGGCCGCGATTTCTTTGTTCTTCCACAATTCCTTGGCTCCCGCGGCAGTGAATTGGATTCCAGAACCACCGCTGCCATAACCTGAAGAAATGAACATCCGATCGCCGCTGATCGCGGGGTCGGCTGCGTTGACGTCATAACTGGTTTTCCATGGGTGACGCCACAGTGCCTTGCCGGTCTTAGGATCGATCGCAACCAGGTGAGTTGCGGCGAAAATCGCCAAGGCGCGTTGCCCACCGTTGTCAAAGGGAACCGCGGTTCCGTATCCCGAAGCCTGCTTGCCTGTGGTCCAGGCTTCTTTGCCTGTGGCCTTGTCGAGGGCCAAGCCGTAATTGCCAGCGTTCACGATCACCAGGGATCCTTCGATGTGCGCCGAGCCATTGAAACCCCATTCGGGAATGGCCAACCCCAATTCTTTATGGATATCGCGTTTCCAAACCTCAACACCTTTCACGGCGTCCAGACAAGCGACGGTTCCATGGCGCCCGACGATGTAAACCCGTGCTTCATCGACGGTTGGCGTCGCCCCTGGTCCCCCATCGTAATAATGGTCATCGAGGTTTTGGTCGTACACATAGCGCCAGACTTCAGCACCGGTTGCCGCGTCCAAACAATAGACTGTGTCCTTGCCGCCCTTCTTCTTGCCGTCGTTCCCGACGGTATAGAGGCGTCCACCCGCAACGGACATGGAAGAGAATCCAATGCCGACGTTTTTCTTCCATACCTGTTTTGGGCTGCCGCCTGGCCACTTGCCGAGCCAATCTTTCTCTACCGAGATTCCATTGAAATTGGATCCGCGATACCGCGGCCAATCACCAGCGGTTCCAACCAGAGCACTATTCAATATACCAACTGCGGCTAGCACCAGAAGAGTGGGACGAGTCATCACGCCGTAAAACTAGCAAACTAGGTCGAGATGACAAGTGACCCACGCGTCGGCAGTTTCTCTCGACGAAGCTCACGTTCCCGCAGCCAGGCAAAGATCACGGGTGTCACAATCAAGATATGAACCAGGCTGCTCACCATGCCACCCACCACTGGGGTGGCCAGTGGTTTCATCACTTCAGACCCCGTTCGATGGCTCCAAAACAGCGGCAGCAGACTGGCGACAACCGTTGCGACGGTCATCACCTTGGGACGCAATCGCAAACGTGCCCCATCTTTCACCGCTTGAATCAAATCCAAGGATGTGAACTCGCGTCCAGCATCCAGGCAATCACGCCGTCGCTTTTCGAGAGTTTCCTCCAGATACACCACCATCACGACGCCAGTTTGAATGGCGGTACCAAAAAGGGCGATATAGCCAACCCAGACCGCCACACTAAAGTCGTAGCCCAAAAAAGCCTGCAAGAACACGCCACCCGTGAGCGCGAACGGGACAGCCAAAATGACGTGGGCCGCTTCCGTCGCACTTCGATAAATGCCGTACAGGAGCAGGAAGATGATCAATAGGACCGCCGGTACAATCAGCAACAGTGTACGCCCCGCGCGGAGCAGGTTCTCATAGTCACCGCTGTACTCAATCGTCACACCTGGTGGCAGATGCGGCACGACATCGCGATCCATCCGGGATTTGATTTCGGCGACAAAGGAACCGAGGTCGCGTCCTTGAACGTTGGCCTGAACAAAAGTGCGCAGGCGTCCGTTTTCGCTGTTGATCTCGCTCGGTCCCAAAGTGCGCCGTATAGTGGCAACCTGTCCGAGTGGAACCACTGTTCCGCCCGGGGATCGCACCAACAATTCGCCCAATTTCTCGATATCCTCACGCGCCGATCGATGCAAACGCACCTGGATTGGAATGCGTTGACGCCCGTCGATGGCGGTCGAAACTATCGTGCCCCCAACCCCGACCTCAATCGCCTCCAAGATCTGCGCCGCCCCCAGACCAAATCGCGCCGCAGCCACACGGTCGACCTGGATCTCCAAATAGGGTTTACCTAATGTGCGCGACGGAGAGACGCCCATGGCTCCCGGGACGGACTCAACGATCCGGGCAATTTCGATTGCCTTGCGATTGAGCACTTCGAGGTTGTCACCCATCAACTTCACGCCCACTTGAGCCCGAATCCCGGTGCTTAACATCAGGATTCGATTCTCGATCGGCTGCAAGAACCCCGGCACGTAGCCGGGCACCTGGGTCATCTTGTCCATTAGTTCCTGTCGTAACGTCTGAATGGTCATGTTCGGACGCCATGCCGGATTGCGTACGACAGTGGGCCATTTGACGAAACCGAGGACCGTCCGGTTCGTCGAAATCCATTCCGGCTTCAGCACAATTGTGGTTTCGATCATCTCCACCGGGGCAGGGTCTGTGGCACTTTCGGCGCGCCCCAATTTTCCACCCACGCTGGCGACCTCCGGTGTGGCTTTGAGCACCATGTCCTGCCAGGAAAGGATCCGTTTCACCTCGCTAATCGAAGTCTGGGGAAGCAAGACCGGCATGAACAAAAGTGAGCCTTCATCCAATGGAGGCATGAATTGACGCCCGAACCCTTGGGGCAAATGCGCCGCTAGCCGAGGAGCTCTTTGCGAAACTGCCTTCAACACTGTGGCCGGCACGCCCACGGCGACCACTACCGCCATCACCAGCAAGATTGTCGCCAGAAGCAAGACGGTCTTGCGCCAGCGCAATGCCCAATTCAATACCGGATCATATATCGCCAGTAGAAAGCGCATCAGCCAATTCTGATCCTCCCGATGAAACGGCCCGCGAACCAGAGCCACGCACAATACCGGCACCAAGGTCACTGCGAGTATCGTCGACCCGACCATCCCGAACGTCTTGGTGAACGCCAGAGGATGAAACAACTTGCCCTCCTGTCCTGTCAGCGCGAACACCGGCACGAATGCCAGAATGATGATTCCCATGGCAAAAAAAATGGGCCGCCCCACTTGGCGTGCTGCCACTCGCGTCACTTCCAAGGTCTCCTGGATCGTCAATCGCACGCCGCCCTTCCCCACGCTCACACCTTCCAACGATAATCGAGCTGCCTTTTCTTCCTCCGCCCGTTCGCAGTGCCGGATGACATTCTCCGTCATCACAATACCTGCGTCCACGAGCACGCCGATAGCGATAGCAATTCCGGCCAGCGACATGATGTTCGAGGAGACTCCAAAACCCTCCATGAGGACAAACGCGATGAGAATGCTGACCGGGAGCGGGATAGTGACGATCAAAATGCTTCGGAAGTGAAACAAGAAGAGGATATGCGCCAGCGTGACGAGGAGCATTTCTTCCACCAAGGCGTGTCGCAAGGTATCGATGGTCCGCTGAATCAATTCGCTACGATCATAAAACGGGCGCACGGAAACACCGGGGGGCAACGAATGCTGAATCTGCTGTATCCGCTCCTTGACGGCTTGAATTACTCGCATGGCATTTTCGCCGGTGCGCATCACGACAATGCCCCCCACCACTTCATGTCCGTCGACATCCAAAGCGCCCCGTCTAAAATCACCACCAATTTCAACCGAAGCCACGTCGCGCAAATGCACCGGCGTGCCATTCCGTTCGGCGAGCACGATATTTTCGAGATCCGAGGCATCGCGGATCAAGGCGATGCCACGAACCACGAATTCCAAACCGTTCTCTTCGATGACCTTGCCGCCGACATTGCGATTCTCGCGGCCCACGGCATCCAGGACCTCCGAGAGCAGGACGCCGGCTGTGCGCAATCGGGTGGGATCCACCTCGATCTGATATTGCTGAACGAAACCACCCACGCTGGCTACCTCAGCCACCCCCGAAACCGCGACCAACTGTTGGCGTACGAAAAAGTCCTGAAGAGACCGCAATTGACCCAGACTGTATCCGTTGGGAGGGGTGTTGGATCCGCCTCCCAGGGCACCCGGTTCAACGTGCAGATAGTATTGGTAAACCCAACCTAATCCCGTTGCATCTGGGCCGAGCTGCGGCACCACACCCAGCGGCATTTGTGGAGCGATGAGACTCAGGCGCTCGCTAACCCGCTGCCGTGCAAAATAGTTATCCAGACGATCTTCGAAAATGATCGTCACAAGAGAGAAGCCAAACATGGAATTGGCCCGCACCGCCCGAACGCCAGCCAGTCCTTGGAGGTTCACACTCAGTGGATAGGTAACCTGATCTTCGACTTCCTGAGGGCTTCGGCCAGACCAGTCTGCATAAACCAAAACTTGGTTCTCACTTAGATCGGGAATGGCGTCCACGGGTGTCGACCGCAGCGCCCTAATCCCGAAAGCCACGAGAAAGAGCGTCCCGCAGAGGACAAAGAACCGGTTCCGCAATGACCACTCTATGATGCGATGAATCATGGGAGTTTTTGCCGGGACATCTCAGAGTTTGACCTCGGCGCCACAGGTCGCCATGCGCTCGCCGAACCAGGGATTCCGCAACGGACCGCTCCATTGAAACCATTTGGCTTTCTTAGGGGCACCTGGAAACGCACCATCGGTCATCGGGCATTCGAAGATCCTGATACGTGCCAACGCCGAATCCTGCTTTCGAGCCTGCGCGACAGCTTCCAGTATGACGGCACTCAATCCGAAAAACTGTTGCCGGGCGACCAACAGATCCGTGGGTTGGGGCAATGCGATAAAGTCTTCCAACTGTGACAACACGTTTCCCCAGGGAGCTCGATCCGCATCCGAGGTGAACGTGGGGATCGCTTGAGTCAGTTGGATGCGTTTCGTCACAAAACCCTGCAAGTCATCGGAGGCCAACGCCAGACGCAACGAGTCCACCGCAACTAGAAACCGTCCGATAGGGGCAAGGTCTGCCGTCGCCGTCGCAGCCGAAGGCGGTTGTGACACCACCGTTTCCATCCCCAAATCGCCCGATGCTGCTCGAGCCAATTGAGCTTGGGAATCCATCAACAGATTGCCGTGCGACACCACCAAGTCACCTTCAGAGACACCCCCCAACACTTCCCAAGCGACGTCGCCCGCGCGACCCACCACGATGGTGCGTCGTTCATAAGCCCCAGCCCCGCGATCGACGAACACGACGGGGTGTCCATCGGGATTCAACACGGCCTGACGCGAGATCAGAAGGACATCGGGTATTGTCACTGCAACCTGGGCCTCGGCATAAGTTCGATGCAAGAATTGCCGCCGGTGTGATGCTCCAAGGTTTATCACAGGGTTGGGCAATTCAACGCGCACCTTGGCACTGCGCGAGCCCGGATCGAGATTGGGATCGATGAAATGTATTTGGGACGAAAACACACGTCCTGGTACCGACGGTGTTCGAATCTCCAATGGCATGCCTGGTTGGATCCAGGACAGATCGCGTTCGTACGCATCAAACTTGAACCACATGGTGTTGAAGTCGGCGATTTCAAAGAGCGGTTCCCCCTCCTTCACAAATTGACCGGCGTAAACTTGTCGCTTGACTACCGTTCCGGCAATCGGCGCAAGAATTTCCACGTGGATGTTGGTAGATCCAAACGCTTTTGGCAGAGCTTGGATTTGAGATTCCATCAAACCAAACTGCCTCAGTCTTTGGGCAGCAGCCTGGCCCGCCAGCGCATCCCCGCCTGTTGCTGACAACGCCAAATACTCCCGCACTGCCGTCAGGAGCATGGGTGAATAGAATTTGGCCAGCGGCTGGCCTGCTGCAACTTCGGCCCCAGTGAAGTTCACGTGCAACTCGTCCAGACGGCCATCAACGTAGGCACTCAAGATGCGATGCCGCGAATCGTCATCATCAATCACTCCGGCAAATCGCAAGGACCGCAGCAGCCCACCGCGCAACACAGGTGACGTGCGCACACCCACCACCGAGATGGAATTCGAACTTAAGGTGATCAGATTCGAATCCGAAGCCACTCCGGTTTCCCCCTCGTAAACCGGCACCAATTCCATTCCGCAAATCGTGCAGCGGCCGGGTTTTTCCGACTTAATCCATGGATGCATGGACGATTGATAAAATGCAACCCGACGACTCGCAGTCAGAGAGGACCCCTCGGAAGTCGACGTAGTTTCCGGTTGCATCTTGCTGCGTCCAAACCAGCCGACCGCAACACCTCCTAGAACCGCGAGGAAAACGGCAACAATTGATTTCGTGTTCATGGTGTTATTGCTGGAGTTTCCGGGGCGCCAAGTTCCAAAAGCATTTCCAAATCACTCAGTCCGCAACACAAAACGAGGTCGCTCATTTCAATCCATTGCATGGCAACGGCCCGAGCGATCATGGACTTTGCCTCCACCAACATCCGGCGTGTCTCCAGGACATCCCGGACTTCCATGGAAGACCCGGTCCAACCCGCCATGGCGACAGCCAGTGCTCGTTCGCTTCTGGGGAGAATGTCGTCGCGATAAAGCAAGCCCTCGCGGCGCGCCGCATCAATCGATGTGATTCGATGGTGAATCTCGTTCACCACCTCCAGTGCCAGGCTTTCCCTGTCTTGCAGCGCCGATTTATGGCGGTGCTGATCCCGAGCGAGATCTTTGCGGTAACGCCCGGCGTTGAGCCACGGTAGATTGAATCCTACGGTGACCATGCCTTGGCGAAACCCTCCATCCCCATGGAATTGCTGTCCTTGAACAGCAACCGTCATATCGGGAATTTTCGACTTCCGGGTCGCTCGTATGCGGGCTTCTGCAGCCGTTACCTCTCTGGATGCCACCAACAACCGCGGTTCCGAGTTGGTGGCGTACCGGATCAATGTGGGAGTGAATGCCAGTGCCGGCGCAATATCGGGGAGGGTCAGGATGGAAAACGCTGTCAGCGGTGGACGTGCCAGCAACCGATTCAAGGTAACCAACGACTCAGCGCGGCGGCTAATCTCAGTAGCCAACTGGTTGGTTCGTCGGGCGCGCTCGTTCTGCAGCCGAATGAAATCCAATTGAGTCGCCGTTCCTGCCTGAAGGCGGGCATTGGCAATCTCGAGAGTTGTTTCCAACCATTTCAAATCCTCGCGGCCCAACACAATCGCGCGATCCGCCAGTGCCAATTCAAACAACACCTTGGACAAATCGCGGCGTTGCAACTGTAACAGCAATTCGCCCCGCTCCGACTCGGTAGCCGCGTCCGCAGCAGCGACAGCACGCACGGCCTCCAACTTTCCGAACAACGGCAGCGTTTGCTCCACGCCATAAATCAAGTCCCCTTCCTCGCGCGCGTCCGGACCCCGACCGCTGTTGACGGCGCCGCCGAGCTTGAACCCCGGATCCTGCCATTTGCGGATACCTTCCGCCTGGAACATGGCCGCCGTCGCCCTCCCACGCGCCGCTTTTAATGCGGGATGATTCGTTCGCATCTCATCGCTTAATTGCTCGATGAGCCCGATCGTCAAGGGAACCGAAGCCATGCCTGTCTCATCACTCTGCCCAGTCCCGGCTGCTCGCATCCAAACGGCGCCTACCATGAACGCCAGCAGAACGACGATGCAGCCTTTTGAACCATGGCAGGTCGCTTCAACGCGTCCGAAGTGAGGCAGTGCTCCAAATCTATCGCTTCGGCTCAAAACACAACGAGTCCCACTCGTCAACAAAGGGGGTCTTGACTGGTGTATTCTCACCTGGGCTCGCCATGTTAGCTTCCGTCGCCGTTCGAAATCGCGGGACTCGGCCAAACCAATCCCGCGACCGAGAGTGCCATAGCTCGAGGCCATTACGATTTCTTGCAGCAAGCACTATCCGCCTTGGCGCAGCAGCTTTGTGCCGTTTTGCAACACGTCGCACTGCCATCACAGCACGTCTCGCTCTTACAGCATTTTCCATGGGCGCAGCACATTGCGGTTCCATGGTCGTGACCTTTATGACCGTGGGCCGCACACCCGGCGACAATCCATGCCGCACCCAAGGCCAATCCCAGCAGACTCGATTTGATATATGTTTTCATAATGATTTAGGTTTTTGTTTGTTGTTCTGTCGTTCTGTCGTTCTGTTCTGCAGTTCTTTTGAGTTCTTCGTTGCTTCGGTTTCGATTCGTTTCTTAACACACCACAAGCCTGTCCAGGTCGACAACGGCCAGACACAGCGGACATTGTCTCAACTTGGGTATTTAATGGCCTATAGTGAGCCGAGGCCCATGACTATGGGCCGCATTGAAGGCGGATCGTTCCGTTGTGAACGTGTCCGTTTGAATTCCGGTAGGCGTTTCACCATCGAAAAAACCGAGGAAATACGCCGGACTGACAAGAGGGAATAGTCGGAGGGCGCCCAGGAACTAGGCGACCGACGGTCAGTGGGGTCGGAAACTCAAATCAACCAAGCACAGTGCCGAGTGAAAACAGGCACGGAAGGTTGCCTTGGGGAACTGGCAGAGGAAGGGACAGCAGAAGCCAAAGAAACCGGAGGCGACGGCAATGCCCAAGCCAAATTGAGCAACGCCACATTGGGAAGAAATCGCAAGGTTTCGGGAGGGATCGGAAACAGTGATGCGGTTTGAGAAATCGGCTCCGACTTCCGTGCGCAACACTCGCGATGGCAACACCTAGGAATGGCTGCCAATACAGGAAACCCAACCTGGTCAGCCAGTTTAACGGCGGGCGTAGCTCTGGAACAACACTTTGGAGCCCGGCCAGCGCCCGCTGCATAGAACGGCTGGCCAAGACAAACGAGCTGCGCCACAAGGAGCCAAAAGCTCAAGGTGATGGCGCTGGTTCGTTTCATAATGTCTCCAATTCGACACCCTCAAAGGGATATCTGTTCAAGACCCAATTATTTGACCTTCGACAGGTACTTCTGAGGATTCTTGTCGAAATCTCCGATACACGACTTACAGCAAAACTTCACTTCCTGCCCGTTCACCACCTTGACGATGGGATCTCCCATACTACCCAATTCCTCATCGCTGACGATGCAAGTCTTGAGTTTATAGGGCTTGGCGCCAGCGGTGGCGGTGTGCGATTGCGATTGGCATCCGGCAAAGACAACAGCCAAGGCACCCAGGGCGAACAGAGAACGAACTGACTTCATAGTATTAACTGTTGAGAATGAAATTTTAAAGCTAAGGATTGAAATGGGTTGGAACTATTTCTTTGCCGCAGTCGCCGCAGTGATCTTCGCCAGAAACTTGGCCTGGTCTTTTTCAAAATCCTTCACACAAGAGTTGCAGCAGAACTTCACTTGCTGGCCCGCGTAGACCTTAATGACCGGGTCACCCATGGACCCGAGCTTTTCATCACTCACCATGCAGGTGTCCAAGGTATAAGCCTTGGCCGTCGCATCGGCACCGGCGGCAGGCGACGACGATGAGTTCTGTTCAGAACATCCAGTCCAAAGGACGAGGGAGGAAACACCAACCATACCACCCACAAGGATCGATCGAAGTGTGCGCATTGTGTTCACAGGACTACGTATACACCAAAATCACATCCTGTCCTCAAACTTTTTTCCGCGAAAGTCTCAACGCATTGCCAATCACAATCACATCGGATAGGCCCATGGACAGTGCACAAACTACCGGACTCAGCAAACCCAGGGCGGCCAACGGAACCGCCGCGGCATTGTAAAAAAACGCCCAAAACAGATTCTGACGAATCGTCCTCAAGGTCGCCCTCGACAGCATCAACGCATCCCGGACCCCGGTCAGATCCGAACGTAATAAGACGATGTCGGCAGCTTCACGGGCCGCATCACTGGCCCGTGCCACGGCAATGCCTAAGTCGGCCTGCGCCAACGCCGGTGCATCATTGATGCCATCGCCCACAAATGCGACTTTCAATCCTCGCGACTGCAGTTCCCGAATCTTCGCTGCCTTTTCTTCAGGTCGAACCTCCGCAAACGACCCGTCCACTCCCAACTCCCGGGCGACAAATTCCACCGCACGTGGATGATCTCCCGACAACAGATAGGCGCGGTGCTCGAAGGGACGGGCGCGCAGCTCGGCAATCAATGCCACCGCCTGCGGTTTGAGTGTGTCGCGAACCGTCAGCAGTGCGATAAGTTGGTGACCCACAGATAAACCGATTACGGAACCTCCGGATTGAAATTCCATTTCGGCAGCAGCGCTACCAGGGGTCAAGTCCACGCCGTCACCTGCCAGCCAGGCCAACGATCCCAGTCTCACCCGAACCGGCGTCCCATTCGGTCCTGAGACCGAATGCCTGGCTTGGATGCCCGAGCCTCGCACCTCTTCGACATCGGCGAGCGGGAGTGTGGATGGATCCAATTTGGCAATCGCTTGGCTGAGGGGATGCTGCGACGAACGCGCCATCGATGCCGCCAATCGAAGCGCATCCGCTCGCTCGATAGATCCGCCAAACAAGTGCACCTGGGTCACCTTTGGCGCGCCTTCGGTGAGCGTCCCCGTCTTGTCGAAGACAATTGCCGTCACCGTCCCTGACTTCTCAAGCGCCTGGGCATCTCGAATCAAAATGCCCCGGCGTGCCGCGGCATTCACTCCGGCCATCAGGGCCACGGGGGTGGCGATTCCCATGGCGCAGGGGCAGGCCACGATCAGTACCGAGCAGACCACATAAAAAGCCGCCGCCACATTGGATTCCGGAATCTGTGTGTGCCAAAACCATCCGCTCCATGTCTGGTGCCAGGCCCGCGTCGATTCTGGTATAAACAGCCACAGGGATCCGGCCAGTACCGCAATGGCAATTACCACTGGGACAAAGACCGAACTGACTTGATCGGCGAGCCGTTGGATGTGTGCCCGACTCGATTGGGCACGCTGCACTGCGGCGACAATGCCCGCCAACGCGGTCGCTTCACCGGTGGCCATGACCCGAGCCACCAAACGACCCGATTGATTGGAAGTTCCCGCGAGTACCGAACTCCCCAAGGCTTTTTCAACAGGCATGGATTCTCCCGTGAGCATTGATTCGTCCAAACTCGACCGGCCCTCGACCACTTCGGCGTCGACTGGCACTCGATCCCCTGGCTTAATCACGATCCGATCTCCGACAACCAAAGTTGCCACCGGGACTTCAGACTCTGTCCAGAGGTCCACAGAATCGACCGAAGCTTGTGAGCCCGGCTTGGGGGAGAGCTTTCGGGCTTTGGGTGGGGACAGTTCCAGCAGTACGCGCAAAGCTTCCCCAGCCTTGGTGCTCATCCCCGATTCCAACCGATGCCCCAAGCTGATGAGCGTGAGAATGGTCACCGATTCCGCGAAAAAAAGGTGCGGAACCGCGCGAGTTAACAAAGCCCAGACACTAAATCCAAAGGCCGCTGTTGAACCCAACGACACGAGAGTATCCATGTTGGCCGACCGGGCCTTTAACTGACGCCAAGCACCTTGATAAAAGCCCGCACCCGCCAGAATCTGAACCGGCAGCGCCACCCAAAAGCCAACCCAATGAAACCAGCGGTGCATGCCCCACCCCATCAACCAATCTCCACCGAGGAGTAATGCGGTGGCTGGAATTCCAAGTTGCAGGGAACGTTTCCAGGGATTGGTCGACGTGGTTGAAGCCGTTGAAGGTGCAACGGTTACCCCCATAGCTGCCGCGCTAACGAGACGCCCTACAAACCCCGCGCCCGTCACGGCTTCCACCAATTTCTGCGGTGCCAGATTGACGTTCGGATGCCAACGAACCGTGGCACGTCCCTGCGCCAAATCTACCACAGCAAACGCCACCCCAGGCACTCCCTGCAATGCCTCTGTGGCATGCCGCGCGCAGTTGCCACAGGTCATGCCCTCAATGACAACTTCAGTGCGTGCACCCGTCACACTTCCCGGCGCACCGCCTGTACCACGCGGTCGAAATTGGATGCTCGTCTGTGCCATCGCTTAGGAAGCTCGATCTTGCGATTCACGAACGCAATTTGAATCGGACCTTTCCACATCTCCCCAGCACGCTCTCAAGTTTGGAGATATCGATCGAACCAATCGGCAAAGGCATGGATGTCCCACAGCATGGACAGCCAACCGTGACCGCCGCCCGGGTGAACCACCAGTTCCACGATTCGTCCGAACTCCCGAGCTCGCGCTTGATATCGCTGAGATTGATCCAAGGTCACCAAGGTGTCCGCATCACCATGGTAGATCAGGGTGGGTGGAGAATTGGAATGGAGATGGTAAATCGGCGACAGTTCCCGGCCGATCACCTTCCAGACCGCCAAGTTCGTCGCTTGCGGCCCAAACGCCTTCACGAAACTCTTAGGCGGTCCTCCGTCATGCAGGTTCTCGGTGGATTCCCCAGGATTTAGAAGATCCGTGACCGGATAGAAGATCGCGACGGCCTGAACGGCACTGCTTTCGCGCTCCACCGGATCCTTGGCATCTGCGGGTCCTGGACCGCCTCGCGTCGCGAGCATCAGGCTCAAATGTCCGCCAGCGCTGCCGCCGGTCACTCCCAGGCGATCGGGGTCCACCCCGAATTCCTTGGCCCGATGTCGTACCAAGCGCACCGCCTTGGAGACATCGTCGTAGATCTCCATGACCGTCGAGGTCGGCTGGGAGATATGATACACGGGGAACACCGTGTACCCGCGCCGAAGCAGGGGCGCCACCATCCAGCTTCGAAACGAATTCGTACCGGATTTCCACCCACCACTCACCATAAGCACCACTCCGAGTCCATTGGGCTTCTCAGGTGACACCACATCCAGGGTCAGGGGTCGGCCGTGCCGCTCGCCGTACACAATCCCCGCCTCCCATCGAAACGCTGGATGAAAATAGATCCACAAGCCACCGGCGATCGACCCCGCAACCACCGCAAATCCCAACACGCACTGAAGCAACCGGATGGCTGTTCGTCGCAAGGTCATGGATTTGCTCCGTGTTGGCGGGCGAGGAGGTTTGTCAGGTTATCTTCGGCATCGGACTGGAACGGCAGCCTACTGGCCGGCGGGCACCCTGACCCACGTCTCCCGCCATCAACGTGAGAAGAGTTCGTCGTCGCGGAAGAACCGATTCAGTTCGGCGGCGGCGGCCTCAGTGGAATCCGATGCATGGCAGACATTGACCATCACATCGATACCAAGATCGCCGCGGATGGATCCTTTGGGTGCCTTCTTCGAATCGGTGGGACCCAGCAAACTGCGCACCTGCGCCACGGCGTCTTCTCCGGCTAAAGCGAGGGCGACGATCGGAGTTTGCTGCATAAACTTCTGGACGTCAGGGAAGAACGGTTTCGAGGCGATATGGGAATAGTGCTCCCGAAGGAGGGCGTCCCCAAACTGAAGCATTTTGATGCCTCGGATCTTGAGTCCGGCGCCTTCAAATCGCGCGAGAACTTGGCCGACGAGCCCTTTGCTGACCGCGTCGGGTTTGAAAAGAATAAGCGTTGTTTCGAGTGCCACAGGACTCGATGCCTAGCGAACAGAATGCCGTAGGTCAACACTGCCCAGCGTGTAAGTGAGCCCGGGGGAGCCATGATTCTCACGGAGGTTCACCTTGCCAGCCTCAACGCACGCTCACAAAATCGTTATGATTAAACAGTGCCCGGACAAAGCTAATCCGGCGCTTGGCGGCTTCCGGTTTGGCCAACGCTCCGCCACCGGATCCTCCCAGATAGTCAAACCCGAGTTGGAGTTCAGCCGGCGTGGCTGACCGATTCAGAATCCGCTCAAAAACCACCGAAATAAACGCCTCTACGGACTGACCCTGATTGGTCTCACCGTTCCACAAACGTTCCGCCAATCGAGTGCTTTGAGTCTCCAAGAACTGGCTGTTCGAAAGCGCCAACGCCTGTTGCGGAATGATCGTTCGTGTGCGCCGATAGCACTCGCCCGGATCGGGCGGATCAAACATCGTCGTAAAGGCATCGTGACCCCCTTCCTCCGGAAAACATTCAAAATACAGGCTCCGTTGCGGAAGCGTATCGGCGGCGGTGTTTTCCAGAGGATACCCTCCCGCCTTGAGATCCAGCGAACCAGCCACGAACAATACCGCGTCCCGGACAATCTCCGACTCCAAACGTCCCACATTCATGCGCGAAAACCATCGATTCTCGAGGTCGGAATCCGGATCCGGATCCGATAACAACACGGGCGGCTGATTGGAGATCGATAAACGATCCGGCGATGTTCGACGCCGCATGCTGGCAAGGCCGTACGCACTGCTGGACGTGATCAATCGATGGAGGTGCTTCAAGCTCCACTGATGCTCCATCAACTCCACGGCGAGCCAGTCGAGCAATTCGGGATGGGAAGGCGGAGCCCCGTTGCGTCCGAAGTCATAAACCGATTTCACCAAGGGTTCGTGGAAATGCCACTTCCACACATGATTGACCGCAACCCGCGCCACCAGGGGATTGTCTCGCTGCGCCATCCAGCGAACGAGCGACAAGCGGCGTCCGGTGCTTTGCGAGGGATATATGGGGCTGAGAGCGGTGTATCGTGTGGAGTTAGTGCCGAGCGCTACCTCGGCCGCCTGCAGGGCCTTTTCCTCCATAGCCAACTGATCCAGCAGCTTCTTGCGCAGCGCCTCGTTTTCCGCCTGTTGCTTGGTTTCCTTGGCCGCATCCAAACCCGCCAAACTTCGACGGGCGGCTGCCAAGCCCTGTTCCTGCTCCAACAAACTCAAGGATGCCCGAGTCTCAGATAGCTTTTGCCGAACTTTGACAACGGCCACGGCTCGCTCTGCCTGAGAGGCACGTTTTACGACGTCATTGGTATCTTTGGCACCCGCTCGGTGCACGGCCAGGTCCGCGTCGAGCCGGGCCTGGATTGACTCCGACTCAGCCCGGGTGAGCGCCACCCGATTGGAGGCTCGCAGCCATGTGGTTTCCGCCCGCGCTAAGTTGCTCATGGCCTTGCTCGACAAGTCCCGCGCCGTTTCCTCCAGAATCATGGTGCGTTGACGAGTTGCTTCCCCTAAGGCGCTGATTGCCGACTCCATCGTTGCGGTGGTGTCACGCAGCCGTGCTTCGCGAATAAATGATTTGAGCCCGGGGTAACTCACGTCGGTAGGTAGCGACACCGGCTTGATGGGAACGGCCGAGTGGGAAAGGAACGCCGGCACGGCCGGATCTGCCGACGGTTTCCCGGGCAGGAATGCACGTTCGTCGCCACCCTCGTAAATGTACGTCTTGGCCGATGGCATTTCATCGAATACTTGAACCGTGCCATGTTTCACCACCTTCCGCAGGCTGGAGTAATCGTACTTCTGAAACGGACCCGGATCCGATTCGCCTGCCACCCAATCCTGACGTAGACCCAGTGGCTCGAAGAATGCGCGAAAACGGAAGTAATCCATCTGGGTGATGGGGTCGTATTTATGATCGTGGCAATGGGCGCAATTGAGGGTGAGTCCGAGGAATGCTTTGGCGGTATGTTCCACGTTCTCGCGCATCCACTGGTTCGGGTTCAGCGCATACCAATTCCGAACCAGGAACCCCGTGGCCACCGTGATCTCCGGGTTCTCTGGCGCCAACTCATCACCGGCCAACATCTCCTGAATCATTCGATCGTAGCCCTTGTCGTCGTTCAAGGAACGCACGATCCAATCCCGCCACCGCCAAATCTGGGGCGCGGAATTCCACACATCCGGCACGTGTCGACGCCCAAACCAATCCGCGTAGCGCCAAACATCCATCCAATGACGCGCCCATCGCTCACCGTGTCTGGGTGAATTCAGCAGTTGCTCCACCACCCGCTCGCGGGCGTCCGGGCGGTTGTCGTCCAGAAATTGCCGACGCTGCTCCACGGTCGGCGGCAATCCGATTAAATCGACATGGACCCGCCGAAGCCACTGGCTCTGGTCGGCGGGAGGCGCCGGCACCATGCCTTGCTGACGCCACGTGGCTGCCAAGAACGCATCGATGGGGTTCCGGATTTCAAAGCCAGGCACCGAAACTTCCGGGATCTCAGGCCGGACCGGTTGTTGAAAGGCCCAGTGCCGACGGGGGTCCGGCTCCTGCAATTCGCCTGGAGGGGTTGGGGCTCCTGAGGCAATCCAACGTCGAACCGCCTCGATCTCTAACGCCGTCAATGGCTCACCTTCCGGTGGCATGCGCTCCTCCTTGTCCCCGGTCACCAGACGCTTCAATAGAACACTGGTCTCGACAGCGTTCGTCAGAATCACGGGGCCATTCTTGCTCCCCCGATGAATCGCGGCCGCTGTGTCCAGCCGCAGTTCCGACTTTTGCTTCAACGCGCCATGACACGCGAAACAGCGGGCCTTCAAGACGGGCTTGACCTCCTGTCGATAGTCCAAGTCCAGGTCCGAGGAGGCGCCGTGTGCCCGAAACAATACCCACGCGGCCAAGCCCACCATAGACGCCAGGATCCACCCATTTCTACCGGTTGGTTTGATCGGACCCATCGGCGCCAGCATATGCCGTTGGGATGACTTAGGGAAGCACCTGGTTTCGCCACACAAGTGCCAAAGGGTCTACCAGGAACCCCGGTGTCCACCGTCTCCAGTGTAGGTCCAGTAAATGTCGCGCATGCGGACCATCGGTTTCCATTGCACGGCGCCATCCAACGTTCCGACGTGCCCGCCAACACCACCTGCTTGACGAGCGGTCGTGGGATTCTTGAGGGGATACATGTAGACCGCGCCGTTCAAACGGATGGGGCCGGTCTTGCCGTGGGGGGCCGTCGCCCAATTGTAGCCGCCGACTCCATTCGCCGCCCAACTGTTCATGTCGGAGAAGAGCAGCAGGGGCTCGTTCACGGCATTCGTGTTGCTGGCCAACGGCACCGGTTGATCCGTGAGTTTCTTTGCCGAGGTCCAACCGGCTCCTACCGGCATCACCCGCCCAGCATGATAGTGGTATCCAATGTAATAACCGGTTCCGGTTTGATATCGCCCCTTTTTGCTGTCGGTGATGCCAGGCAGCGACAAAGGATACACATTGGGACAATCAAACACCTTGTCTCCAAATTGATTGCTGATGGTGGTGTACATGACGGTGGCAATGCTGAGGAGGAACGAATCCCCGCCATCTCGAACGCCGTCGAAGACTCGATCATTGAAATCCAGAGCATACACATGTGTTGCCACGCCCAGTTGCCGCAAATTGCTGATGCAATTGGCACGCTTGCCACGTTCCTTCGCCCCAGCCAATGCGGGAAGCATCATTCCAGCAAGGATCGCGATGATCGCGATGACCACCAGGAGTTCGATGAGAGTGAAGCCGCTCTGGCCGGTACGAACGGTGTGTCGGGAATCGAACGAGACGTGTGGATCGCACCGGGTGTTCATAGCTTTAAGTGAAGAACGCAACGTGGAGGCAGAGGTCGGTAACTCAGGCGATCCTGGGCAGACGATTCAGCCCCGATAACAGTTTGGTGGAACTTCGCCTAAGCACTAAACCAGTTGGCCTTCAGTTGTCTAGCCTGAATCGCAGCCACCTGCCTGGAGAACAAACCTAGGCACGCCCCAATGCCAGCCCCAGCGTCTCACTTAGAGGATCGCACGGATCGGGGAACCGTGGTCGAGATCGAGTCGCTTGCGGCCGGGAACCTCCAACCGACGAGAATCCAACCCTAATTGATGCAACACGGTCGCGTGGATGTCCGTGACGTAGTGGCGGTCTTCGACGGCGTGGAACCCAAGTTCATCGGTGCGTCCATGTTGGGCACCGCCTCGGACGCCACCTCCGGCTAACCACGCACAGAAGCCTTGAGGATGGTGATCGCGACCAGATTCCTGGGCTCCTGGCGAGCGACCGAATTCTGTGCCAAAGACCACCAGCGTATCGTCGAGCAGCCCTCGCTGCTTGAGGTCGATAAGGAGTCCGGCCACAGGTTTGTCGACCTGCGCCGCGAGGCTGGTATGGTTGCTCTTGATCTCGCTATGGGCGTCCCATGCGCCGCCGCCACCGCCGCCATGAAATAACTGAACGAACCGAACACCACGTTCCACGAGCCGGCGAGCGACCAAGCATTGTTGACCAAAAGTGCGCGTTTGATCTTGGTTCAGTCCGTAAAGTTCTCGGATGTGCTGCGGTTCACGTTCCAGCTCGAGCGTTTCTGGGACACTGGATTGCATCTGAAACGCCAGCTCGTAAGACTTGATACGTGCCCGTAGGTTTTGGTCGTCTGGATAGTCGATGCCAGACAGTCGATTGAGACGTCCCAGCAAGCTGAGGTTGGCGGATTGTTCTTCCTGGGTCAGGGTTCCTTCTGGGGGACGAATGAACGGCAATGGGTTCTTAGGGTCAGTACTCAGGCGCACACCGCCATGTTCCGGCCCCAAATACGAAGCACCATAGGTGAATGTCCCCCCGCAACAGTCGCCGGTCGGCACACCCAGCACGACATACTCCGGGAGATTTTCATTAAAAGAACCCAACCCATAGCAGGCCCAAGCGCCCACTGTTGGATGTTCCAACTCTCTCGGATGGCGCCCCGTTTGCCAGGTCAGCTGGGCGCCATGATCATTATGAACAGTCCAGAGTGACCGCACCACGGCAAGGTCATCCGCGCACGCCCCGATGTGCTGAAACCAATCCCCAGCCACCAGCCCGGATTGACCATAGGTCTTAAAACCAGTCTGAAGCGGCAGAATCACTTTGCGATTTCCATGGGCGGGATTGCCCCCGATGACATCCTTGTTCTCCGTGGCCAACACGCCAGCGTGCGGCGTTTCAGCGATGGACTTACCCGCGTAACGATTCAACTCGGGTTTGACGTCGAAGCTTTCGAGATGGCTCACGCCGCCACAAAGAAAGATCCAGATGACCGAACGCGCACGAGGAGTATTATTCGGCAAGACTCCGGGAATGGATGCCAAACCCGAGGTGTCCTCAGCCCTGACCCCAACCCCATCGCGAAAAAGCATGGCTCCCAAAGCGAGTCCCGTGAACCCCATGCCAGTGTCCGCCAGGAATGAACGGCGGCTGATTCCTAGGCATGTTCTTGGTCCCGCTGAATTCAAGTTCATGGCTCCAGCAATGTGCCATCGGCACTGGAATTCGTCACCACTTCGTTTTGGTCACACTGGATACACCCCGGGCGTGCGAATCGAGTGCCACGGAGGATCGAGGGTTTGTTAGACTCGGCATACGCACCCCAGTCCAAGGCCCACTCGTGGGAGGTTAGTTCACGGTTGAGGCTCAACCGACTTGCCCAAGTCCAAACGCTCTCGGGGGCAACGCTGGAGCCTTCACCGAGTCGCCGCAAGCAGCTCGACCAGTGTCGATAGGATCTCTTCGCGGTCCCGGCCCGCCAAACCCAACGCCAATTGGGCAGTCAGCAGCCCATATTTGGCACCGATATCATGTCGACGCCCCTTCAGTTCGGCGGCGAGGTATCGTTCATTTCTAGCCAGTTCAGCCAGCGAGGAAGACAAGTGCACGACACGGGTAGGATGGGATTGCATCAAATCCTTCAGCAACTCCATCACCATCGGCGTGAGGACGTGCATGCCGAAAAAGCACAGATAATGGGCGGTCCTCAATCCAGGAACGATCAGACTTTGTTCGGCAACTGTCGGAGTGGGTTTCTCCAGAACGTCACTGATTTCGTAAAGTCCGACCCGAGCCGGGACTCGGCGTCCTCCAACAGCCCCAAAAAACGGGAGCTTGCTCTCATGCGTGGGTTGGACTGCTGAAACGGCACAGGCTTCCGCGGCGGCGATCTCCACGAGTTGGCGGGCACAACCTTTGGATTCAGTGCTCACGTAGACATGATCACCCACCAGAAGCAAAATCGGCGCATCACCCGCAAATTCGGAGGCACACGCCACCGCATGTCCGTACCCGAGGGGTTCATGTTGCTCAATAAACTCAATCCGCGATGCATGCGCGGCCGCCGCCATGGCAAAAGCCGGCGCATCCCCTGGATGAACCACAATCCCGATCTCTTCAATCCCGGCGGCCAAGGCCTCTTCCACAATGATTGCCAGCGCCGTTTTAGGCGTGCCATCGCGATCCACCAAAGTTTGGAGCGGCAGCGTTCGTTGGGACTTTCCCGCGGCGGTGATGACAGCTTTCCGGATTTTCATCATGAACCAGCCCCAAGGTTCCAACGAGAAGGTCAGAATCGGAAGCTAAAACCTGAATTCCTTAGGTTAGGTTCGTACCAAGACGGCCCCCGCCCCCCTCAAAAGGCGCGTCCGCCAGCACCCCACTCGCCTCCGATCGGCCCACTCTGTCGGCCCACTCTTGCTTCCGGCGCCATAGCTCCTAGCTTGGGGGATCATGATCGCGGGCAAGATCGGTGGTTCAGCGGCCGGCACTCAGCCGGGATACCGTGTTGGCGACGAGCGGTTGATCAAACTGACAGACAACGCCGGGCGCAAAGTTTCGTCCTTACTCACCAAACAAGGGCGGCCCATGGGCGTCTTGCGTGTGGCCGTGGTCGGCGGCGGGTGCTCGGGCCTCCAATACAAGATGGATCTTCAGGATCAGCCACAGAACCGCGATATTCTCGTCGAAAGCGCTGGCGTTCGGGTGGTTGTCGATCCCAAGAGCGCGCTTTATGTCACCGGTTCAGAGCTCGATTACCTGGATGCCCTGACCGATGGTGGGTTTAAGGTTAAAAACCCCAATGCAGCGACTAGTTGTTCCTGCGGTGAGAGTTTCAGCGCCTAATTTTCGTTCCAACCTGAACCTGAAATGACGGATGCGTTTGTGTTGCTCGGGGAATCCCGTCGGCCTTGGCTGGATCCCGACACCTTAAAGTCGCGTTTCTTGGAATTTTCGGCCCCACTTCATCCGGATCGCTTCCATGGGGCGTCCGACAGCGATCGACTCGCAGTCACCCATCGCTTTGCCGAACTGAGTGCCGCGTTCAATGCCCTGAAGGAACCGCGCGACCGACTTTTGCACTTGCTGGAGTTGGAATCCGGCACCAAGCCGAGGGACGTCCAACGAATTCCGCCTGGAACAATGGACCTCTTCGTGGAAATCGGTCAGGCCTGTCGCGAAACGGACGAGTTCCTGAAAAATCGTGTGGAAGCACCCTCTCCCATGCTGAAACTCAAGCAACTCCAGCTGTCGCTCCATTGGACAGACCGCCTCGATACACTTCAAAAGAAGGTATTCGCGAAACAGGCCGAGATTTTCGTTGAACTGCAAGCGTTGAACCCAATTTGGGTAACAGCACCTGCCGTCGGTAGTGACGCCAGGCAAACGGCACTGCCGCTGGAGCGATTGGAACAGTTGTATCGTTCCATGAGCTACGTGACCCGATGGACCGAACAATTGCGCGAACGCATGGTTCAATTGGCGAACTGACTCGAACTCCGATGGTTTGATCCCCGCTAGTTCTCTGGCAGGCTCCGTACCGGCACGACCATTGAGTTGACAAAAGAGCCTTCTGAGTGATCAGGAATCGATTGAGCCCGTATTTGAGCTGGGACTTGGGAGCGGTTGGCAGATGCTACCGCCCGCCCCACGAGACGGGATCATACGCCAAAAGCGAGTCACACCCCCTGGGTTCGTATTGGATTCGACTCTCCATAATGACTTGGCAAGCAATCTGCTTGACGCATGGTTGTGGAATTAACACTGAAAACTCTAAACCAGTCTTTGGTGCTCCCCTGCCGCGAATGCCCTCATCGCATTCGCACCAGTCCTACAAGGTCCCCAAACGTTGCAGGCGAACAGGCCTGAAACGGTGCTTCTGAAAACTGGCCCGGCGGCCTGCCACAGGCCGCCGGGTATTCTCTTTCGGGTTCTGAACGTCGTCGGTTCTTGCCACATTTCGGTATTCCCGATTCCCGGTGGACTTTCGCTTTTGCTCCTGGTTCGTGCTCACTAGTGTCTGACCGTTACCGGATCCCGAAGCATCGCTTCCCTCCGAAGTCCATGTTCAAGTCCCTAACCATGTCCGCAACTCGACGGTTGGAACAACGCCTCCCATGAAGCGAAATCTCCTTGGGAATCTGATCCAATCGCTGGAAATGCTGCGTAGGTTCCGGAAGTTTCCCGGTGCCTTTACCATCACGGACGCCGCGATGCAGTTCAATCGTGTGGTTTTGCCGCAGCGGTTCCATCACCGATTCGCCGGACGGCAATTGGCAGAGCGCACTCGGATTCAGCAGCTCGAGGCGAGCCTATGGAAAGTCGAGGTTCCTGAGTTGGGCCTGCATTTCTACTGGCCCCAGCCACCCGACAACAATCTGTGGTTTGCCATCGAACAGGAACTCGAAACCTCGAACCCGCACTATTATAATACGCCGCCAATTTGTCTGACGGCCGAGAGCCTCGTGTTGGATATTGGCTCTTGCGAAGGTCTGTTTGCTTTTCGCGTCCTGAAGAACCAACTGGCGAGGCGCGTGATAGCGTTCGAACCGTTTCCCCGAATGCGATCGCTCCTCAGCCGTGCCGCAGAGGAAACCGGAGTTCGTGATCGGCTTCAGATCGAGCCGATGGCGGTCGGGGCTCAAACCGGCACGGCCCACTTCACAACGGCCTCGGTTTCTGACGGTAATTCCTTGGTTCAAACTCCTTCTCGCAGTGACTCTATCGAGGTGCCTGTTACCACACTCGATGAATATTGTCTCCGTAACCGATTCGAGTTGCATCCGTATGATCTAATCAAGATCGATGTGGAAGGGGCCGATCTATCCGTGTTACAAGGCGCCGCACAGGTCATCCGCAAGTATCGCCCACAAATCGCGGTGACGACCTATCACGAAGTCGAGCACGCCGAGCAGATGTTGAATCTTTTGGTATCATTGGTGCCTGAATATCGGTTGCGCCTGAAGGGGTTCGCGTTTTGGATGAGTCCTATGCGCCCCGTCTTGTTGCAGGCGTCCGTCCAAGAACCGCTGAGCGAGACTTCAGGAGCGCGGTGACTCGAGTTCAACCGTTTGTTCCATCCGATGGCCAATAACCAGTTTCAACAACGTCAGGACGACCTGATCCTCGACGTCGGCATGCATGTCGCCAAAGACACGGAGTTCTACTTGGCTAAGGGATTTCGTGTGGCCTCCGTGGAAGCGAATCCAGAGTTGGCTCGAGAGGGTAGCACTCGCCTCGCGCCGGCAATTCAGGCGGGCCGTCTGCGCATCTTCAATGTCGCCATCTGCGAAAAGGACGGCCCGGTAGCCTTCTTTCGGAACCGTGAAAAATCGGATTGGGGCACCATTTCCTCGGACCTAGCGGCACGCAACGAGCGCTTGGGAACCACCAATGAGCGAATAGAGGTTGAGGGATGGAGGTTCGAACGAGTCTTGGCTGAGACCGGCATTCCTTATTACGCCAAGATCGACATCGAAGGTTGCGATAACCTTTGTCTCCAGGCCTTTAACCTCTTCGCCGTTCGCCCTAGATTCCTTTCCGTCGAAGCGAGCTTGGAGTCGGAAGACGAGGCACTGCAACAGTTGCAAACCCTTCGACACCTCGGCTACACCCAATTCAAAATCGTCAACCAGATCATTCATCATCGACGGCGTTGTCTCAATCCCCCACTGGAGGGGCGTTACGTGGATGCGCGATTTGACGTGGAAATGAGTGGTCCCTTCGGCGAGGAAGCCCCTGGCAAATGGATGACTCTCGAGGCGACAGCGCATCAAGCGCGCGCCCTGGTCAAGGAACAACGAGTCTGGGGAGACAGCGGCCGATTTGGACGCAGTCCATTGCGTCGACTCCATCGAATCTGGCGCCGCCTGACCTTCAAGGAACCCGTGGGCTGGTATGATTTCCACGCTCGCTTGGCGGAGCGTTGATCCTGAAAAGCCCAACTTGTCCCTCAAAACTCAAACGGCGCGCTCCGAGAAGCGCGCCGTGTTGTTTGGGGGCATCAGCCAGATTTGAAGCCGCTTATGGCCAGATCAGGCGGTAAAAGCCTGTGCTCTGGCCCGGAGGGATTCCTATGGGCGATACTCCCGGAATCGTCACCCAATCAGCGAGGTCGACCGAGGTGGCAATTTGAAGCACGTATCCCTTGGGAAACTCGAATTGCACTCCGCCGTCGTCGGTGTGGCGTGAGGTCAAGGTTCCCGGCACTGCGGGTGCCGGGCGCAAGCGCGCCAAGAACGCGTCCGTCAACCCACGGGTGACCAAGTCGCCAGCGCCGAAGGAAACACGCTCGTCATAATAGCCAGCGAGCACGTATTCGCTGGTGCTGATCGCCGACAAGGCCGTCGGAGCAGAATATCCCTGTAACGCTGGAGCGGTACCGTAAGACCGGACATTGAGGAATCGGCCATCCTTATCCATGTGGAACACGAAGGAAGCCGTTCCTCCTGTGGTCAGAGTTACGTCGCCCAGTGTCAACTCGCTCTGGAAGAACCCGGCACCGATCATCGTGCCGTTGGTGGTTGTGGTGAAAGCCGTTAACTGGGCGCTTCCCTGGGAATCGAATTCTCGAATCCAAACCACGGCACCATTGGTGGCGAACTTGCCAACAAACATGAGCGAATCCCGGTTGCCTGCCAGCAACACGCCCTCAGCGCCGTCCGGCGCAGCGTTCACGACAACACCATTCGTTAAGGGCGTCGTCACCGCCCAAAGGAACTTCCCGTTCGGATCGTACTTGGAGAGAAACACGCCTGGGGTAGTCGTGAGTTTGAAGTCCAGGATGTTGGTCCAGCCACCTTCAGAACCGCCTTCACCATTTTCGCCAGCCTCGACAGCCGGCAGAAGCGTCGCTGTCCAGAATTCCAAAACGCCACCAGCGGTGCCGGCGGCATACGTCGCCGCCTTCGAATCCGATGCGATCTTCAGCCCATCCAAGAACCCGTTGTTCTTGGGGATAATATAACGGCCCCAGATGTTGGTGCCCGGACCACTATCCGCCTTAATGAGGAAAAAGCTCAGTGGATTATTGGTCGGTTCCATGATCAGTTCCTCCCCAAGCACCATTCGCTGGGGAAAAAGTCCTGAGAACTTGACTGTTCCGCTCCGCGTGGAAAGCAGGTCCGACAAGGTTCCTGGAAATTGGCGAGACCAAACCGGTGCACCCGTTGGATCATAGGATGCAACAAATGAGCCCACGCCTTCGCTCGGAAGGATTTCACCGCCTGGGAAGGTGACCCCTGCCGGCGATAATCCGCCGACAAACACCGAGCCACCCTGGGAAGTAACCTTGGTACCCAACGCCACCCCTTCGACGGTGGACGCCCAACTCGGCGCGCCAATGTCTGTGTATCGAGCAATGAAGAACGAGGGATCCCCCGTCGCCGCGAGGACCGTGCCGCCGAAGTTGTAGGAGCCTTGGAAATTCCCTGTCACAAAATAGCCGCAATTCGAATCAATAGCCGCAGCTGCAGCCGCGTCCCGAGCTGAGCCTCCGCTAGTGCGAACCCAGGTGCTGGGACCCGGTAGGCCACTGTTGCCATCGACGACATCCGTGTAGATCAGCGTGCCCCGATCGCCGACCACGACGAACTTGCCGTTGCCAAACGCCACGCCGCGGAGAAACGCTTGAGTGGTAAGGTCCCAGACGCTCCACGCCTTGGCGTCCCAGGAAGTTGCGGCACGACCTTGAGCTCCCACAGCGACGAACTGATCCGCGCCATACCCCACCCCGCCGACACCGTTACGAATGTTAAGTGTTCCCGGAGTCCAAAGCAGCAGGTTGGTCGATCCCAACATCATCGGCCCCACACCCACCGCCACGTAGTTGTTCACTGTCCCGGCGACACCGGAAAGTAAGTTGGTAAACTCCGGCACCGATGTTCCATTCCACGTAATGCCATCTTTTGAATAAGAAATCTGGCCACCGACCGCGATGAATTGACCCGCGGCGTAAGTGACCTGCTGGCAATTGCTCAGTGCGCCACTCCAGTAAACCGACCACTCGGTTCCATTGGTCGAAATCAGAGAGGCCCCGCCGGGACCCACACTGACGAAGCGATCCTTACCAAAAGTAACCGACGTGGGCCACGTGACATCCTTCGTGGCTGCATTCGTCAACCCCGGGAGCTGGAGGACTGTCGACCAATCGGTGGCATTTACCGAAGTCAAAATAGTCACATGCCGTTGGCTGACCTCGTTGGTTGGAGATCCGCCGACCGCGACAAATCGGCCCAAACCATAGGTGACCCCCGCAAGATCATTGCTGGTTCCAGAATTCGGATGTTGCCAAGTGCCCCCCGGTAATGCGTCGCCCACCGTGATTCGACCGGACTTACCCACCGCCACGAACATCCCATCGCCGAAGGCAACGCTCGCCAAATCATCAAATTTGTCGTTGTTCAGGTTTGTCACCGAACCCGACGCATCGAAGCCCAAAATCATCCCTTGCTGACCAACCGCAATGCCCTGGCCATTCTGGGAAGCCACTCCCAGAATGTCGCGTCCGCCGACAATCGCCGGCACCGGGATGGTATTCCATCCCAGGGTGGGCGTGGAACGGGCAATCAGTCCACGCGAGCCTACCGCAAACAACTGCTGCCCGTCGGTGCCGATGTCTGTCACATTGCGGAGCGTGTTGGTTGCCACCAAAGACCAAACACGTCCATCGAGCGAACTCGCGATGCGCTGGTCCGCTGACAATCCAAAAAAGCCCCCGTTCACCGCGCGAAGACTGGTCAGGGGCGCCGCTAAACGGAACCGAGTCCAGTTGGTGCCGTCGGCAGAAACGTGGACATCGTTCGCCGCGCTCGCTGCCACGAATACCCCAGATCCATAGGCCAACTTCACAAGGCTGTTCGACGTGCCTGTCGCCTGCGCTGCCCAAGTCTTGCCGTCCACGGTGGTGTAGGCTTTGCCACCATCGCCAACCGCGACAAAGGTCCCGTTTCCATAAGCGACCCCGTTGAGGTTTGACTTGCCGGCCACGGACGCTTCCCATGCAACCCCGTCCGCCGAGAATATCGTGATCCCTTGCTGCCCCACAGTCAAAACCCCCGCGGAGCTCACCACCACGGAGTATAGCGTGAAGGGGCTGATCGATCGGGCACTTCTCCAGTCAGTGCCATCAATGGAACTCGCAATGGCACCACTGGCACCCACCGCGAAAAAACCCAAAGGTCCAGCCCCCACGGAATACAAATCGTCCGTCGTTAGCTTCGGTAACGAGTTGGTCGTGCGATCCAGTACGGAACACTCTGCGGCGGTTACCGACGTCGTCACGGCTGCAAGCCCAACGAGGCACATCCACATTTGCAGTCGGCGCGTCAAACCCGGCGTCAAGCGCCGGCAAGGATTCCAGTTCATGCGGTTTAAAGTTCTAGAATGCTGAGTTTCCACTCGATTGGCCACACCAGATTCACCCGAGTTTCAAACAGCCAACGAATCACGCGTCACCCCCCAAGTAACCCAATTCAGGGGGCAAGGGTGAATTTAATGCATTTCTTAGGCCAAGGGCAGGTGCAATATCCAGACTCGCCCCAAGTTTTCAAGGGCCACAACCGAGATTTATCTTCCCGCAGATTCCTCAGACACGATTTCTCCCGATGCCTTCAGCGAGTTTGTTTACCTCGGCGGCCCCTCTTCCTGCTGCACTTGATCAAATTCTAGAGGTGTAACCGGTTGATTGAAGAACTCTTGCAGCATTCCGAAAGAGCTCCACTGTGGAACCCAGAGATTCTCCGCAAGCGCCCCATACGCCAAAATTGGGCTTCCGACAACGCGTTCTCACCGGTAAACCCAAGGCATGGCTACCGTGACGAATCCTTTGGCAACTACCCGGAACCTAATCCGAGGACGAACTTTGATCGGCTTCGCCGCGGCTCTGGGGGGGGCTCTTTGTCTCTGCGCCCAGACCGCACCCATCCGCCCCCTCGGCGCCAACGGACAACCGCTCAACCTCGATTTCGAGTCGGGGGACCTGCGAGACTGGACGGCAGACGGGAATGCCTTCGAAGCCCAGCCTATCCAAGGTGACACAGTGACCGCGCGTCGCCCAGACATGCCACCCCGACACACCGGAAACTATTGGATTGGGACTTATGAACGATTTGGTGATGCCCGCCAAGGCACTTTGACCAGCGCTGCGTTTCGAGTGGCGCATCCCTGGGCAAGTTTTCGGGTCTCTGGAGGTAGCAACCCGTCGACGCGGGTGGAAATCGTCGCGCTTCGCGAGCCACAAGCCAACGAACTTCCAGGGGAGGAAACCGTCCTCAAAGTTTCAGGGTTGGAATCTGAAACCTTGCGGCCAGTGGTCCTGGATCTCGCCCGCTGGATGGGACGTTCCTTGCGCATTCGGCTGGTGGATCAGAGTGTCGGCGGATGGGGTCACATTAACTTTGACGACTTCCTTTTCCATGCCGAACGCCCGTCCCTGCCAGGCGAACTGACCCTGGCGGAGATCCAACGTAATCAGCCGCCACCGGCGGATGCCGTTCCGTTTGCCGGACTCAGTGCCTCCGAAGCCGTCGCCAATGCTCGCGCACCGGCCGGATTCAAGCTCCACCTGTTCGCCTCCGAACCGGAAATTCAACAACCCATTGCCTTCTGCGATGACGACCGTGGCCGCCTATGGGTGGCGGAGGGCTACACCTATCCACGTCGTGTCGGCCATCCACCCAAATCTTCCGCCTCCGAAACTTCCGCGGCAGCGCGGCTCAGCGACATCCTGGGTGGACGTGATCGCATCCTGGTTTTTGAAGACACGGATGGAGACCATCGTTTCGACAAACGCACGGTTTTTATGGAAAACGTGAATTTGATCAGCGGATTGGAATATGGATTCGGCGGACTCTGGGTGGGCGCGGCACCCTATCTTCTCTTTATTCCAATTGCCGAAGGCGACAGCCCGCGTCCAGCCGGTGACCCGCAGATTTTGCTGGATGGATGGAACTACTCGGTCGACACCCATGAAACTTTGAACACTTTCATCTGGGGTCCTGATGGCTGGTTGTACGGGTGCCACGGGGTCTTCTGTCCCTCGAATGTAGGCAAACCAGGCGCGGCAGAAGGCGACCGCCAATGGATGGACGCAGGAGCATGGCGGTATCACCCCACGCGCCGACTGTTCGAGGTCTTCACTGAAGGTGGCTCCAACCCCTGGGGTATTGATTTCGACGACTATGGGCAGTTGTGGTCAGAAATGTGTGTGATCCCGCACCTGTTTCACATGATCCAAGGGGCGCGTATCACCCGTCAGGGAGGTGAACATTTCGCGGTGGGTCGCGACGAAATCGCGCGCAACTCCAAGCATCGGCATCAGGAAAGCCGGAAGCCCATATTCCCTTATGTCTACGAGGACATCTCCACTCATGCGGACCACCTTCATTACGCCGGAAATCGCGGGCCTCACGCCGCCAATGGTCGAAGTGACGCCGCTGGCGGAGGACATGCCCACGCAGGTCTGATGTGCTATCTCGGCACCAGTTGGCCGGCCGAGTACCGCGGCAAACTATTCCTGGGCAACATTCATGGCCAACGATTGAACATGGAAGTCCCGGTACGATCCGGATCCGGATTCATCGGGACTCACGGGCCGGATTTCCTCAATTTCAATGACACCTGGTCTCAGACCCTCAACCAGCGCTACGATCAGGATGGTTCCATGTACATCATCGATTGGTATGATAAAAACCAATGCCATCACAATCGGGAGGATGGCCACGACCGCAGCAGTGGCAGGATCTACAAGTTGGTTCACAACAACCAGCCTCGGACCCAAGTGAATCTGACGGCCTTAAGCGACGCTGAGCTCGTGAAACTAGTTCCTTCGAAAAACGAATGGCAGAGTCGCCATGCCCGCCGGCTCTTACAGGAACGTGTGGCAACAGCTGCACGACGCGAAACCGCTCCAGAGAATGCACCAGAAGGCTGGGGCGACGCAATCCAAGCATACCGAGCAGCAACGGCCATGCCGTCACTCGTTTATTTGCGCGAACAAGTGGACACGGTGACGGATACACCCGCCCGACTCCGCGCACTCTGGGCGTTGCATGCCGCGCGTTTCATCCGGTTGGAAGACGCTGGCCGCTGGGTCCAAGATCCCGATGAATGGGTTCGAGCTTGGGTCGTTCAACTTTACTTCGAAAATGCTCCCATGATCTTTAATGGCGATCAACGCCTTGACGATCTCGCCGCTCAGTCCATCGCCTCGCTCACTCGCCTCGCCACCGATGACAAGTCGCCCGTAGTCCGTCGCGCCGTGGCAAGCGCCCTCCAACGTGTCCCAACCTCCAAGCGATGGGAGACTCTTGCCGCCCTGGCACAACACACTGAGGACATCGCCGATCACAATCTCCCGCTACTTTATTGGTATGCAGCGGAAGGCGCCGTCGCTACGGATCCCGATCGCGCCCTGGAATTACTCCGGAATTGCAAAATCCCGAAGCTCCGGGAGTTCATCACACGACGTTTGGCGTCCCTCACAGTCGCACGATCCAACTAAAAAACCTTTCGCTCCACCCATACCTTCCGGTTTGCTGCGCCTATGGACCCGTTGTTAAAACTCCTTCGTGAAAATGCCGCACTGAATCCCGCCGAGATGGCCGCCATGCTCGGAACCACCGAATTTGATGTCCGAGCTCGCATTCGCACCTACGAAACCGATGGCACTCTCCTTGGGTACCGCGCGATTATCAGCGAGGAAAAACTCGGCCTCGAAACCGTCCGAGCCTTGATCGAGGTCAAAATCACTCCGGAACGCGGTGGTGGCTTTGACAAACTGGCCGAGCGCATTGCGCGTCATGCCGAGGTGCGGTCCTGCCACTTGATGTCCGGCGGGTACGATTTGCTGGTGGAAGTCGAGGGAACCAACCTGCGCGAAGTTGCCAAATTCGTCTCTGAAAAGCTCAGTACGCTTCAAGGGGTCCTATCAACGGCAACTCACTTCGTACTAAGGGCTTACAAGGAACAAGGGGTTTTGATGCGGCGCGAACTCACGGATGAGCGTCTCGCCGTCACGCCATAAACCCTTTCGGTACGCCGCCGACCTGAACGAAGGACAGGCGCCTGATCGAGGGGCAGTTCGTCCCCCTTGACGAGACTCGCTCAGGCTCCGAGTGTTCTGTCGCCATGGCTGTGCCTGATTGCAAACTGTTAGTGTGGTCGGATCCGCCGAGGGCTTTCCTGAAGATCGTCGGCAAGGCGACTGCGCCCGCCGCGCCTGACTTCGTCTCGCTTCTCCAGCGCCTCCAATCTCAGGGCCACGAAAGTTTCGTGTTCGAACTGTCGTCCTGTCTGCTAATTGACAGCACGTTCGTCGGACACTTGGCCCAACTCGCCTTGCATCACTCCCAACAAAACCCAAACGCCGCATCCCGCATCGTCCTTGTCAACCCTGCGGCGCACATAACCGAATTGCTCGATACGATCTTCGTCCTCGATCTGTTTCAAGTGATCCACGATGCTGAGGCCTCCGCACCGCGGCCCGATGCCATCGCCACGGATTGCGCCAACCATTCGCGAGATGAAGTGAATCAGTGCTGTCTCGAAGCCCATCGTTTCCTCGCCGCGCTCGCGCCCGACAATGCCGCAAAATTCGAGGATGTGATCCGGTTTCTAGAACAGAACATAGTCAAACCCTGACGTCGACATCGGACGTCGTCAGCCGCTTCAAACCGCGGCTCATCGGCGCTTCCGTGACGACTTGGAATCCTCGGCCTTGGGGTCCTTGATAGGGATGCCATCAATGATGCGATGCAGTTCCTCTTCGGAAATCGACTTAGGTTTCAGCAACGAATTCTTGCGCTCATCCGCTGTCAAACCGGCCAGTTGAGACGGAGCCGCAACAATATGCGGAGTCAGGAAAATCATCAGCTCCGTTTTCACACTCTGCTTTTGCTTGCGCTTGAAAGCGTTGCCAAGCCAGGGGATGTCGCCGAGCAGCGGAACTTTGCTTTCGGAGGTGTTCATCTGGGTCTCCATCAGACCACCAATAATTACCGTTTGACCGTCGGGCACCACGACGACGGTGTCTGCGAGACGCGAATTAATGACTGGGGCGAGGGCATCTTTGGAAATGGGCACCCATTGGCTGCGATCGGCAAGTTGGGATGTTTCGGGTGAGACAATCATTTCGACAAGACCGTCGGGCGTGATGAACGGGGTGACCCGAAGGATAATACCGACGCTCTGATAAGTGACCGTATTGATCTGACCGTTCACGGCATCGAAGCGCGTATTGCTGACCAACGGCACCTGTTGGCCGAGACTGATGGTTGCCGGTTGATTGTTGCGAGCCAGGATCGACGGGCGTGAAAGTATTTCGGCCTTGCCAGCCTGAGCAATAGCTCGGAGTGCCACTTGATAGTCGGAGCCGAGGATCTGATACAACCCCGCGCCGGGCGGTGTGGGTGAGAAGTTCTGAATGTTTTGACCGAGAACATTATTTACAGCGCCGGTGGCTGCTAGGCTGAGTGGGGACGCGCCGAACGCATTGGCAATGCTGCCTTGAGCCCCGCCGCCGATACCCTTCACGTACCCGCCCTCCACGCCAATGTCCGAGCTGTTGTTGTGCGTGACTTCCAGAAACACCACCTTAATGAGCACCTGCGGACGCGGTTGATCCAAACTCTGTATCACGTCCTTGATCTGGAGGTTGGTTTCGTCATCGGTGACCACAATGATCTTCCGGGTTTCCGGATCGATCGAAATCATGGCATCACCAACCTGCGTATTATTGGGGTACTCACGGGTGGTTTGGCCCGTGCCGGAGCCGGCGCGACGCGTCGCACCGCCGCCGCCACCTTGAAATTGAGCGACGACGCAAAGCTGTCCGATACACATCAGCAGGCCGAGCGAGGCGGTCAACCGAGTTCCTAGACGATGGAAAGAAAGACTCATGAATTTGGCGTGAAAATATTTTTGAGGAATCAGGACATCTCAGACTAGGGACCACCAGCGCGGCCAGCACCACCACCGGCGCCGCCGCCACCACCACCACCACCGAACCCCGTGGTGGTTCGATTATTGTTATTGTTCTGCTGCGTGGCTCGCGTGCTGAGCGCACTGCTTTGATTCTGGTTGCCGCTACGATTGTTCCGACTTTGCTGCTGCTGGCTCTCGAACAGATTCCGCAATACTTCCTGTACCTGCTGCGGATCTGCATTCTGCAGGTCATAGACAAATACCTTCTGTTTGCGCGCAGGATTCGAATCCAATTGGGCCACCATCTCACCAATCTGATCCATCAGTTCATGCGCCGCACTGACAATGATTGAACTGGTCCGGGCATCCGGAATGGCAATGACTTTGCCCTTCTTCTTGGCCCGTTCACTTCCACTGGCCGCCGCCCCGCCCCGGGTCCCACCGAACCCACCAAATGCACCCCCAAAGCGAACCTGCGACCTCGACGCATCCGTGCTGCTCGATTCATCCGGAAACAATCCTGTCAGCACATCCGCCATCTCGCTCGGGTCGGCGTACCGCAGCTTAAACACCCGAAGTTCGGTAATATCTTCCACACTGGTATCGACCTTGTTGATCAATTCCTCAATTTCTGGCAAGACATCATCCGGCGCATTCACAATCACGGAATTGCTCCGCTCATCCGCGACGGCAACGACCCTCGAAGCGCTCGCCCGGTTATTCGAACCGCTGCTTGTGCCACCGCGGTTGTTGCCACCACCACCACCGAAGTTGGCACCAGCGCCGGGAAATCCTCCAAAACCACCGCCGTTTCGACCACCAAATCCGCCGGCAAATCCACCCGTGTTCCCACCAGTTCGAGAATCCTGGGCGGGAAATAATTCCTTGATCACATTCACCAACTCTTTGGAATCGGCAAAACGCAAGGGATACACCCGGATGGTGCTCGCTCCAGCAATGGAAGTATCCAATGCCCGAACGATTTCAGCGATGCGGCGTATGCTCGTCTGCGTATCCGTCATGATCAACGCGTTGCCCGCTTCGTTGGCCGTCAACTCCGCCGAAGACGGTAGCAGCGACTGCAGGTTTTGGGTCAATTGCGATGCGCTGATAAACCGGATCGGAATGATTTGCGTGACGATTTCCTCGGACTTGGGGATCGATGACGGATTGGCCCCGGTTTTCACCGGGATGTCCCTCTTCTTCGCGCTGTCTTTGCTCACAATGGTGAGTGTCCGTTCATTTCGGATCGCCGCATAACCATTCTTGCTGAGGACACTGTCCAGAATCTTAAGCGCTTCCGTCTGGGTGACCGGTTGATTGCTCCACACGTCGACTTTGCCTTTCACTTCCGTCTCGAGCAGGATGATGAAGCCAGCCGCATCGCTCAGGTAATTGAGAACCATCTCCAATGGAACACCCCGAAAATTGAGGCGCAACATGCGATCTTCGCCCGGGCGCATGGCGGGTTCGGATGCCGGTGAGGTTCGCGCGGCCCGGGACCGGGGCACCGGAGTGGAGTCGACATCCGGTTCTTTGTCTTTGGTGGCCGCAGATTCAGCGGCGGACTCCAATTTAGGTGTGTCGGAAATAGACTTTTCGGCATCCTGCGCTTGGAGGCCAGCCGTGGTCAGCAGGCCGACCATCAGCCAGCACCAGAAGGGGAAGTTTTTAGGGTTTTTCATTTTTCAACTCCTGTTCGCGTTTCTTCAGTAGCCGTTGCAAAATTTCATCCTCAGCTCCACCGGAGCTGGATTCAGTACCGCTCTCGCTCCCGCTAGTCGGGGAATCCCCCGTGGATGTCGATGAGATCGTTGACCCAGCGCGAGACTCCCAGGTGCCAGCGTCTTCCCGCCGCCGCTGCGATCCCATTCGCATCCTCAAAGCCTTCCCTTCAAACTCCAATGTGACCTCTTCCGCAGTGACTTCTGTGATGGTATGGCCCGCGATCGTTCCGGGGATCTTAATCGCCTTACGATAGTCCCCATCACTGCCATCGAAAAAGGCAAAGTCACCCTTGTCGTAACTCATGGTCCCTACCAACCAAAAGGAATCCACCTTCGGCACCCGACGCGTCTCACTCTTCGCCTCCGAAGGCGTTGTTCGACTCGGGCTGAAAATGTTGCGATCCGTAATGATCTTGTAGGCCGCAAAATCGGCCTTCGAGAGCACAGCGGCGTTGGTCTTCGACTCCGACATGGATTCAGATGCGGAAGCACCGGATCGCTCACGACGCCGTCGATCCCGCTCTCGCTCTCGGCTGCGCGAATCTCGCTTTTCATCCGACTCCTTGGCTGTCGTGGTAGGCCCATTTGTTTTGGTCGGATCACTGACCGTTGGATTCGGCGAGGGAACCGAGTTCGTCGTCGCTGCCCTGTCAGGCTCGGTGGCAATCAGGTCGGCAGTCGAGTCGGATCGCGGTTTCTCTTCTAGGATCGCTGCGGCGCTGTTTTCGGTTGGAATCGCCGGCACCGTTTCATCAGCCGCGTTGCCTGATGTCCAATGCGTCACCAACCCGACCATGGATAGGGCGACACGAAGGGATTTCACCCAACGAAACGAGCCCCTGGAAGAACCCCTGAGGAAGGATATCGAGGTCAAGTGAGCGGGCCGACTCAGCGGAAAGTGGAGATCGTTCATAGTTCCGGTGGGTTTAGCAGCAGTCCGCTAACCTGCAGGCCAAGGGTTAGTTGGGCGCCCTCGCTATCGCGTGACGTGATCTCCACCAAGTCGACGCGCAATGCGAGAGGGTCGCGTTCCACTTCATACAAGAACCGCGCGAGGGTGCTGAGACTGCCGAAGGCATCCACGCGGCACTCCAGGGTGACGTGATCCTCGGCATTGCGCTTCCACTGAGGCTTCACGGAAGTGATGCTAATGCGACTTTCCCGCGACCACCGATCAAACGCTTTTAGCACGCCACCTTCCGCTATCGAGACATCCTCGGGAAGCGTATTGGTCCGCATGGAATCCCATCGATCGCGAACTGAGCGTTCACTGAGGAGCAATTGACGGCCTTGATCTATATCACGGCTCAACTTCGCGAGCCGCGTGGTTCGGTCTTGCCACGCTTTGACGAGCGGCGACAGCACCAAACGATCTCCAGCAAGCAGCGCCACGCCGATCGCGGCAATGATCAAGAGCAGGTGCTGGCGGTTCTTGGGATCGAAATTCATGGCTGACGGCCATTACTGGCCCATTGAAAATTAAAGGTGAATTGGAGAGGGGCCCTTCCGCGGAGTTGGTCAACCTGTACTTCGCCAATACTAGGTGTGGAACGAAGTTGATCCAGCATCTTAGTCAACGACTCGCTGTCGCGGGCCGTACCAGAGCAACTCACAGCGCCAGTTTCCTGTAACTCGACCGACTTGGCTGTAACAGCCCCATCCTCTGGGAATACCTCCGCCAACCGTTTCAAGATGCTCAGGTTTCGGAAGGACTCATCGTACCAAGGTCGAAAGCGTTTGATTTGGAGGCGAAATTCGTCGATCTCGCGCACTTTCGGCGCAATTTCCTTCCATTGCGACTCCAAGCGCATCAGCTGAACTTGTTGCACCAGAAACAAACACACGGTCACGGCCGCCAGCGCGCCCGCTACCATAGCGGTATAGGCCAATTTCCTCGACGAATACTTGCTGACCAGAGTTTGCCAGCCAGAAATTCGTGGCGGCAAAAAATCCAGATCACCCAGAGAACGAGTGACATAACGCAGGGCGAGCGTGAGTTCCGGAGTCGGCGCGATGTCACCGGGAACACTCACCCCCAGCCGCCCGGGAGCATAACGCGTGGGACACTCAGTCGCCAAGCCCAGGGTTGCGGCGCGGGATTTTAGCCCAGTCGCTAAAACATCCGCAAATTGCCTGCTACCAATCACGCGCAACTGCGTCACCACCTCGCGGACATCCGGCGGCAATTGACCCAGGCTGATGCGCAATTCCCGCCCGAGGGATTCTGTGTCGATTTTCGGCCCGTTTTCACCGACTTCGACAGCAGTCGCCAGTGTTCTCAACGCGGCGATCCCACCACCCGCCGTAACCATCAAGCCGATCACGCAACGATCCACTGAAAGCGTAACCCCCGAATTCGGCTGAGTGGCTAGAGCCTGGTCAATCAAGGGCAATCCCACGGAAAACGCCACCGGCACCAGGCGCGCAGAGCGCAGTGCCAGTTCCAATTTCTGAATGTTCTCGCGCGCTACCGCCAACTGCGTCCCATGCTTACCACCACTGGGCGTTTGAAAGTGCGAGCGAACCATCACTAGATCTTCTGGAGCATACGGAAAAACTCGTTCCGCCTCGAGATCGAGGAATTCCGGCACATCTTCTTCAGGCAATTCCGGCAAGGGAGTCGACACCCCGAGCACCCAGGACATCGGCAAGCAGACGGCACACTGACGTTCGCGGATCTCGTGTTTGTCCAACTGCTGACGAAGTTCCAGCGCCGCAGCTCCCCCTTCCGGGCCCAGAAGATCCTTGGTGAGGATAATCGAAAAGGTGCGCGCGACCTGAGCGGAACCATTGGTGCGACGGACCCAGACGCCATCCAGTCGCAGGCCGTCGAGGCTGAGCCCCAACACCGACGTCCCACGTTTCTTTTGGAGCCAATGCTTCATCGGGTCATTCTCGCCAACTGCTGTTGTTGTTGTGTCCGCACTTGCTGTCCCAAGGCCCAACCCAGGTAGCTCAAGTCGCGTTGATAAATTACTCGGGGTACCGTCTCGGTGGTGTCCAACACCACCTGCCACCGACGATACCCCCGCCCGAGCCGGCCCGTCGCCGAAATGTCCGCAGTGTATTGGTAACTATATCCGGTCAGATAAGGCCCCGCCCGGAAGGCACTCGCCCGATCCAATACTTCCGCCACCCAGGCCACCGAAGTCAGTTTGTCCGGATTCGACAGCCGATAACTCACCAGCTGAGGCGCATTATTCACGCCAATACCCGGGATACAGGCCAGCACCGCTTCGCTGGCCGTGTTCACATTCACCAATCCCGCCTGCGACGAGCCATTCGACATCGTCAACTCCGGCCCAATCTGGGCAAATTCATCCGCGGTCATCTGGCTGCGGATGAAGAACTCGAGAACCGACTGCACATTGGCATTCCCAAGCCGCGCCAAAATCTCGTTGGAGCGAGCCGCACCAAACTTCTGTTGTAACACGGTAGCCGCACGGCGTGCAGCACCAGCTCCCACCATATTCACCCTCTGAGTTCCATTGGTCGTCAGGTTTGATTCACGACTGAACGCAGTGAGATACTCTACCAGCCCCGGATCCAATCGACCATCGCGATTGTCGCTCGGCGGCGTGGCGTCACCATCGTTTTCGTTCGGATCCAACACGCCGTTGCGATTGGCGTCCTCGCCATAAAGCATCTCCATGGCAACTCCTTTGACTTGGCGAAGCTCGTCAATGGTTTCGAAGTTTCCGTTTTTGCACCGATAAGGTGGGTTCAAACGTAAATAGGTCTCATCCTCAGCCCCGCCAGTCCGCACCTCGGAATCGGCGTCACGCCAGTCTAGAATTGCCGACGCCACCTCGTTAATCCCCGGGATCGGCAACAGCTCCAGCATTTCCTGAGTAGCCGTATTCAGATTCAGTTTGGAACTTTCGTCGACCAAACCGAAGTAGGGAGCGTTGGGATTCACTTGCTGGGGATCCCGGCCCACCAGCCAGAAAGTCGCGTCGCCAACCCCAACTGCGTCGCGCAAATAATTTTGGATCAGCGGCGGTACGCCATGTTGTTCCGTGTTGGCAAGAACATACGAGAGATAGCGCGTCGCCCCTTCCATCACCCGTTCCGCCTCAAGCCCTGCCAAGCGCTGGTCAGACGCTTTGAGCGCCAGGGATGTCGTCTGGGCGAAATAAATCGCCAAACTCACCAAGCCGAGCGAAATCCAGAGTACGATCACCAAGACTGAACCCTCAGCCTGTCGCCGATTCTCTGCGACCATAGATCGGAACAGCGGCACGGCTTTCATGGCGTGGTCGTTCCCGCAGAAGCGATTTGAGTTTGATTCGTGCCGGGCCGCACCAAAAGGGGGACCACTAGCTCCAGAGGTTTTCGGCTCACTCGCAACATGCCCGAGGTTGGCGTACCTCCCTCAGGATCCTGGTCCGCCAACTGCATTTGAACTCGAATTGCCCGAGGCAAGACCGTGGTTTCAGTCGTCGAATCCCAGGTCGTCCGCCAACTGCTCCCGTCGTAATATTCAAAAGTCATTTCGGTGACACCACTCATCAAGGTCTGCGCGACCTGTTCCTCTGCCAGCGCTGGCGCCAAGTTTCGAGTGATCACTCGGAGCAGATCAAAACCCACAGCGCTCATCCCATTGGTGGGCGGCCGCAGGTAATACACGACCTTTTGGACTTCCCCCCACGGCTGCAACTCATCGACGCGTCCCGTTGTCGTCCGAATCTCAGGTCCGGTCGGAGTGCCCCAAGTGGTATCGATCGATGTGACATCGCTTTTGAATTGACCAGCAAATGTGCCGCCAGGGGGCAGAATTCCGGCAAGATCACGTCGAAGAATCAGCATCGCCTGGTTCACTGGAACGGATCGCTCCAACATTTGGCTGGTCTTGTTGCGGAGCCGCAAGGCACCCCAGAACACCCCGTTGATCGCCGACAAAACAACAGCAAACACGGCGATGGCGAGTAGCAATTCAAGCAAGGTGAATGCACGACGTTCCAAACGACTACCGGCGGTAACTGGGGGGTGCGACATCATAATTCAGCCGACGGATCCACCAGCGTGCTGAGACGCACATCATAGGATTGGCCCTGAACCGCATACGTCACGATCAGGGTAAGCTGACGCATGGCTTCCTTGTTCCAACTGGTGGTCTGGAGCTGCCAGCGAAATTCCCGACCCGCTTCTTCAACGCTTCCACTGGATGCTGCCTGTTGCCACTGTCTAGTGGCGACCAGCTCGCTCAGCACCTTGTCTCCAATGCGGGCTGCGTCCGATTTGCGCTCCGCGACCTGTCCAGCCAAGTTACCTATCCGAAGCCCCTGTACCGCCACCGGAATCACGATGGACAAAAAAGCGAGCGACGCCAGTGCTTCGACCAACGTAAACCCAGCCGTCAGTTGACGGCGCGCCACCTGGCGACGATCCCGGAGGATGCCTTCAGCGCGCATAGGCTGTTTGATTGGTCTGAATCTCATAACTCAACCCGTTAAGGCGCTGACCCACCCAGACACTCTTGCGGCGATCGCTCTCCCGCATACCCGTTTTGTCTTGATCATAGAATCCGACCGCCAATGGACTGCTCGAGTCAATCGACCCATCCGCTTCAAATCGCAAAATCCCTGTGTTTCGACCGAATCGTGACGCCTGTGCCGCCGCACGGACGACACTCGACGACGTTCCTCGCTGTGCAGAACTCGACGTGGAGGCGGAACCGGACCCCAAGCCAAACCCGCCTGCCACCGCACCTCGCTCAAATTGTACAGCCACATTCTCATCGAGCCGGTAGTCCACCGACTTTTCGTCCTGTTGCTGGAAGGAGAATTCCGCCTGTAATCCATACCGCCGCTCGTCTGGATCAATCCAGAGCAGCATCGGCATGCCTTCAGAAATCGCTCGTTGTTGGCCATACAGCGTCAGTGAATAAAACCGTCGCACTTCAGAATCCAAGTTTCGACCACGGTAAAACCCCGACAGTGATGGCGAGACCACTCCGACAACGATGATCAGCAAACTCATCACGCAGATCAGTTCGATCAGCGTGAAAGCAGCCATCGACCGAGGTCGATCAGCGTCGATTCGCGTTGTCCCAACTCGTGATGTCATCGTCTCCGCCAACTCGTCCGTCCGGTCCCATCGACATGAGATCGTAGGAAGCTGCGCTGTTCTTGGTGCCACCCCCATGTTTCCCAGGAAACTCGTAGATGTAATCATTTCCCCAAGGATCCTTGGGAATCTCGTTCTTTATGTAGGGACCTTTCCAGTTGAGATCCCCTCCAGACGGCGCATTGAGGAGATCATTTAAACCACTCTTCCCTTTGGGATACGACCCCATGTCCACTTCGTATGCGTCCAACGCCGTGCCCAGGATGGAGATTTGGGATTTGACGGCCGCCACGCGAGCCTGCTCGGTCCGCCCCGAAAACTTCGGCACCACAATCGCCGCAAGAATTCCGAGGATGACCAGCACCAACAGCAGCTCGATCAGGGTGAAGCCACGCCGCCGCGCCGCAGGGCGACGATTGCGTGAGGAAACGTTCAATTTCATTGTCTGGAGATTGTTCCGTTCAGTTCAGTTTAGTTCAGTTCAGTTTGCTTACTTGATATGGTCTTGCAGCGAAAAAATCGGAATGACCATGCCGATAAAAATAGTGCCGATAAACCCCGCGATCAAAAAGAGCATCAGCGGCTCCGCTAAAGCGACCGCCGTCTTCAATTGGCGGTCCAAATCCGACTCCGTCACGTTTGCAATCCGTACCAACTCAGCATCCAAACGTCCGCTTTCCTCAGCGACCGAGATCATTTCCAGCGTCGATCCAGAGAACAATGTGCGGCAATCGCCCAGGCTCGGGCCCAGTTGTTTGCCCTCTTTCACGCGCTCGATGGAATTAGAGACCGCGTCCACCAGGATCTGGTTACCGATGGACCGCCGGGCGACATTGAGCCCATTGACCAAAGGCACACCCGCCCCTAGTAACGTGCCCAGCATCCGGCAAAAACGCGCCATCGCAAATTGTGCCACCAACGAACCCACGACGGGAGAGCGCAGGATCAACCCCTCCCAGCTGCGGCGCCCCTGCTCGGAAAGAAACCAAGTCCTCAGCATGTAGCCGCCAATACCCAGACCCACCACTGCGAACAACCCATAACTGCGCATGAATTCGCTCGTGCTGACAATCAGTTGGGTGAGTAATGGTAGTTTAGCGCCAAACCCGGTAAATATTGTCTGAAAGCGAGGGATGAAAAACACCATCAAGAAAACCAAGACCGCCAGCGCCAGGAAGAGCAAGATCATCGGATACATCAGGGCGGTCATCACCTTGGATCGCATCTCTTTCTCGCGCGCCTGAAAGTCGGCGATCTGAGCCAGCACGACGTCCAAAAATCCACCGGTTTCCCCCGCCTCAACCATGGCCGTATAAACCCGGGGGAATGTCTCAGGAGACCGGGCCATGGCATCCGCCAACGACAACCCATCCACCACGAGGTCGTGGACTTTTTTCCACTGGGCTCCGGCAGCTGGGGACGAGGCTTCCTTGACGAGGATCACCAGGGCGCGCCCTAAAGGCACCCCGGCGGCGAGCAGGCTCGAAAGCAATCTCGTAAAATTCTCCAACATTCGGGCGGTTATCTTGCCCGAACCTCCCAGCTGAAAGGACTTGCCAGCAGCGGTCTTGGAAGCCGCATCCTTTTCCTTGGGCCTCCCGTTGTCGCGTCCCGATTCCCGCCCGGAGGACCGACTGCCGGAGCGTGAGCTGGCACCCGAGGAAGAACTGTTGCTCGGCCCGCTACCTTCTTTCAGCCGAACGGGACGCAATCCGCGGCCCTCTATCTGGCGCAACGCCTCCTGGCGCCCACCCGCCTCAAGTTCACCTTCGGTGATTCGGCCGTCAGACTGAAGTGCGCGGTATTGATAAAGTGCCATGATCGTTTCACGACTCGCCCGGCGCTTCAACACCCGTTGTGGTCGTCACGATTTCTGCTGCGGCAGCATCGTCCTCTTCCCCGAGCGATTGATCCTTGGTAACCCGTAGCACCTCTTCAGGCGTTGTGATTCCTTCGCGCACCAAACGCCATCCATCTTCGGAAAGCAGCCTCAGTCCGTTGCGCCGCGCAGCATCTCGAATCTCACCGCTCGATGCATTGCGCAGAATCAGGCGACGCACTTCATGAGTGGCATCCATCCATTCGAAAATGGCGCGACGTCCGTGATATCCGGTGTTGCGGCACTGCCGGCAACCAATCGCTTTGTAAATCACGACATCAGAGCCAAACTTCAACTGACTGTGTATCGCCTGGCTCGCTGGTGAGGTATCCACCCGGCGGCAATGGGGACAGAGCACGCGAACCAGCCGCTGCGCCAACACCGCCTCCAAAGAGGACGCCACCAAATACGGTTCCACCCCCATGTCCACCAAACGCGTCAGCGCACCCGGCGCATCGTTCGTATGCAACGTCGAGAAGACCAAATGCCCCGTCAGCGACGCCTGCACCGCAATCTGCGCAGTCTCCCGATCCCGGATTTCACCCACCAAAATAACATCGGGATCGTGACGCAGTATGGAACGTAATCCTCGCGAAAAGGTCAGACCCGCCTTCTCAGAAACCTGAATCTGGTTGATCCCCCGTAACTGGTATTCAATGGGATCCTCAATCGTAATGATCTTCCGAACCGCATCATTAATCTCATTGAGAGCCGTATAAAGCGTCGATGTCTTGCCGCTTCCGGTAGGACCGGTCACTAGCACAATCCCGTGTGGCAATGCCAACACCCGTCGAAACGCCTTCAAATCTCGGGGATCCAGGCCCAACTGTCCCATGCCGCGCAAGGTTGAGTTCTGCCGCAACAAACGCATGACCACCGCTTCTCCGTGAAGCATCGGAATCACGGACACCCGGATATCCACCTCGGCATCGTCCAGGCGAATTTTGATTCGGCCGTCCTGCGGCAACCGCTTTTCGGCGATGTTCAGGTGGCTCAGAATTTTGACGCGGGATACAATCGCCGGTTGAAATCGTTTGATTTGCGCGGGCACCGGCACTTCTTGGAGCACACCGTCAATACGGTATCGAATCCGTAACGCGTCTTCGAAAGGTTCGAGGTGGATGTCGGACGCGCGCAGTTCAATCGCATCGCGAAGCACCTGGTTGACGAAGCGGATGATCGACGCGTCCTCAGCTGCACTGTCGAGATCGTTGTTGTCGTCGTTATCATCGCTAACCACCTGAAAGGACGTCTCTTCGTCAAGGGTATCGATGGTGTCTGCGCCGACTCCTAGGCGCTTTTTCATTTCGCGTTGGATCGCCTCGCGAGTCGCTAAAATCGGCTGCAACCGCAGCCCAGTCATGGTTTTGAGAGCATCCAACCCTTGTGTTTGAAAGAGCCGACACGTGGCGATTTCGATCAAACCGTTGGTTCGTCTCAGCGGTAGCAGGTCTTCTTTGAGAAGTATCCGAGCAGGAAACAACCCCAACACCTCCTTCTCAGGCTCTACATCCTCGAGCGTGGAAAACCCCAGGCCGTATTCCTGCGCCAACCACCGTAGGATATCCGACTCGGAGTCCATGGAACCACCAACCCCCGCCGCTGCCAACCCGTTTGAGGGCTGGGTAAGGGCATTCGCATCCGCAGCCGACAATTGTTTGTCGGTCACCATGCGATGGAGCAATTCAGCTGGGGGGTTGGTGGTGGCCATTGGGTTACGAAGCGTCGTCAATTCTGCGCCGTGTGTGAAGTCTTCATCACGTCACTTGAGCAAGCCCAAGAGAACCGCAGAAGCTTCCTGCTTTACAGTCAGCACCTTGCGCAAATCGTCCTGAGCCTTTTCCAACTTGGCTTCCTTGTCCTTGTTCGCTGTGCGAAGCGCGGTCAATTTAGCTTTGATCTCGTCCGACGACGCGTTCGAATCCACTGCTTTTTGCAACGCTTCCGCTTCCGCACTCGGCTCGCCGCCGAATCCGCGCCGACCACCACTACCACCAGCTCCCGCTGAACCACCTCCTCGACCACCCATAGCAAATCCCATTCCGCGCATACCAACTTCACGGCGAGCTTCACTCACCTTTTCAATGCGTGTCTGGATCAATTTCCACTCGGTCTCATCCTTCACACCCAATTGTTCCCGGTACCGCTCCATCATGCGTTGTCTGGCTTGCTCTGGGTCGAAGTTCCCGGGGCCACCCTGGCCACCACCACCTTGGCGTCGACTTTGGCGCGGGGCGTCTTGACCCCCTTCTTGAGCCTGGAGGCTCACGGTTTGAATCGTGAACGCCGTGGCTAAAGCAGCTACAGCAAACCATTGAGATACTCGCTTCATAACAGGATCCTAACGTGTTGATTTATTTTTGTGTTTGCGACCTGCACGACCGCATGCGTCTTTAAAGACCGCCTTGTCCGTCGATGCGTTACAACGAAACGTTGTATTGTAATCCATCAACTCAGTCTCACCCAACGACTCACGCAACCACCAAACCCAGCCACCCCCAGAGTCGAGACGACCGTCGACACCACATTCGTTTCAGGGAGACACGCGGATTGGTCCTTGGACTCAGTCCCGTTCCAATTCATCGTTTCCTTCCAATGATGCGACTTCGGCACCGGCGGTTTGACCTCCAATTGACCCATGAATGGGCGATTTCTTCCGACCTCGGTTCCGGGGGCAAACGCCTTTACCCCGTAGTGTTTGTGGAACTCCAGGACTCCCAAGGCCGCAGCGGAATCGGCGAGGGCTCACCATCCAATCAATACCAGGAATCTCACGAAACGGTGCGGCAATTCCTGGACAAAATCGACCCACATCAACTCTCGTTCGACAACATCCCGGCCAGCATGGCGTACCTCGATACCATCGCACCGGGTCGATATCCCGCCAAATGCGCCGTCAACCTAGCCCTCCTGGACGGGGCCGCCAAGGCGGCTGGCCAACCCGTCAGCGGATTCCTAGGTCTCCCATTTCAGCACCAATGCCAGGTATCCTCGTTCACCATCGGACTGGATACCCCCGAAATGATCGAACGAAAGACGCGCGAAGCGGATGGGTACACAATTCTGAAAATGAAGGTTGGAAGTCCAGCGGACCGCGAAAACCTGTCGGCACTTCGCCGAGCGGCACCCGATAAGCCGATTCGCGTCGACGCCAATGCAGCATGGCGGACCAAGGAAGAAGCCTTGTGCCAAATTGAATGGATGGCGGCCGATGGTCGAATTGAGTTTGTCGAACAACCCATGCCGCCCTCGTCCTCAGAAGACGATCTGGTCTGGTTGAAAGAACACTCCCCGTTGCCCTTGATTGCGGACGAATCCTATCAATCCGCCGCCGATGCCGCTCACTGCGCCCGATGCTACCACGGCGTTAACGTGAAACTGGTAAAGACTGGCGGGATTTCGGCTGCGAAAGCTGCACTGGAAGCCGCTCGAGCCATCGGGTTGAAAACCATGATCGGTTGCATGATCGAGTCCAGTGTCCTGATTAGTGCCGGCGCACACTTGGCGTCGCTCTCGGATTACCTGGATCTCGACGGGAACGTGTTGATTTGCAATGATCCCTACACCGGTGTCCGAAACGAGGGCGGTAGGTTGAGTTGGGTAGAGGTCGCCGCGCAAACCGGACTTCGCGTGTCCCCCAGGACTTGAAAAAAGAGTTCGGCGCCAAGACCTTGGCTCAGATGGATGGCGTGCAACTCACGGTTTCAGGTGGAAAGATCTACTTGCAGGAATCCTCACCTCACCCAGATTCAAGGGATTGATCGCGTCATGAAACACACCCCTTTTCTACTAATGTCGATGGCGCTGGGCTTATTGATGTCCTCTGGCTGCGACAAATCCTCCTCACAATCAACCCCACCCCCACCGGCGGACAAGGAGTCTGCCGGTCTGGTCGAAAAATCCCATGACGCTGCCTTAAAAGCAGGTGCCAGTTTAAAGGAAGCCGGCGCCAAAGCCGGTGATGTCCTGAAAGATGTGGGTTCGAAGACCGGGGAAACGCTCAAAGACGTGGGAGGCAAAGCCAGCAACAAAGCCTCGGAAGCTTGGAAATCCGCAAAAGAAAGCCAGACCGCAGAGCAGGTCGGCAAGGCAGCTGAAAAGGCTTGGGACGTGACCAAAGAAAAAGCGGGAACCGTCAAAGAAAAGGCCCAATCGTTGGGTCGCGACGCTAAAGAAGTCGCGGCAGAAACCGGAGTCAAAGTACGGGAGGGCACCGAAAAAGCCGTCGAGAAAGTCAAAGACGTGAGTAAAGATGCCGCCGCCAAGACGGTCGATGCGGCCCGTAAAGCCGCGGAAGAAGCCAAGAATCTATTGCCCGGAAAGAAATAGGCGAGCGCTCCCTGGAAGACTCCCGATGACCCGGAGAGTCGGTTCAATGCAAGCTAGGCCCGGCAGGATTTGAACCTGCGACCAAGGGATTATGAGTCCCCTGCTCTAACCGCTGAGCTACGAGCCCAACACGCTGATGGTAGAACGGTGGGGTTTAACGCTCCCGGCAGTAGCCACGTCTTGGCGCCGGTCGGATGAAAGCGAGCAGCACCCAATAAGCATCGGTGCAATAAGTCGCCGCCATTCTGATAAACCGCATCCCGTCAAAGGCTCAGTCTGCCCACGCCCACAATGGGGGCAAGCTCATTTGCAATTCGATAGGATAGGGGCATCGGCGAATTCAATCGCTGGGTTGGCAGAAGCAACTCGTCTGGATTTGTAAGTCAGCGTCAAGCCGCGGTCAAAGGCGCGCTGTGCCACCGTGGATGCAGTTCCAGCCGCATAGGAATGGTAGCCAAGGTGGAAAAGACGGCCGCTCGAAGGCGGCTCCGTTTCATCGCGAACGGCAGTACACCCTGTGACTAACCATGCCGCAGCGATCAAGTGCTTCACGAAGCGCCCACACTCACGGAACAGATCCGTCCGAGGCGTGGGGACTCGGCAAACCACCGTGTAAAAGATTGCCATTATGTCGAGATGACCATGGCGCCACTACCAGGTGAAGAGTGGAACCTGCCGCCCCACCAATCCTACCGGTCGAGTGTTGATACCACCGGAGACGACTCCCACGAGCACCGCACATCGGGTGACCCCCCAGACAACTCTGGACTTCATCCATCGGAATCCCATTATTAGGGGCATTACGTCCGCGTGCACTTCCAATCTGCCGACCCCCAAGTCCACTCGCTCTGGGCCGTGGTCTCGAAGGCGGTTCGTTTCATCCACACTCGTGGGTTTGGGGTGCCTCCCCTGGTATAAAACCGCCCGGGCCGCCTCCCTGGATCAATGCCCGGTCGCACTCTTCAGTAAGGTCTATCAAGAATTACAGCTTGATTTCGATGCCAGCGCCGAAGTCACTGCCGAAGCCGGTTTGGATGGAATTGACTGCCCGGTGCGACCCGGTGGCCAGGTATTGCCCGAGCGTGCCGCGGAAGATCTTCCTCGATATGCGGATGCCTTGGCCAGACGCAAGGTCCGCCTATTGCTTCTGACGACCGGAATTCTCAATCCCAAAACACCTCACGCCGAGAGCATTCTTCGCACAGCGCGCCAGCTGGGTGTCACCCACTACCGCCTCGGTTACTGGAGTTACAAACAATACGCCTCGCGTGAAAAGCTGCAGTCGGAGGTTCGGGCCCAACTGAAGGATCTCGCCGCCCTTAATCGCGAACTCGGAATGTGTGGCGTCTATCAAAACCATTCGGGACGCGAAAACTTCGGAGCTCTCGTGTCGGACATTCGTGAAGCCATCACCGACTTGGATCCTCGCGAAATCGGGCTGGCCTTCGACCCTAGCCACGCCTTTATCGAACTGGGCTCAGACTGGAATTCTGAGCTCGAACGATGCCGACGCCATGTCCAACTCGCCTACGTGAAGGACGTCAACACGAGCCATAGATTTGTGAAGTTCGGCGATGGGATACTGGGGGGCAGCGGGTGGTTCACCTGGCTCAAGAAGGCCGGCTACAATCGTCCCATCTCCATGCATACGGAATATCATTGGGCACCGCCAGGGTTCCATAAAACACGCGACCGGCTTGTCAAGGCCTTGCGCGCAGACCGCACCCTACTTCGAACCTGGATCCAGTCAGCCTAGATTTGGGGTCACATCTCAAATTTTGACAATTTATCCTTCAACTTTCGCAGTTCACGCTTGAGGTCACCCTCCTCCATCCGTTTCTTCATACGGCTCACCGCTGTACCAACCACGGCATAGTCCAAACCCCCAACCGCTGTTGCCAGCTCCCCAAGCTTCATTCGACCCATGTGCCGACCCAGGTAAAGTGCCGCGTCTCTTCCCCAGTCCCCATGCCGATCCCGAAATCGCTCCCAGGATTCGCCCTTCACAGCCTCAACCGATTTCACAATCTGGTCCCACCGGATCTTTCGTTCCAAGGCTTTTACACCGGGCTGTTCGCGCCGATTACCCTTCAACTGGCGGCGGAGTTGATTGACGTACTCTTCACTCCCCAGAACCGATCCTCCAATCAAGCGATCCCAAGGCGATTCGACCACCCCCTCTCGGATGGGTCCCTCCACGTGCCGACGCAATGCTTCCATCCTCTTCCGCGTCGATAGCCCATCGTAGAGTCCGCCAAGAACCTCTGTCGTCAACCACGACGCAGCATTGGCAGTTCCCACATAAGCGGGGTAACTGCTCCAGGGATACTCCCGCAATAGCTGCAGACGTTCTTGAATCAATTTTTCGGCGGTCTGGATTGCCGCGGCACTCCGCTGTCGCGCTTGATCGGATTTCGAGAGCCCGAACCGACCGACCCGCACCGGGTTCAAATGGAGATAACGAGCGACCTCCCGGACACCAAGATCATCCTCAATCAGATGGGACTTGAAGCGCCCTTGGAATAAATGGCCGACCCGTTGATGGCGTCGATTAAACCAGACCCCGTAACTGAGATTGAGCCACTGTCCCACTCGGCTGAGATTCGGCTCCGGGGTCTCGAGCAGCAGATGATAGTGGTTATCCATCAGCACGTACGCATGCACCACACATCCAAACAATTCGGGTAATTGTTTTAGAAGCTCGAGGAAATGCATCCGATCCTGGTCGTCTCGATAGATCGAGCGACGCTCGTTTCCGCGAGAAGTAAGGTGGTACCGTCCGCCTGCCACTTCAATCCTTAATGCACGTGCCATGAAATCACACAGTCTGCGATCGTCGATTAATTGTCAAATAACGAGATGTGACCCTTATGACCCTTAAAGAACATGACAATACACGAAGAATTCCGTTCCGCGCACCCAATGGCATTGCCATTTTTGGAACAGACCAGAGCCCATCACCACCGCATGCTCAGCCGGCGTATTGTAGATCATCCAAAGGGCTCTCGGATGCTGGCGAAGAGACTGCTTCAGGTTTCGCAGCACTTGCTCTAGAATTACCGAGTCGAACGGATCGAACAAGAAGCACACGCGGTCGTCTTTTTGAAACACGTACTGGGTGACATCCGATTCAATAATTTCGACCTGCGCTTTTAATGCATGGCGCCGTCCATACGCCACCAAGTTTTTGCGGTTGATTTCGCACAAGGGTCCGGAGAACTCAATTCCTACCACTTTCCGAAAACCCCACTCCGCCGCTAACAAGACCACTCGCCCTTTACCGGATCCCAAATCCACAAAGGTGATGTCTTTAGGAAGGTTCAGCTGTTTCAACAGCCCGAAGAACGGCAATGCTCGGGTTGCTCCATAGTAGGAAGAATGAGTGCGGTTGGCGGAGTCGGTTTCGATCCGGGTTGGATGGATCCGGCGGGTAGTGTCTGTGCCATTCCAATAGTCAAATCCACTATCGAGCGCAGCATACCACGCCACGCGTAATGCATGAATAACGCCACGAGAGCGCACCGTTCGCCGCCACCAGGCGAGGGGATTTTTTCCGAGGATTCGGAATTCAGGCATTCGGGTTCAGCCTTTGGTGATCGTTTCGTCGAGATTGAGGATCGCGCTGGAAACGATGGTCCAGGCGGCAAGCTCGGCGGGATCCAGCCCACCAACTGAAGGCGATTCACCAACGCCCAGAAGGCGGCCAGCGTTCGACAGGTTGCTTCGATAGGATGACAATTCTTGGCGGTACAGTTTCAGCAGCAGTTCGGTCTCGGCCACCTTCGGAAGACGGCCGGTGGCAAGTCGAAAGGCGTGAGCCAATCGCCGCGGCTCATCCGTGGCAGCGAGCATGGCGCGCTCCGCCAGCTTGCGGGCTGCCTCGACATAAGTCGGATCATTCAAAAGTACCAACGCCTGCAACGGGGTGTTCGTCCGCGGCCGGCGTACCGTGCACACCTGCCGATCCGGTGCATCAAACGTCGTCATGTTGGGATGCGCCGAAGTGCGTTTCACGAACGTGTACATGGAGCGCCGATACAATTTCTGCCCTCGATCTTGGACGTACTTTTGCGCTGTGAAATTGTCGCCGTCCGCACGAGCCATGAGCTCTTCCCACAATCCGGAGGGCTGATAAGGGAGGACGCTTTCGCCACCGATTCTGGGGTTTAACAAGCCACTTACACTCAAGGCAAGGTCCCGGATGAATTCGGCTTGGAGACGTATTCGAGGCCCGCGCCCCAGCAAACGGTTTTCCGGATCTGACTCCGCCAATTCCTGCGGCGCCGCGCTGGACTGCTGGTAGGTGGCGCTCATGACAATGCGTTTCTGCATTTCCTTCACATTCCATCCCGAGCGGACAAATTCGGTGGCCATCCAGTCCAACAACTCGGGATGCGTTGGCCAATCTCCCTGCGAACCAAAGTTTTCCGCTGATTTCACCAGACCAACCCCGAAATACAGCTGCCAGTATCGGTTGATCGTCACACGTGCGGTGAGGGGTTGCTCGGGAGAGACCAACCAGCGAGCCAGGCCCAGCCGGTTTGGCGGTTGATCTTCGCGCAGCGGTGGCAACGCAGTGGGGGTTCCCGGTAGAACGCGGTCGCTCTTTTTGTCGTATTCTCCGCGGACCAGCATGAATGTTTCCCTCGGTTTCTCCTGTTCCACCATAATCATGCTGGATGGAATGCGCTTCGCCAAATCATCCCGGGTCTTCCGAGCGCTTGCCACCGCATTCTTGAGGGCCCGGTATTCGGTCGAGACGTCGTTGCGGTGATGATTCCGAATTGCCTTCCGTTGTTCTTCGGTGCGCGAACTCCCGTCGGTAGCCAGGGCCAATCCGACAGGTTCCGGCAACGGTTTCGACACAGCCGGCGCCGGCAGCGACGTGGTGGTGAGTCGAAGTCGTCCAATCGCGTGCCGCTCAAATTCAGACTGAAACTCCAGTGCCACCTCCAAAACCCCAGTCCCACCGGCAAATCGAACTGGCTGCTCGAATTCCAAAACCAACTCATGTGTCCGGCCTACTTGGGGCATGATAGCCCACACAGTATCTTTCCGTTCATCCAACACATTCTGCACTGGATGCTGCTCCTGGCTGTGGTTTGCAGAAACTTTCCGAACCCTCACAGCTTCACCCGCTCGGACCCGGATTTCACTCAACGCGATGTTTCCGTTGGAAGAACGACCTGGCCCCTTGGACGGTAGACGATCGTCCGCCATCGCTTCCAAGCGCAATCCCGTCACTTCCGCCAATCCAGTGCGTATCCGAAACCGGTAGGTATCGGTGGCGGGATTGTTTCCGGATACCAGCAGCGAGTTATCTTCCTGCCGGCTGAAGGTCGCGCCGCCAGCCGACGAAGACTCCACCCACTCAACTGGCTGCCAGCCACCGCGCGTGGTTTGGGCAACTTCGGATTCCCAGAGCTTTTGCGAGGCATCGATCGCTTCCGAAGGTTCGTTGAGACGACTTTCCGCCTCTTTCAAGAGCTGGTTGCTCTTGGCTAACGCCGCTGATTCTTCTTCATTGGGCAATTGGAGCACCGGGGTCGCATTGCCATTGCGTCCGTCGAGACCATTCTCCGCAATGGTATTAAAGAACGCATAAAACCGATAATAGTCACGCATCGTCAGCGGATCGTATTTGTGATCGTGACATTGCGCACACGCCATCGTCAGACCCAACCACACAGTCGCCGTCGTATTGATGCGATCCATCACATACGCCGTGTGGTACTCCTCAGGAATGGCGCCACCTTCGTAGTTGATCATGTGGTTCCGATTAAAACCACTGGCCACCTTTTGCCGCGGATTCGCACCAGGAATTAGGTCGCCCGCGATCTGCTCGATTGTGAATTGATCAAATGGCTGGTTCTGATTAAACGACTCGATCACACCATCCCTCCAGGCTGTCATGTCGCGTGCGGAATCAATATGATACCCATGAGTGTCGGCAAAGCGCGCCGCATCGAGCCAGTCCACCGCCATCCGCTCGCCATAGCGTGCGCTGTTCAACAACCGATCCACGACTTTCTCATAGGCATCGGGCGCGGAGTCGGCAAGAAACACGTCAATCTCTTCTGGGGTCGGAGGCAACCCCGTTAAATCCAGGCTCACCCGTCGGACCAAAGCCGACTTGTCCGCCGGCGGCTGCGGTTTCAAGCCCTTTTCCTCAAGGCGGGATAGCACGAAATAATCGATGCCATTGCGCGGCCAGGACGACTGTTTCACCTGGGGAAGCATCGGCCGTGCGGGTGATTCAAACGCCCAATGGCCTTTAAATTCGGCTCCCTCCTCGATCCATCGCTTCAAAACCTCCACCTGTGCCGCGTTGAGGGGCTTCCCAAATTCGGCCGGCGGCATGTGGTCATCCGCATCCTGGGTCACTATCCGACGATAAACCTCACTCTGATCCGGTTTGCCCGTAGTGATCGCTGGTTTGCCCGATTTTCCACCACGCGTTGCGTCCTCACGACCGTCCAGACGCAGTCCCGCCTTGCGTTTGGCCTCATCGAATCCGTGGCATGCAAAACAATGATCAGACAAGATAGGACGCACGTCTCGGTTGAAATCGACGGGCGCACCGAACGACTTCGGCAATCCCATCCATACCACCGTGACCAAGCCAAGCAACGGCCCGCAAATCCACCGGCGCGTTCGAATGCGAAAATTCATGACTAAGATTCCCTTCTTACCCCTTCCAAGTCGATCCATCGTCGAATTGTTCAGGGCATGCGAGTAACTTCGCTACAAAGCGTAACAGACCTCTACCAATGGCTCACGATAAACTTTGCCTGGGAATCAGGGTTTCGTCGTTGAGCTCCACGGCCGTTCAACACTCAAGGAGTACGAACCACCTGTTAGGCTCTCTGCGACCTTCTCCGGGTTGCGACGGAGAACCCTTAGGGGGAAGAATCCGAGTCAACCGGGATCAATTCCGCCTGAAATAACAGCAGCCTTTCGGTGTTGGGGACATCGGACGGAGATATGGGGACTGAGGCGAGACCTGCAAAGGGAAAAACCTGGTGAAAGGTGGTCCAATTGCCCTTGCTGTCGCCGGAGCGGATCATGGCTTGGAATCCGGTCGTAGCCGGTCCGGTTAGTTGAAGGCGAACGCCTCGTAATGTTCGGACCAGTTCCAAAGCCAGCGGAGGCGTGCCGGCTCGCACCGCCAAGCGCACCTCATTCTCCGAGGGTATCACTGCCCAAGTCAGACCGCTGCCAAGGCGGGGCAAGAGCAGCCGATCGAACCACCCGTTGATTCGGTGCGCACGCACCAGACTGAGGGAATCACCGGCAGCCAAAATGGATCCCGGCAAGGTTCGAACGTCTAACGTTCCATGCGCCTGAAACGACCCAGTAACTTCTAACGCCGCTATCTCTGGCTCCGTGGTGCTCTCATGGACCATTAGCCGAAGCGTGCCCTCGTCCCCCTGAATCCAGTCCCCTTGGACACGTGTTCTGAGATCTTGAAAAACGGTGGCGACAGATTGATTCGATACCGTTCCGATGACTGAACCAGCGGACTGAAACGATCCCCCCAACAACGTAAACCCACCTCTTGCTACCAACTCTCCCCCAGTCAACACCGTCAAAAGACCAGAACTCTGGACTAGGGTCGTCTCGCAATCCAACGAACTTCCAGACCCGATCAGGATGGAGCCCCGATTGGTGAAGGCGCTGGTTTGCTCACGCATCCGCACAGGTGACTGAACATCCATGGAGCCTTCATTAGCCAGGTCCCCCAGTACTTCGACCGGATCACTGCCCTGAAGAATCCGCAAGATGCCTTGGCGCGTGTTCGTGAAACCTGATGTCGGCAATACCAGCGAAGCACCCGGGCTTACGACACCGGGGCTCGCGTAGAGTACCAACAACCCATCCAACGATGGCGCGTTCGTCAGCCTTAAGGAAGCGGCGCCGAGTCGGTAATCCGCGATTAGGCGAACGACGAGATTCGTAGCCAGATGGCCTTCGAGGGTGGAACCTAAGCCACCAAAACGAAGAGATAAGGTTCCCTGGATCGGAGAGATAACACGTGCATGGCTGGCGACGACGAGAGGCTCCCCGAGAACATTTCCACCCTCATAGTGAAATTCACTGTTACTATAGAACTCCAATCGGCTGGTTATGTCCGTGAAGCGAATCTCACCGGCAACCTGACGAAGCACGGCTGCCCTTCCAGTCAGAGCGATTCCCGAGTAAGCTCCCAGCTGAACATCTCCTCGCTGAACAAACTCCGACCGATTCTTCGTGTACAGGAGTAGCGCGTTCAGGGTCATCCGACCGTCATTCTCCAGATCTCCCTCGATGAAACGAATGCCGCCAGGACCATGGTTCACGAGGATCACGCCGGTGGAAGAATTGGTAAGCTTACCGGAGCTGAGGTGTACGCCAACCGTCTGCGGTTCATCCGCAGATTCCACCCGCAGTTGTCCATCCACCCGGAATCCCGGGGTGGGAAGATTGAAGTCGTAGCCCTGTAACCAAAGAAGCGATCCCTGGGGCACATTATCAATGCCGCGGACCATGACCGAGATCCAACCCCAACACGCCAGCCAAAGAATTCGTCTCATAAAAACGCCAACTACCATTCTGCATCCCTTCAGTTCAACGCCTCAAAACCGTTCGCGATTGGGATTCCAAATAACGTCGCCCAGGAATTTTTCTTCACGTCCGCCGCCCCCGTTGGTGAGGTAACTCCGTTGGAACAGTTGTGCGTGGCCATCCACGAAAGCCAAAGTAGCCGAGCCGCGATTGCCTCGGCCATGGCGTGCTGTCGCACGTTCACTTCGGGCTGCTGGAAAGATGCCATTGCGAGTGGGATCCGGAGTGTAGGGCTCCTGAGTCGGACTGAACGCGATGTCGACGAGAAGTACTGTGGCCGAGGTATTGGGAATTGCGCCTAACCGGGGCATGGTTGGGTATTCATACACATTCCCTTGTACTTGGTTCCGGATCGAACTTAGCAGCTTCAGATCCAGATTCATCCCGTAGCTGAAAAACCCAGTCGAGCCGTCCTTGAGGAAGCGATCCTCCGCTGTGCTTTTGGCCGCCGGACAGTGAAAGAACGCCCCCTGTTTTTTGGGGAATGGCAGCCGTTCTTGCGCCGTTCTCGCCGTTTGGTTCAGTGAGTACTGCGTGAGCGGTCGCTCCCCGACAAAGGGTGGCAATGCATTAAACCACGCCATGGAATCGGTCGGGCTACCTGGTCCGTCGGCGACGCCGGTGTCGACAGCATATTGGCCCGCCGGATCGGTTCCATCGCGCGGAATGGCATCCTGATTATCCGTCGCGTAAAGCTGCAAGGCCAACCCCCACTGCCGTAGATGACTCCCGCACTGAACTGAAACTGCTTTAGTTTTGGCGTTGGCCAAACCGGGTAAGAGCATTCCCGCCAGAATGGCAATAATGGCGATGACCACTAACAACTCAATCAAGGTGAAACCATGGTGTTGGATCGCCGCATTGGAACCGCTTGGCGAATCCTGTGCCAATTCGCGCCTACCTAAATCCAGGTACGATTTTCGACACTCAAGTACTTGATAATTAGGATGTAATCTATTCACTCTAACCACCCTACAACGGCCGTAATGAATGTCGAGTGCGCATCTCAGTTTTTTGCAGAGTGTGAATGAGAGAGACTGAAATTGGGTTTGGTTTGGAAGGAGAACTGGGGTTCGTGATCGTTTTTCAGACTGGTTAAAATAGTCCAATTTTTCACGGGACTCTGCTCTTTCTTTT
>SXGS01584514.1_pt1 | contig 100189 bp, 107 predicted proteins | sample 3174681 | NCBI WGS metagenome assembly SXGS01 (sample SAMN11356861, study PRJNA531348) | freshwater metagenome | isolation source: freshwater sample F1-80 | place: China: Fuxian Lake, Yuxi | collected 2017-12-25 | reverse complement strand
TTCGGAAGCGATGCTCAATGTTTGCCGCGAACGACTTACATCAGCGGGCGCTGCGGACCGATGTGAATTTATCCTGGGGTACGTTGAAGACGCCCCGAAGGAAGCTCGATTTGATGCGGCCCTGAGTGTTCTCGTGGCCCACTTCGTAAAGCGTGATGAACGAGTTGCTTTCTATCAATGCATGGTCGATCGACTTCGCAGCGGAGGCTATTTAGTCAATGCGGAGATCAGCTATGATTTAGATTCGGCGGAGTTCCCTTCGATGTTAACCAACTGGGAAGCCGTTCAAAAACTGATGGGTGCCACGCCTGAATCTTTGGCCGCGCTTCCGAAGATGTTGAAAGAAGCTCTCTCGATCCTCTCACCATCGGAAACCGAGTCGTTTCTCAAGCAATCTGGATTACAGCTTCCCGTGCGCTTCTTCCAAGCGTTTATGATCAACGGTTGGTACAGCGTGAAGGACTAGGTTGCGTCTTTAGCTCCGGAATGTCCGCCAAATGGTGCCCGCCAAATGGTGCCTGGCACCTTTGCGGGATGCGCTGCGCTACTTAGGTTAGCGATCCCTGTTGCGGCCGAATCTTAAAACTTCCAAGGTAATTTGCCCTTACCGATGACGACCTTCAGCGCGATGACCAGGACAATTGCAACAGTTGCCATAACGACGAAGGTCAACAGCACGTTGTCGTCGTTTGGACTGACGCCTCTCGTGCGAGATGCCATCGCAGAGCCTGCTCCTACTGAAACTGCGTAAATTTTAAAGGCAACGTGAGACATGAATCATGCCCTCCGTGACTACCATCGTCGAGCCGGCCCGCCTTGTCGTCAATCTTGAATCGGTGATGGATTCCACTGCGATACCGATTGCCTCGCCCCATCCTGGCGCCACTCTTACCTAATTTCATGCGCGAGCACCGAGAGAATCCATCAAACAGGCGCACTAATCTGGCACAAGGGATGCAGTCATTGCCTCAAACTAAACAAAGACCTTTTGAGGAGTCCTTGGATGAAAAAGTTCTTGCTCGTTCTCCCTACACTTCTTCTAACAACGTCTGCATTCGCGAAATCCGCTCAACTCGAGTGTACTGGTGTTGAAAGCCCCGAGTGGACAATCACGGGAATTTTCGCTGGAAAACAAATCGAGCTTTTCGATAACGACGCTTGGACAAAGTTCAACTATTCAATGGATCTTGAGTCCTATCCAGTTCAAATGGTCTATCAAGAAGAAGGTAACAACAAAAATTCCATCATTGTCAGAGGCACGATCTCGGAGAACGACACAACAACTTCGGCTACGTATCGCGGAAGCAACGGAACGACCGAAGAGTTCGAGTGCACGATCTCTCATTGATCCTTCGATTTTGATTTCCGCGGAAAAGCCGCTGCATTCGATGTCGGCGGCTTTCTTCGTTAGAGCCCGTAAAAATCTGACGTTCTCACCCAGAGGAAAACCGACGCTCGATTTGAATCGCCACGGAGCTACCACAGAGCCACTACTGAGCCACCCCGGAATAATCTTGTAAGCGTCTCGAAGTGGGATATTCGCTAAGCCAGATAGAGCGACGACATCTCAAGTGATAACCTAAGGACATGCAGCGGAACATCATTCTAGGCCTTTCGGGAATCGCGCTTTTATTGGCGTTTCAAAACTGTTCCGCGAGCTTTTCGTCGCCTGGTAATTCCGAGAAACAATCCCTCAACCCCTCCGGCATTCCCACAGCGATGCCCGAAGCAACTCCAGTTCCGGATGCTTTACCCTCTCCCGTAAACAAATCAGCATTAGTGTTTGAACATTACGAAGACATCTCGACTCCCAACTGTTTCGCCGGAGGCCCGAATGTTATTCAGAAAGTGTTCGTCTACAAACGCATCTTCGTCCCCGAGCTCGGCCGAACGGTCAGCCTTCGAGCTTACGTGCATCGAACGGAAGGCTCTGCCGCCAATAAACCGGGAATCGCCATGTTTCATGGCGGCGGCTGGGGCGATGGCGCACCCACGTTTTGGTTTGGACCTGCTTTTTACTTCGCTTCTCGCGGAGCGGTGACGGTGAGCTTTCAGTACCGCCTCAACAAGTTTCATCGAACGGGCGTAGCCGAAGCCGTTGCCGACGCACGCTCTGCCATGCGTTGGCTGCGCTCGAACGCCGAATCGCTTGGAATCGATGCGCAAAACATCGCGGCCATGGGAGACTCCGCCGGTGGTCACCTTGCGCTCTCCACGGCTCTCATCGATCGAGTGAATGATGAAGAAGGCGTTCCGGCGAAGGTTTCAACCCTCCCCTCGGCAATTGCCGTTGTTTACCCAGTTGTCGAAACGGTCATCCCAGGAGTCATCGACCTTCCGCTCTTATCACCGACCAAGCTCTTCAAACAAAATCTTCCGACGACCCTAATTCTCGCGGGCACTGCTGATTCGCAGCCGCTTACGCCGATTGGCCGAACCCGAGATTTCTGCGAACTCACCGGCTGTACTTTGAAAGAGTACGTTGGACGAGAACACTCATTTCTGAGTCAGGAAATTGGGAACGTCCAAGACGCCCATTCCTATAAAGAGGCCGTGGCAGATTTCGACGAATTCTTTGAAGCCGCAGGGCTGATACCTGCGGATGGAACTCCCGCAAGGACTCGACTCGCGAATTCAGCCCCAGCCTGCCGCGAACACAACAACATCATCGCCAATCAAAGAGCGATCGATTACGGCTACGATCAGGCTAATTACACAAACTTTTAAGCCGTCTTCCCGATCGATTCCGAAACAGCGCGATCTTATAAGCTCTCAGGATTTAGGTTTGAAATACGTCGTGATCCATAAGCAAAAAAGCCGCTTGGATTCGCAAGCGGCTTTTTCTTCTTCTAAGGAATCTTCGATAGTTATTTCGTGCTGATCGACGACAACAAGATCTCGCGAATCTCCGCACTGTAAGCTTTATCCTCGGAAAGCTTTTTTCCGTACTTCAGGTACATCAACTTCAAATCGGAAAGCGAATTGCGAAGTTCGACGATCGATTTCGAAAGATCAGCGTCCGCCGACTTTGCAATCTCGCTGACCTGTTCGCTAGAGAGATTGAGATTAAGTTCGTCGTTGAGAACAACAACCGCATTACGTGTCTCGTTTGCGCTCGGAATGGATTCATTCAGCTTGCTCTCGATTGCCGCCGTTGGTTCCATGGGGCGTTGCTCGATCTCGGCATGGCTAGCTTGTGAGATGGAAAAAATCGAAAGGGCGGCAATCAGGAATTTCATCTTTTTCTCCAGATTTAGTCTTTACGATCGCACGACAAGCGGACTCACTTGCTTTCGCGATGCCGAATTCAACAATGCGGATTCTGCAGTCCTTATGCCCAAAGGCTCGCTTTACAAGCGCTTGACGGAAATCCAATGCACCGGCGAGGAGTTACTACATTTGTCGTGCAGATTTTAGACAGCAACACCGAGGATTCTCGCTGTTCAACTCTTTGACGTGGTCCGCGCTAATCGTCGTAGTCCCCTATCGATCTTCTTCCATTTCGTAGAGCGCATTCTGCAATAACACAGATGCGGTCGTCGCGGTGAATGCCGTCGCACCGACAAGCGGGCCCGCAACGCCTGTCCGCAGAAGCAAGTTTTCTCTCGTAATCTCTCGCGGGATGAATCCGCTTTGGCTGTAAACAGCCCGATGGCCAGGGCGAGCGAGGCGTTTGATGAGCTGTGAACTTACGGCGGGGTCAAGGGCCAAAGCCTTTGGAAGACGCACGATGCCAGCTTCATTCAGCGACATGCAAACCGTTTCCGAGCAGTTCTGTTTATAACGATGAAATTTCAGGTCTTTGTTCTTCGCGAAATATTCAGCGATCTTAGCTTTCTCTCCGGGTGTGGAATTAAAAGCGTGGCCGAAAGCATTGTGCCCGTTTGCAAATCGATCGCCCATGTACTTCACGTAATCCTCAACATGTACACCCGAAGGATTGATGTGATAGATTTTGTCGTCAACTCGCACACCCATATGACCAAAGCCAGGTTGTCGCGCGTTATAGGAGCGAGGAAACCAAAGCACTTCGATCGTTTCTTTCGCTTCTTTTGATGAAATGTAATTCTTCAGTGACTGCTCGGTCACTACCACATCGGTTTTTGCCGCACGTTGCAGGGCCGAATTGACCGCTGCATTTTCTGTCGCCGTCAATTTGCGCGCGGGCAATGAGCCCATACGAGCGGCCGCAACCGTAACATCGTCTGACCCGACACTCGCACGCTTGCCTACCACCGCTGTTGCAACTTCTTTTGAGAATCGGTTGATCTGCGCAAGTTCTGCCGCCGTAAGGGCGCCCTTATGACCAACTTTCGCGAGCAGACCAAGCGGGAGCAGAAAAGACGCAAACTTACAGACGACTTTCCCAATCTCTTCGGCTTTCCAACATTGAACTCCGGGGACGCTCTTGCTGAGATGCGAATAGAGATTGGAAAATACGGAAGCGCCGTACTCCTTAGGATTGTTCGTGAAGTCTGCTAGTGCAACCGCAACCGCGGACGAACTTTGATCATACGCTTCGGGAATTGTAACTCCCATTTTCTTCGCGACGAACATGCCGACCTGCGCCCCCAGGTCGGAAGCCACTTTCGTCGGATTTACCCAATTGTCCATAAGACTCTTGAGTGACTTCCAACTTACTTTCTCAGCAACAAAGTCCTTACAACCAGCCGCCATTCCCTTGAACAGTTCGCCATCAAGACGAAGTGGTTCATCATTCGAACGCTTATACTGTTCAGAAATCTCTGCGCAGGTAGCGCTGAGTTTCGGACTATTGACCGGAGGTAAAAGAACGAACGCTTCACTTGCCGGCATCTTCGGCTCGATCGACATGCCAGAGTTGGCGTTGACCATTTCCGACGCAGCTGGAATGCGATCTGCGGAAAAAATCGGTTGGAAATTGTTGAGTGTCTGCTCAACGCGTTCGCGATTCCGAAGGGCTACCGAAGCCTCGACGTAAACAATCTGGAAGATCGTTTTCCCCTGAACAAATTGTCTTTCTACAATTTGCAATTCTTCGCCGCTGACGCCGATGGCTTTTGCCTCAAAGATGAGAGCTGTCCGACTTGCGTTACGCTTTTGATTTTTGGCTTCAACACTGAGGATCGAATAATCCCGCAGTCCAAGATGTCGCAGCGCTTGATTACGGACGGCTTCAATTCCACGGATCGAGTGAGCGATCCGCTCGTAGATCAGCGAAGTTGGTGCGCGAGCTTCAAATTTCGATAGGACTATCGTTTCGGGAGATGATGCTTTCCGATTTCGATAGGTGGCTCCCGCTTCATGCTTCTCAATCAGTTCCCAATTGCTCGGAGCGGAGACCTTAAAATTCTGCGTAAAGGCGCCCGCACGCGAGGCCATAAGCAATGTCGAGCATAGGATGAAGGATCGGATGAAATACATAGTAGAAGCCTCGACTTACTAGAGTAAATCGGCGGGCTTTAACGGGTTCTGGAGTTCATGACTAACTGTACTCGCAGTTTTTTTGCGAGAATTCTCTGGGTCGACCGCCAGTCTCGACTAATGTCTCGTGCTGCGGGCTCAACCGGACTCCTCACGACTCAACTTCAGTCCAATGCCAGTCTCCGATAATCCTCTGATCGGAATTGACTGAGTTCTCGCGGAACTCGCCGAGAACCTTGACAGTGCCGTCCTTGCTCGCCGAAGAAAACTTCACAACCTTTCGGGTGCCATCAGCAAGTCTGCGAGTTTCGAGTACGAGGGCGATATCGGAGTTTTGCGGCAAAGCTTCGATCGACTCGGCCGTCACACCAATGAAACTAAGAACGTTTGCGGAAACGATCGACCGCGATAACTTCTGGAGTTCTTCTTCACGAGCTTCGTCGATGACCGCAATGTCAGGGCGTACTGCGGCCATCGACTTGAGGACAGAGGCTCGTGCATCTTCGGTCATCCAATCGACGAATGGGCGGAAAACGTAATTCTCATCATCATTCTCGAACGAGTCATAGGGTGAGGCATCTATGTGTAAGCAACGGCGATGAGCCCAAACCTCTTTCGCTTCAAGCGACATCGCGCCTACAACAGTTGAACGACCGCTGCCCAACTTTCCTGAAACGAGAATCGATTTCTCTTCGCGGATTACCTTTTTGATGAGTGCGAGACCTCTCTCATCGAACATTCTCCACTCTAGCATTTGACTGAGAGAAACCCGTCTGCGAGCTAGAGGCGACACCATGATAACGGCCGACTCGAATGGGGTACCAGCATCAAAATGCACATACGTGCCAACTCGTTCGTTCCGCAATTCGAGGAAAAGCGTCGGTGCATGCGATTCGTCTTTTTTGAGTTCGAGTATCCCGTATTTGTTTTTGAGACGAATCAGCGCTTTTTCCATTGATGCGTGATCGGCAAACGCAAGTTGCGTTCGACCCAGTACTCCACTCGCTTCAATCCAAATATTTTTCGGGCTATTGATTTGAATTTCGTAGATAGTTGGATCCGCTAACAGATGCTCGAGCAGCCCTGCTCCGAAGATCTCATTCCGCAAAGAATCGAGAACCTGAGTCAGGAGCCAAGGCACCTTCAATTCTGCAAATGGCGAAGATTGGAAGTTCTGCCGCCAAATGTTCAAAGCTTCTTCGGGCGAAGTTTTATCCGTCATTTGTGCTTCGGCCCACGCGACGAGCTTACGGTAGCCCTGACTTCTAAAAAGTGCTTTTTGAAAGACGAGCAAAAACGTATCTAAGAGTTCCGCAAATTCATCAGCAAACTTGGTCTGGTCGAAATAGCCTCGCCGCGACGTGAATACCAGCGCGCGATCGCCTTCAAGAGCAAGATCGATGGAATATCCCAAGTCCAGACGAAAATCTTTTGCGGTCATCGGCAAAAGCGATAGTTCATTTCTCAACGTGATTGAATATTCGCTATCGACTCCGATCGTCTCGAAGTCTGTGATCTCTCCTCCGAGATCCCAAGATGTCGAGTAATACAATTCAAACTCGCATCCGCGGTAGACGAATTGTCCAGCGTACTCAACCACGCGCTCCGATTCATCCGGAAGGACTTGAATACGGCTGTGCTCGAAATTCATATCGGAAAATAGATTTTTCACGCGTGACTCCCTCGCTCTCTAAATCGTAAGTCATCCGCATTGAACGTCAACGCGAGGCTGGGCCGCTGCCGCGCTCGATCCAAATTTTCGGAGGAACAGTTTGATGACGGCGGTGTTTTGCCCTTGAGAGCGCATGTGTATCCTGAATCTAGCTCCACGCTTTACTTTTAGGAGCTTTCTCGACCGGAATTTTATTCGAACATCGAGGTTCGCCTTTGTCTGGCCAAGAAAATGCTGCTCGCAAATATGATGATCGAAGCTTCGTTGAGACGTCGGGGCTGAAGACAGAGAACATCGCTTACGCATTAAAGCTCGCTCATCGAAACTCTGTTCATTCGCTTCTGCTGCAGGTCGCTGGTCTAGCTATGGCAACCCCGCGGACGCTGGTTTTTGAATCCACCACGCCACTTATCCCTCCCCTCCAAGCTTCGCTCCTGAACGCTGGAGCAGACCTCGTCTTAAATGGCGCGATGTCTGCGAATGAAAAACAGGCGAGGCGTACGGCCGTGTTCAGAAGGGCGGGTTTGGTCCTTTCGACTGAACCTGGCCTCTACTCGGAAATTGAGATTCCACTCTCAAAAACCGAGCTCTTCATATTCGTGCGACTTTTAAAGAATTTGTCTGCCGTCACCGCGAAAACTGAAATAGCTCAAGACATTCTCCCAGGCGTCGGCGCAAAGAGCCGCACGGTTGACGTGCACCTCTCTTCGCTCCGCCAGAAGCTCCCCGTTGATCTCAAAATCGAAAATGTACACGGATACGGGATCCGGCTTCAGCGCTGCTAAAAGGTGCCTGGCACCTTTGCGGGATGCAGTGCGCCTCGATGCACTAATCACATTGTACTTCCTTGAGGGACGGATCGTCCTTGAGGCAGATGAACTCGGCGCGAGTGGTCTGCTTAGCAACGCACCCCGGGAGTTCCGTGTAGTAGAAGGAATCTAATTTCTCATCTTTCACAGGCTTAAAAAAGTAGTAGTCAGACGCTGCGGTCGCACCGGGAGAAAACCGAACAACTTGAGCTAGACGAAAAACGGCCCCAGCTTCGACTGATCGAGTCTCTAAGATAACACCACCACCCTTTGCGAACCACGCCACGCATCCGAGTGGCAACAGATTGCAGTCAACTCCAGATGGCTCGACGTTACTCCTCTCGAGAACCCGGGCCCGTTTCAGGACGTAACAACTATTGAGATAAGGATGATCCGCAATCGCTTCGGTCTGCGTGCGGGGATTGGAATGCCAGATAAAGAACGACAGGATCGAAACAGCAGCCAGCGCGAGAATTAGTTTGAACATCCTGACAGGATGCTCGCTGCTCAAGATCACGTCAAACCCCCGGAAAGGTGCCTGGCACCTTTCCGGGATGCAGCGCAGCTACTTACTGCAAAAGCGAAATCGAGTTCGAGTACTGAATCTCTGCGCGGCTCATCGCCTTTTCAACATCGCGCTTGTATGCGATCCAGCTGTCACCAGACGCCGTTTTCACTTCGTCGAGCGACTTACGAACATCACCCAGCAACGTCGAGAGGTCTTCAGCTGCGTTCTCAATTTTTTTGTTTTGCGGCTTTTCTGCAGTTGCAGCCTTTGCGCGCAAGTCAGTAACCATTTGACCGAGTTGCGCTACCCGAGCCTCGGTCCGCTGGACATAGCTAGTCTGTTCGGCCTGAAGTCCAGCCGCTGCTCGCTCAGCAGCAGTTTGCTCTTTCGGAGCTTCCGACTTCGGCTTGCTCGAGCAAGCCGCAAAACCGATTGCCGCGCCAACAACAACGAGAGTCTTAAGTGTTTTCATCATGAATAAACTCCTACCTTTCAAATCGCTTTTTTACTTCGACTAGATCTTCAGAAACTGAATACCCACGTAACGACGAACCGACGGTCGCTCGTACGGTACAGGTTTATCGCTCAACCTCTGTAAACGCTTTCGCGTTTTCGATAACAGGACGAATCAACACAGTTTCGCGCTCACTAGCGGAGAAAAGGAAAAAAGTTACGGTCACGTGAACCAGCTTTCGATGGAAGCTGGATGTAGCGCCCGATGTGGTGCCTGGCACCTTTGCGGGATGCGGCGCGGAAGGCGCCGCCGTGAGCAACGGTGCAACTCACTGCAGACTCGTCAGCACCCGGAGCTGGCTTGGAGCAGGCGCGAGCCTTCTCCTCAACCCCTAGCACGTAAGCACACGTTTGCGGCGCTTCCAATCGATCAAAGTACCGGTGCATACCGTAAAGTCCTTAATACTGCTTGCCTTCGACTCAAGATCATTTAAAGTCCCGAACATGGCAAACGAACTAGCTGCTGATCTCAAATTTTATACGGCCTCCGAAGTTGCGGACATTTTAAAGATGAACCAACAGGTCATCGCACGAAAACTCCAAGCCGGAGAAATGGAAGGCTACAAGATCGGAAAAGACTGGCGCGTTTCTCATGCGCAACTCATGCGTTTTCTCGAAAAACATTCGAATATGAACGCGGCTAAGAGCCCACAAGAAAAAGTCGTGAAGTCCTTTTTCGACGGTGGAAAGCTCAAGTCTATTCCGACGATGCGGTCAAAACGCGAGCTCGTCCTCCGCCATCTTGTTTCGATGCTTGAGCCAAACAGAGTTTACTCAGAGAAAGAGATCAACAACTTCATCTCGACTTATCATCCGGACGTTTGCACAATCAGAAGAGAGTTCATCATCAATAAGTTAATGGTCCGGAACTCGGGTAAGTACAAAGTGGCGTCGTGGAATGCGTGAAGGGGTACCAGTTTCCCTATGCAGAAGCGCCGCTTCTGCAAAGGGAAACTGGTACCGGGAGCTGTATGAATCTATTTTCACCACTGCTTTTCTCAGTCAGCTTGTTGTTCGCAGCGCTTCCATCGTCAGTTTTTGCAAATTCAAAAAGCCTTCCAGAAGTCATCTTCTTCGGCGGCGCAGGCGCTACAGACGCGCAGATGAAAGAATGGGAAGAAGCAGCCAAGAAAGCTCCGAAAGGTAAGTCATATATCTTTCGAGGCCAAGGCTATCCGGTCGGAGCGGACTCAAGCGCGAAAAGCGCCGTGCAGAAAGGTGAAGCTCAACTCAAGGCACTCGCCGACGAGATCAACGCCCATCCGGAAAAACGCTACATCCTAGCGGGCCACTCCTCGGGTTCTGCGCTCTCGAATCGCCTTGCCGGCCTCATCAAGGACACAAGAAAAATCAAATTGGTGGCGCTGGATGGCTTCGCACCATCCAACGAGCTGCAAGAGAAACTCAGCACCGACTGTTGGTATGCCGTTAATCCAGAGACCAAGCTGCTCTCTCGAAATGCCGATTCCATCATCGCGAAATGTAAAACAAAGAAAGCTTACGAGGAACGAGGCTGCGCAACAGCAATGTGCCTACACATGAGTTTGGTAAGAAAACGCAACGGTCGCGGATTGAACTTGGATTGGCTCACCGAGGAGCCGCCGCTTTCCTCAGAAGCGAGAGGCAACCCCGAAAAGCGCGGCGCAGTGAGATGAGGTACCAGTTTCCTTTTGCAGAAGCGCCGCTTCTGCAAAAGGAAACTGGTACCTCATCCCCTTTCAGAATGGAAATCGACATGCTCAAGCGACCCATCACGATCTTCTTCCTATTTAGTCTGTTAGTCCCGTATCAGGCATCGAGCAGCAGCGATGAGAAGGCAGTCTTCCAAGAGATGGTTCGCGCCTACACGATGGTCGTTACCCAATACGCCGACAGTCTGATTTTAGCGCCGACCTTAGAAGCTGCTGGCTACAAGAAAACTGATACGACGATTAAGTTGGAATACCGACTGATCCCACCGGGCTTCCAAATCACCGGCTCAAAAGGACCAACCCAATTCACCCTGGATAACGAGAAACAAGTCTTCGACGGCAAGATGCGCAAGATTTCTGCGCCTGATCCTAAAGCGCTAAGAGAAGCTCCAGATGTCAAACTGATTTCCCTTAATTCAGCAGCTCCATCGCAACTCAACAACGCTAGAGACACGAAAGCTTCCGCGAAAGCGCCGGACGATGCGCAGGTGAAGATGGGTGCAAGTCTTTACCAGTCCAAAGCTTGTATCGGTTGCCACAGCATCGACGGTACTCGGATGGTCGGACCAACCCTAAAAGGCGTCTTCAACCAAATGCGGGTCGTTGACGGCGGCAAGAAAATTCAAGCAACAGAGGAGTACCTTCGCGAAGCCATACGCGACCCTAACCGAGTGATCAACGAAAGTTATCCGGTCGGAGTGATGCCGCCCTACGGATCAAAGGCCCTCAGCGATACTGAACTCGATGCCTTGATCGCTTTCATCAAATCTCTAAAATAACGTCTAAGGATATAAAATGCGAAAGTCGGTCCTCGCACTCTCAATCACGATATTCACCATCGCCGCGCACGCCAAAACTCAAATTCGCGCTAAAGAATTCTGTGGAAAACGCACAGGTACCGCTGGCAACGCAGTGCTGGTAAACAAAAACAATCAAGACGTGATCATTCTTGCTACTCAAGGGGGTGAGCAGAAGTTGCTGGAGGAAGCCGACGAACTGATCGGTAAAAATTCCGGCATCAAAAGAGAAACCGGCACTCAGAACGGTCAGCATTACTGCGTGACCGCTGAGATCGATGAGACCGGTGAGCCCGTTCGCATTGTGAAAGCATCGCTTGCTCCCAAGAAAAAATAAGCACCCCGACGACGTTCAGGCCGTGATCACCAATTTCGAGGGAGCCGGCAAGTCTCGCGCAAGATCCTTCAACGCCGCAAACATCAACTCAGGGTCATCTTGCTTTAAGACCGATTCGAGACGTATCAATTTGGAACCCACCATCGCGACGGACCCCGCGTTTCGAAGAAAGCGCTCGATTTTACTCGAAGCGGACTCGATTTGATCTGAGCGCACGACCGCGCCTGAAGCCGCGGCGGTCGGGCGAAGATTCACTCGTGTTCCAGCAGCAATGCCAGCTTGGACGACAACTTGGCCAATCACCAATCGGAGGCGACGCGATTGCTGATCACGACTGAGGGAGGGCAACTCAAACTCAAGACGGCTGACTAGCTCATGGTAGGATGAAAAGAACTCAGTTCTCATGCGGCTCCCTCGAAACTCCGTGGGCTTTGCTTTGCCAAGCATCGCTGATTAGTAAGGATCGCATTTGATCATACAAATCTTCGAAGATGGCTACGGAGATTTCCATTGTTAGGAATTGCCTCGGCATTCTCCACCTCACGCTTGTCCTGATTAACAAATCAAACTTTGTTTGCCTCAAGCCAAACCTCTTCTGGGCGGCCGCAAACCTGCAGAAATTGTCCATCCACTTTCTATTCGCGAGAACATCTTTGGCTAATGTGAATAGCATTTCCGCGATTGCAAGGACTCAACGCTCCACGAAACTCGTGGAACGATGGCTAGCTCCAGGAAAACTCGAGCAGGAATAAAGACTTAATCGCTGTATGTATCAGCTTAAAACACTCTTCAGGTGAATCCGTAATTACCCGATCACTCGTTGTAAACTGAAGCAGTTCACGTGGACTGACTCTCGGTGGGTGGGGCTCAATGAGTTATTTGCGAACAGCCGCAGGCAAAAGGCTTAAGTATCTCTTGCTTGGTTTGGCAGCTTTGCTTCCATTCCAAAACTGCTCGCCTTTTCAGCCAGGTCAATTGAACAACGCTGCTTCTTCGCGCGAGCCAGATACCGTGGCGAACGCCGCTCGCTTTCAGGCCGCGAAAGACGTCATTCAGCGCAATTGCACGGCTTGCCACTACGCCGGCGCATCAGGTGGGCCTCTACTTTTTGAGACTGAAGACGAGTACAGAAATGCCCGCCTCATCACGGCTGGCTCCGTCAGCACATCCAAACTCATCACGCGACTCCGGAACTACACAGCTCCCATCGAAGGCCGCAACATGCCTCCGACGGGTCCCATCTCGGCACAGGACTTTGCGGCGCTGACCTCGTGGGTGAGCAGTATGCCGATGCCGACGGCAACTGAACTGTTCACGTGCTCGGCTGACGAACCTGCAGCCCAACTCGACGCACGTCGATTGTCTAAATCGGAGATGTTGAATTCGCTCCGTCGCCTGCTTTCGCGCCCCTTCGGCGCGACCGAAGCGGAGCAGATCCTCACTGGCTCGGTTGCGACCTTCCTCGACCGCATCCCTAACGACAACCGCCTCCCCTTCAGTCGCTCCGATCGCTCTTTTGAATCTGGTCATGCCGATGCCTACTTCGATCTCGCTGAAGAATTAGCAAACGCAGCTACGAACTCAGCCCGGTATTCGCGACTCGTAACAACGTTCGTGAATTACAGCCCAGCTGGTTGCACGAACTTGAACGTCAATACGCTCTCAGCAGCCTGCCGAGATGCCTTCATCAACAACTTTCTCCTAAGACTCTGGGGAAGACCTCTCGAAGCAGGAAGCGGCGAACTTGTAGCCTATCAGGCGGAGTTCACAGGAGCCGCGACGTCCCTTCAGGCCGTCAACAATTTCCTCTTCCGCGCGTTCGTGTCGCCCCAGTTCCTTCACCACCTCTACACGGACGTCACTCCGGTTGCAGGTGGACCCGCCAATCTTTCATCGTTCGCGATCGCAAGACGACTCTCCTATCACTTCCAACTCGCTAATCTGGATGAAGCGCTCATCCAACTCGCTTCGACATCGAACCTCAGCGAAGATACGAATTACGCGATGGCGCTCAATGCTCTGAGCCAGTCACCAGCACCGATGCTCCAAGACTTCGTTGATGACTGGTTGAAGCTCTACAAAATCCGGTCGATTGCCACACCCTCAAGCGCAAAGTGGACCCAAATCACGACGGGTCTTACGGTAGATAACAACATGAGAGCAGCGATGCGCCAGGAGATCCTCGATTTAGTCGGATACCTCCATCAAGGCGGCAGACCTGTTCAAGAGCTCATGACGTCGAACGTTTCCACAGCTCGTCACCCCGATTTGATGAGAGTGTATGGACAGTCGGCCCCTGCGCCGGCGACGTTCAACGAAACAACGGCCATTCGATTGCCTGCCGATGAGCGAGCCGGCTTAGCTACGCGAGCAGGCTATCTTTATAACTCGAGCGATACTGAGCGGCCCGTCATGCGTGGTCTGCACGTTATGTCGGATTTCCTTTGCGCGGAAGTCAAAGGGCAGATCCCCCCGGATGCTGCGATGACCGTGATTCCGTCAGGCCTGCTGACAACTCGCGAGAAATACGAAAGAGCAACCGCAAGCTCTTCATGCACAGGCTGCCATGCGCAGATCAATCCGATCGGAAACGCATTTGCAAACTACAACGCCTTCGGTGGATACCAACGAACCGAACCCATCTTTGTAGATGGAACTTATCGCCAAGACCTACCAGTCAACGCGCGGGTGAACGTGCAAGCCGCACTTCAAGACAACGTGGAGATTGAAGACGGCGTGGCCTTCAGCCGATGGATGGCGACTTCTCCTCACTTCCGCGCATGCTTGACGAAGCAATACCAAACCTACACGCAGCGATTACCCGCGATGCCTACCGCAACAAGCTCTTGCGACATGCTTCGCATGTCTGAAGTGATCCGCAACAACGGTTCACTCTCAGACTTTTTGCGAGCGCCGGCCGCTGATGCCCGTTTCCGTCGTCGAACGTTGAGCCAATAAGGACCAGAGAATGAAGTACAATAAACAATCTCGCAGAATGTTCCTTCAAGGCTCCGGCAACTTCCTGCTGGCTATTCCGTTCTTACCTTCTCTCCTGCCTCGAGAAGCTTGGGGCCAAGCGATGACCGTGCACAAGCGTTTCATCACGCTGAGCGGCTCTCTTGATCTCGGTCATAACGCGAATTGGATTCCCAGCATGACGCCCGCGAATTTCCGTGCGATCCCGCAGCCAGCAACGCTGGACCCACGCGGATTTCGTTGGCAGGCATTGCGCGACTTTGCGCCGAACAGCTCAACTCCGCTGGCGCGATTATACGGCACCAGCCTGAATAACTACCTCAACTCCCTGAACATCATTCGCGGCCTTGATCACGGCGGATACTTTGGTCACGGCATGGCGCCGAAGCTAGGCAGTTACAAGAGAAATGACGTTCACAACGGAAACAACTTGGGCGCACGCCCACCCTCAATCGATTACTTTCTTTCGCAACATGCACGAGTGAATCCCTCTCGTCGCTCACCGACCACGATCGGTCAAAGATATGGTGAAGGCGATGGGTTCACGGTAAACGATGCCGTTGGCGGAAGCTCTGGATTAGGATTTACCGATGATTTCGGAACTCTTTACCGAGCTCTTTTTACTAACGTAGCGGAATCAAGTGGCGGTACTTCAACGCAAACAACTCCCCCTCATCCGCGAAGAGAACTTCTCAACCGCGTGATGGACGACTACCGACGCACCCGTGGCCATCGCAACATCAGCACGGTCGATCGACAAGTATTAACGAACGTGATGGACCGATTCTCTGACATCCAGCGGAGACTTCCTTCTGGTTCCACGACGACCACACCGATCGCTGGTTGCAGTCATTCGGCACTTCGGAACGCGAGCGGAAACATTTCTCCGAACCTCTATCTTCCCACCCAAGGCGTTGCGGAAGATCCGGCTAAGAGTCGCGTGCTCGTCGATATGTTGGCGGCCGCCATCATGTGCAATGTGAACAACGTTTTTACGATGTACTTCGACGTTCCTTTTCGAGGAGGCGTCGACAACCGCAACGGTTTCTTTGCGCGATCAGAGGTGACGCCGATCGATTCGACTTCCGACTACCATCAAAGAGTTTCTCATGATCCTTGGGCCCTGACTCGCACGGGAGAGTATCGCTGGATGTGGGCTGGGCACCACCAAGGCCTTATCATCCAGAACATCTTAGCGCCGCTTATGGCAACTCTCGATGCTGCGATCGATCCGAGCAATAACCGCTCATTTCTCTATAACTCCATCATCTTCACGACGTTCGAGCACGGCACCACTCACAGTGAGAACTCTGTTCCGGCGATTTTGGCGGGTAACGGCGGCGGCGCATTGAGCTCCGGAAACTATCTCGATTACTCCGATCGCTCCTACACTCCACGGCTGGACCCAAACCGCGATGGCGGAGCTTACAATCCAAGTAGCGAGAGATTCATGGGCAACTACCAAGGCGTGTCCTACAACCGACTTCTCGTCACCATCCTTCAGGCGATGGGTGTTCAGCCAGCGGAATACGAGAACCCTGCCCTCAATCAGCGGTGGTACAACCGAACGGATCTTGGAAATCGCAATTCGAACCTGACACGCATCGGTGGATACGGATACGTTGCCCCCAACTCAGAAAATAACGATCAAAGGGCAGCGCTTGCAGGAGTGGATCTCACACAGTTCGGCTCGATACTCCCGATGCCTTGACCTTCTGAACGAGGACGCAGCCTAGGCATTCATTGCAGGCTTCAATACGGGCAAGGTGACGGTGAAACGACTGCCCTTGCCTTTATCGGACTCGACGAAGACGGTTCCGCCGACGAACTCAACGCTTGATTTAAGGGCGTCTAAGCCAATGCCTCTCCCCGATGTTTCGGTGACCACGGTCCTGGTCGAGAAACCGGGATCAAAGATTTTATTGAGGATCTCGTGAGGCGATAGCCCCTCGACATTAACGCCCATCGAGCTGAGCTTTTCGGTGATCCTAGACGGGTCGATCCCTCGGCCGTCATCCGTCACGACAATTTGAATGGCGTCTTGGTTTCGATGAATTGTTCTGGTGAACGATATCGATATTTTGCCGGCAGGGTCCTTGCCAACTTCTCTGCGTTCTGCAGGAGTTTCGAGACCATGATCAACCGAGTTTGCAAACACGTGTACGAAAGATGCAAAAATATTTCTGTATTGATCCGGAACGATCATCAAGTCGCCGCCCGAAATTTCTACGGGTCTCAGGCGCTTTCTCAGTCGTTGGCTCAATCGATTCACCACGTCTACGTACTGCGTGAAGAAATTTAAAATGGGCTCTTCTTTAAGGCACAGCGCTTGCGTGACTAATCTGCCATCAACGCGAGCATGACGGAGATCCAAGACCAACTTGTCTATTTTCTCGACCTTCACTTCAACGACGTTGCCGGACTCGAAAAACGATCGGCCCAAGACTTCCCGATATTCCTCAAGCGTAGACTCGACAACGTCTAAAAGCATGTTCAGCTGAGTCAGACACTTTTGTTGTGAAACGGCACCATTGAGCGACTTAAAACCTGTCGCTCTTTCCTCTGACCATTCGGATTCAATGCGGTGAAAGAGTTCTGCGAGATCTCGCATCGCGAAGATGCCGAAGGCGCCCTTGAAGGTATGTAAAAGACGTGCGTATTCGAGCATGATCTCACGATTCATCTCTCCGCCCGAGACGCGAGTTGATAGCGATTTGAAACTTTCTCGCAGGTCGGAAACAAGGCTCTTCAGGGTCTTTTTTTCTTTCGCCATCATGAGGATCATCTCGGCGCGCCGGCGCTGTTCTTCTAGCTGAAGGTTCGCCTTTCGCTCGGCAGTTTTATCCGTCGCGACCACGACGATGTCGGTCAATGTACCGAGCTTATTACGAATCGGAAAAAACTGAAGTGGAATGTAACGCCCGTCGGTTGATTTGAATTCTTTCGGCGCCATTTTCTCGAGAACTGTAAAATCAACGCTGCCGGCGAAACACATTCCGATCCAGCGATTGAAGTCGATCAAGTCAGAGCCCTCTAGTCGAAGCACTTCCCAAATATATCTTGAAGCCGGATCGACACCAAAGAGCTGCTCGCAAGCGCGCGAAGACACAGGCGCACAAGCGCCATTGGCATTGAAACTCGTGAACCCTTGCCCTAACGAGTTGATCATTCCATCGAGAGATTTGTTTGCTGATGCAAGAAGAGCTGTCTTTTTCTCGACTTCTTGTTCGAGGTTCTCGCGCAGGTGATCCCGCTCTTCGTAAGTTCGAGAGATCATGATACTGAGCGAGACGATGAGGAAGAAGATGCCGCCAAGAACTCCTAGCGGCATGACGACCGGAAATTTGAGAGTGCCGGCAAGCACCATCATGTCGATGTGGCTTGCGGTCATGGTTGCAAGCGCGCTGGCCACAAAACCCCATTGAGCGATATCTCGAGGAGCTTTGAGTGCTTTCCGAAGGTTTGATCCAAAAAGGTAATAAAGAACGATCGAACTCATGGGAAAGTTCAGGAGCGAACCAAGCATGAGCGTATCGCTACTGGTTCCCGCTAGCATGAAGCAAAGATTGAACAGCGCCGTAGCCAAGAAGATTCCGAAGATCCACTTCGGGAGAGCTCCGATCAACTTGTATGTATAAAAGAGCAGCGTCACACCGACCCAGAAAACGGTAACGGCAACTCGGTGCGTGTTCAACATCGAGATCGTGATCCCGAAGTCACCCGGAACACACGCGACGCCGTAAAGGGTGAAGAGTACGCAAGTGCCCGCAAGCGCGAAAACCAATTTGCCCGGGAATTTTCCCAAGAAGACAACGAGCACCATGAGCGCCGCCGCTAGGCACCCACCCGCTCCGAGAATACAAATCGCAATCGTTAAAGCCCCGACGGCATCTCGCGTTTCGGAAACTTGCGGGTAAGACATGACTCGCGCGAAATACGTGGAGTGTGTTCTCACCTCCCATGTCATCTCTTGAGCGTCGGCCGGGAGATCGGAGCATTTGATCTCTTTGTATCCATAGTAGGCCCGCACAGCACGGAAGCTTGGATCATCGACAATCACGACCGACCGGCCATCGATATAAAGTATCTGCGTAGCTTGAATGGTGAGCGGTAGGATGAGAAAGCTCGAAGGATTCTTCTTACATCTTTCAATCAATTCGGTGGAACTCGCGCGGTAAGCTGGATGACCGCCAATTTGCTCCCATTTGCCATTCGTCCACGCTGGATCAGTCACCGTAAGGATTTGGCTACCCGCAACCGGCTGCAGAGTCGTAAGAATCAAGAGCGCGAGCTGTTGGACCGACTGGATGATGAAGTCAAATAAGGATAGCGAGCCACCGTTCATACTAGCACCTGCTGTATGGGTCCTATCGGGCATCGGCCGCCGGCAGTAAACGGATCAGACACCAAAGATGTAAATATTGAAGCCAATTAAACTGTTTCGGATTGATAATTTTGGTCCCTAGTAAAGTTGGCTCAGTCCAAAGGTGATCAAACTATATACACTTGAGCCGACCTTCATCCAGGCCGATAAGTTGAAAGGCTTAAAACGGAGGCTCCATGATGCTGGCACACTTGAAATACTCGGTTTCATCGACGCTCTTGCTTTCGATCGCCCTTGTCGGCTCGAACGCCAATGCGAACTCCGGAGCCCTTGATCCAAACCCAGCGGCTTATTCTACGCGCTTGAGAAACGCTGCTTTTGTTCTCAGCGAAAAGGGAATTGATCTTCCAATTCAATACCGGATCAACGTACCCCACACAGGCGTAAGCCAAGCATCATCCGAAATTGTTTATCGATGGGAAAAAGAATACGACGACGCTTATACACAACAGCCGCCGGCCGTCATCACGGACCTCGGTGACGCACCAGTTGGCCAGACCCCTAACTCCGTGCGCGGAGTCCTCTTGTTGGGACCAAACAACGCGCGTCGATACGCGTGTCCGTCTTCAAAGCGCGAAGGTGATCCCCAGTTTTTCGCACGCGCCACTCACAGTGACCAACCAGACATCGCGGCCCGGGCCATCTTGGGAAAGAACGCGGCAGGTAAAGACGAAGTCATTATCTTTGCGGGCCACACTACCGTGTACGCGATCCGAGGTAAGAACTTCCAAACCATCAGCCGAGACTGTGAAAATCCTCTCTACGTTTCGGCGGATCGACGTGATCCCCTTTCTCGACGCAACACCGAGTGGCTATCAACCGTGTACACCCGCGACGGAAAGAAAATTTACGGTTACGTGAATAATGATTGGCGAGCGTACAATCTTCCGGAGAATGAAAAAGCCCATTTGGCGCTCTACGATAAAAAGAAGTTAGAAGACAAAAGCTTGCGACTTTCTGATGAAAACCGTTGGTGGTGGGCTTCGCTTACGTCTCTTGTTCTGAACGACAATTCAAAAAGACCCTATGAGACGTTTCGCTCACCTTCGTCTCAACCATCTGACTATGTCATTGCGAGCCCAGCGATGGTTGGTGAAACAAGCGAGGTTAAGAAATTCGATCCAACCGATTCTTCCTTCGATTGGTTCAACGGGAACGGCCGCTTCGGTGCCACAGGCTTCATTCACACAACGAATATCATGAAGAGCCCAGTGGACCGACACTACTACATGTTGATGAAACGCTTTCGAAACGTGCCGCGCGATACGGTCCTTGCCGACGCGGACAAAGAAGTCGGATTCTGCTTATTCCGGGCCGAGCCGTCGGCCCCACTTGAGCTGAGTTCTGCTTGGCGAGGCTACACCTCTCAGAACGGATTTACTCCGAATCTGCGACGTGGCGAATGCGACTTTATTTTTCAACCAAATACAAAGTTCAAAATTCAGAATGGAACTCAAGATGAGTATTTGACAGTCGACAGTATTCGACACCTTTCCTACAACGCTCATTTGCGCAAATTCATGATTCTCGCAAAGGGTAAGCGGAAGGTGAAAGGATCTGACGATTACACTTGGGTGTTGGCTTTGTTGACTTCGTCGTCAGCGGACCTTCGCGATTGGAAAACTGACGGAGCCCACGTCGTGATGGTCACAGATCTCTTACTTCCGAACCGCGCAACTCAAAAAAGCGCCCAAGGCGAAACGGCGTTAGAGGTGAATTCCGAAGTCCAATACTTCTCGATCATCGATCACGACTATCGCGATCTTGTCGAGACGATGAGAAAAGATGGTCGTATTCCCGCTTCTGAAGTTGAAGAACGCCGCAATTTTGACATCACCGGCTCGCAGCCTTGGGTCTACATTTCATTCAAACGATCTGTGAAGCAAAACGGAAGCTGGGAGAATAAAGCATTGGACGTCGTGCGATTCCCGATCGCGATCGATAAAAAATAAGTGGGAGGCGACGCTGTCACACGCGAAGGATTCCTTCTCCTCCGCCCTCGATAAGAACACTGTACGCTTCTAGCGCCGATGAAACGTCCGCTACGATCGCAGCATTATCGATCTGATCTTTCGAAGAATGAAACTTGCTAACGATTGTGGCCTGCGGATAAAGCGCTCCATCCGATTTCGGTGGAGCCTTGAGAGCAGGACTCGCGAAAGAAAATCCTTCGGGAGGCTGCTCTAGGATTCTGCGGAGGCGCTCGGTCCGACGCTCCAGGACTTCGGCGGTTTTCGACTTATAGATCGCGCGCGTATCCGCCACGCCATGATCGAGCGAAACGTAGAATCCCGTCATGTCTGCTCGGAAGAGCAAAGCCACGTAAAGACCCCTTTTTGGGCTTTTGGTGACCTCTCGATCCATGATCACGATCCAGGGACAATGGGTCCAAGCCGTGAGACCGGCGGACCCGCGGATAAGGAAGCGGTCGTCCATTAAGACAGCTTGTTTCAAGCTGGCAGGCAGTCGGTTACGAAGAATTTCTCGCACAGGATGCCCAGCGAACTTTTGCCCCTTTGCTTCGAGATAATGGTCGAGTATTTCGCGAACGAAACTGGCCGGAGTTTGAAACTGACGATCTTGAAAATCGACCAAAGTATCTTGTCCAATCCCGTTTAAAACAAAGTGTTTGTTCTTTCTGATCACGTGGTAGCTGTACTTATCACGTTTTACTGCGCTACCATTTTGAGGTTCCCGCAAAAAAACCTACAAAGTTTGATTAGCAAAGAAGGTCGAATTGAAAGCGATCCTAGTTCTCTTATCCGTCATCCTGTTTATGACAGTGATTTCCATCAAATCGAGCGTCGTAACTTTTTATAATAATCCGAGCAGCTCGATGGTTCCAAGTTTCGGAAAAGACCGCTACGTCGTCGTCAACAAAGCTGCTTATCGAGTTTTACTTCCATTTTCGAGCCTCAATATCGCGGAGGTTGCAACTCCGAAACGGGGGGATGTCGTCGTCTTCGCCTCGAAGAGACAAGACGGAGCGCTTTTTATGAAAAGAATCATAGGTCTTCCGGGAGAGACTCTAGCCATTCGGGATAGACAAATCTTCATCAACGACAAACCCATGCCCCGCAACCTACATTCTGCGTCCGATCAAATTTTAAGTAAACTTCAGCCGTCTCCTGAGGATCGCTTCCCCGAAGACTACAAGCTTTACGTCGAAGGACTAGATCAAAATTATCATGTCGTCTCGAATTCAAAGTCGGATCCTGTCGATGTTAACCCGGTTACCATCCCCGATAAGATGTATTTCGTCCTCGGTGACAATCGAGACAACTCATACGACAGCTCGCGATTTGGACCGATCGCGGCGGACGCTATAGTAGGTAAGGTTATTTGGTGAAAGCAAATGTCGTGAACTCACCTAGCGGAAACACTAGGCGCCGGTCAAAACAGATGTAAGACTACTCCAAAAAATAAGTTGAGCTTTAGTTGAACCAAATAAACAACGAAGAGCCTCTAAGGGAGGATTCATCTCTGTGGCAAAGATCGGTATCACCTTCTTAGTTTTCGCCTTGACCGTATTTCTTCCAAAAATCGCAGGAGCTGAGAGCTGCAATTGCGCAGATCTCCAGTTTGGCATGAACTTGTCGTACGAAATGAGCGCCGAAGCCTGCAAGACTTTCTCAAAAGATTTAGGTAAGTCCTATGGATTGCCAGAATCTTGCTTCAAATGCGCTCATAGCAAATTACCTCCTATTGCTATGCCGGCCAAAAACCCTAAACCGCCTGGGTGTAGCGACTATCAGCGGTTTCAAACTCTGAAGGCACTTGAAATTATCGAGAAGGCAGTGATGAACGGAGCAAGCGCTTCTTCGGTTGCTTCCGGCCCGTTAAACGGTGAATTGGTTCGGAAAGAAAAATCAGGCTCAAGGCAGTTCGTTTCATTTCTTCCGAACGTCTATGCGATTTCCCAGCTTTCACTCATCGAAGACTCTGGAAAATTGGTCGAAGCATGGATCTCTCTCCATAGTACTCGCTTGGCCAATGACACCGAAGAATATCGCAAAGTCGATCAATTTATAACAGACCGAAGCGGATCAAAAGAAATCCAAGGTGCTCACGGTTTCAATGAACCATGGATGAAACTCTCTCAAAAAACTTGTGTAGATCATCTTCAACAGCGTCGATCACTCTGCGACAATCCTCTCACTGAGCAAACACCTGAAATGCAGAGACATTGCAAGGAAATCAAGGAACCGAGCGACCGAGGATGCGCAACCGTCGAAGTCCAAACCGAATCTATTGTTTACCGTGCACTTTACCTCAAAGATGAGAGTCCGAGAAAGGCCTGGACGTTCGTTCAAATTCTAAGAAAAGCGAAGTGAGCGGCTTCGATATGAGTTTCGGCGGACTTGGCTCAACGGGTCTCGCCAATTGGACGAATCTACCCGAGCACGAATTACTTTGATGTTTAGGCGCCACAAACGATATTCGATGCGCCTGAAACCCCAACTAGCTCAGATTTTTTTGCCTTACTCGAAAGCAAAGTAACCTTCCTCGAACACGAATACTTCGGGCTGAGTTCCATCTTCAAATCGATTTTTCCATCCCCGTCGTAATCACCAGCCCAGAGAACTTTGAAACCTGGATCATCAAAAGAAAAATCATCGAGCGCAGGTTTCTCTATATCCCAAAGAACCTGCGACCGACTACCGCACGAGAATACGATTTTGAATTTTTTTGGCGCTTCCCCTTCCGCACCCGAAGTGCCCGTGCTTTTGACGGAGCAGCGCTCTTTATTGAGGACGATGTCGACCTTGTTACCGATCAGGCCAAGGTAACTTTCACCGCTCATTTCCGCATCAATCACCTTTGATTTACCGGCAGCCGATAAAGTGATCAGCCCCGTACCTATGCCGATGAACATCGCCTTCGTGAGCCTCATGGAAAAATCTCCCTTAATATAAATATCTCACTTTTATAGTGAGTGATCACATTCCGGCTCTCAAGATTCGGATAGCACAATCGCGGACTCGCCCGTCCAAGCCAAGGTGGATATCATCACGCTTGAAGCATCGTCCGACGCGACGGTACACTTCTCGATTTTCTTCGCCTCGCCATTCTCTTTGAATTTCAGAAGGTAGATTGCGCTAGAAGCAAAGTTTGTCCTGAGACTCTCCGACAACGCCTCGTAAGCAAAATCGCCATCAGCATTCTCCAGAAGCCAAATAACGGTTTTCGGTCTCTGTTCGATAGTGACCGCAGAAGACACCAAATCATAGACGGTAAAACAAAGAAATGATCCGCCTTTTTTCTCCACCCAAGCTTTGCACCTTAATGGTGCGGACGTGAGATTCGAGGCCAACAGAACAAACGTTGCACCTTCGCCCCAGAGCTTCTTAAAAATACCGTCGATCGCTCCCATCGTAAAAGAGGTGCTCGCGAGGGCGTCTGTGATAATGGCGTCAGATCGTTGTTGATTCATTTAAGGCTCACCTTTCTCGTCGATTCTTCGCTGATGATTTAGCTGCGAAGCGAATTTGATGGACGAGGTTTGTTGCATTTTCTATTCTTCACGGCGCTGATCAAAAGTAAATGATGCTTGTATATACTAGACTCTCCAAAGGCGCTGATGTCGTCAAACAATGCACGAAGATCGTTGCGTTGTGGACCTCCTAAGTTCACTAATAATAACGATCTGCTGCTAGGTCGTAAACTGCTTCCAACAAAGCGGTCCACTACCGCATAGGAGCTCACTTTGATTGACCACACTGGAATTGGCGTCGCGGATGTCGCACAAAGCGCGCTCTTTTATGATGCGGCACTTAGTGCCTTAGGAATGCGAAGGGTTTACGAGATGAAAAATGATGGAGCGCTTGAAGGCATTGGATATGGCTTCGACTTCCCCCTCTTCTGGATTGACCGCTTTCACCCTCCTGCTCAGCGTTACCATACAGGTTTCCGAGCCAAATCTCCGGAGGCAGTGAACTCGTTCTACGAAAAAGCACTAGCGGCAGGCGGGAAAGACAACGGCAAACCTGGCTACCGAAAAGGCCAATCGACCGAAATTTATTACGCGGCCTTTGTCATCGATCCAGATGGAAACAACATGGAGGCGGTTTACCGCGGCCCCCTACCACGCGACTGAAGTTTCGATTGGAAGATACGAGTTACCTCATTATCCTTGAAACATGGATACAATCGATGTCGGTCTGACAATTGCGGTAACTGAGGCTTGCGCCGTTGGGATTCTTGTTGCGGCTGCTGCCTTTATTCTCTGCAAACGCACGCGATTCGTTGCGATGATCTCAACGATCTTGGGAAGTTTAGCGCTTCAGACCACGGCTTATTACGAACTGCTCGAATGGGCTCAACAACGCCTCAAAAACTCGGAAATGAGCGGCTGGGCTCCGATCGAAGCTATCCTCATGATGGTTTATCTTGCGCCTCTCACATTGTCCGTCAGCGCTTTGATCTACTACACGACTCGCCAACTCAAGAGCGCCACGAAACCTCGCATTGATGCCTGATCCCATCGAGCATGTGCCGGAGCAAATTTTTTGGCGTGAGAGGGACAACGGGCCGACGCATTGAGAAGGCCTTCATAAATTCCGATTAGTGTTTAGAGATTGCGTCCCTTGATGTCGACGCATTTACAAACACCATCGCCTCACGACAAGCTGAAGCGACGGATCGAAAATCGAAATGAAAATCTCAGCGCAGCTCATTGAGCCGCTTTCGACTGACATCATGGCAACACGATAAGCGTTCTCTTTCACACGCAGCGATGCCGACTAGAACCTTGTGAGTCGCTTCATTCGACCGCCGAACATCAACCGCAAACTGAGCATCGAAACCATATGTATCTATCTCGCACTTCCGCTGGGCGGGAATGTAACACGAGTTTTTCGCGGAGATTTTTCGCAGCTATTCGGGCGGTAATGGAGAGTTTCGCGACAACCCACGATGAATGGTTCCCATTCAAACGGCATGCGTCTGCAGAACTATTATCGTCAAATACTCCAACGTCGATCGAAGCCGCATGCACCAGCTTTCAAAAAGAAAACTTCGCCTCCAAGGCCTCGCAAGCACAAAATTAAAAATTTTTCGGGCGTCCTACATCCGAAGCCGTTTATCTCGCCAAGAAGGCTTGGCAAGAATTCACAACTGTTGGCGCCAGTAACGAGCGCCGCTTCAGAAGTCCGTGATCGGTCAACGACTCAGCGCCAGCTTCCATGGCCTGAGTAATTTCGATCCACGAGGCGTTCTGTTTGATCATCTCGACGATTCGTGTTTCATGACGCTCCCAAAACTCGCGCGTGCTCGCATCACTACGAACATTCGCATGCAGCTTGGCTGCACGCTCAATCCATTCAGGTTTTACTCCGCCAAACGCGTTTGCAACTTCCTGCGCACGCGCCAAGTACTCTGCTTGGGCTTCTGGAGCTAACAAATCCACTGTAGGAGTCGGAGCCCCCCAGCCTCGCGAAACATGGAACAATGTCTTCTGTAATAACGGATCTTGAATCGCAGCCATCGTACCTGCTGCGACTTTGCGTATATCAAAAGCAGCCGGCTTGATCCCACCATCATTCGTGTTTCCGGGCTCGATCGGTTTGACCGTCCCCTCGCTTGTAGCCTCTTGGATCTTTCGGTAAGAGGTCATCATCGATCGCGCAAGTTCTCGATGATTCGACTGAAGCCATCGCGCTTCTTTCTCCGAAAGCCCAAGCCGCATCAAACTCAGAGTCGTAAGGGTCGTGAGGTAACGTTGCCGGAATAGGAGATCATATTTAGCAATGAGTTCATCACGGCGGGCTCCAAGCTCCGGGTATTCAGCTTTGGCTAAGAAACCAATGACCCGAGTCACGTAGCGTCGCTGCACACCGAGTTGTTCAGCTAAGTTCATTTTATTGAATAAGTAGCGAAACTCCATGTGGTAGGCGTCAAGGTATGTGATGGCAGCGAGATCGATAGATCCACCGGTCGTCGTCTTGTTCCCTTTGGTCGGCGAAGCGTGTAATGCAACCAGGTCAAAGAGTCGTGCCGTCTCGTCGGCGTTGTTGATCGTGAACTTCGCCAGCCAGCGATCAAGCAACTTCTCTGTTACGACCGCCTTGAGTGAGAGCCCAAGATCTCGTTTGATGATGTAGTCCATCATCTTCTTTTCATCTGCGGGTTTATCATCATGAAAAGCTTGATGCGCTGGTCTTGTTTGACGCCCAATGCGCACCGTTTGCGAAGTCCATTCGCCGTCGCGATAAATCGCGAAGCCGATTAAGTCGCTCGTCGCATCAAGCTGGTTCGCGCGAGCCGCGATCGATTGAACCCCGCTGTAGACTTTCTCTTCCAACGATTGTTTACCGTCGTTGTGGTATTTGTTCTTGAGCCACGCAAGCGGCGTGCGACCTACACCTTTGATGACAGCATCGATGTATCGGACGGTGCCATCAGCATTCGGCATGACGAGTTCCCCGCTCCACAAAGCTCGGCCATCACCCATGGCATTCCCAGGGCCTTTTTCTTTGCTATCGAGATAATAGGATGCGAGCCACTTCTTGGTCGACTGGCCTGTCGGATCCACTTCGTAAGCAAAGAGTTTTTTGAGCATAGCCTCGACTTGCCCAGGATCTTTTGGAAGCGAAAGCCCCATCTGTTCTGCCAGCGAGCGATTAACGAACGTCAAGCGCACTTGAGCGTCTGTAATAGGACGCACGGGCACATCCACGTAAAAGTTTTCTCCGAGCTCGCGCAAAGAATGTTGGCCAGATCCGAGCTGCTGCCAGCCATCAGCCAGAGCCAGCCACGGCAAAGCGAGGATGATCAAAACGAATAAGAAAAGCTTTAAACGGTAGAGCATGTCCTCGCAAATCTGCAAGGCCAGAGCCTGCGAGGAGCGATCTATACTCTCGCGGCCCTCCGGCCGCACCCCCGATTCACCAAGACGCGAGCGGCTGTCAAAAAGTTGATCGCTGTTAATTCCCAAATTCCGCGATGAGCTGCTCGAACTTTTCAGCCAATTTGGGCAAATTTATTGCACAAACCAAATTCACGAACCCGATAAGAATCGACAATCGTGCGTCGGCCTGAATGGGCTGTTGAAACTTTTGACGTGCTTATCGCTTTTACAGAATTGAGCGGAGCCACAGATGAAAATCTTGTTTAGCACTTTACTCCTTGTCCTCTCAGCAGGTTCTGCATTCGCTCAAACGCAGAGGGGCGGAGCGTTTTACCTTCCGGATTCGAATGCACTTCCACCCTCAACTTTAGAGGCACGTGTGGCGAAGGTAGTTAGCTTGGAAAACGAAAGGCGAACCAAAGCGTTTACGCTCTCTTTGGACACTCACCCGCAGGTGTTGACCGAGTATCAGCAGTTCGATGGACCTCATGTTTTGAATCAAGGTCCAGAGGGCCCCATCAACCTCTTTGGCGGGCCGGCTTTGCACGCCGGCGCTGACTACATTCTTCCGGAGCCTACGCTTGCGCGATACAACACTGACCTTTTGGTTTACAAATTTTCGGGCGAAAAGCTGATCGCAACAGAACCATTTCGCGAATTCTCAGTGCGAAAGTTGCAAGGTGAAACGATTCAGCTGACAAGGATCTTCTTCTCCGAGAGTCCACGTGAAGCAGACCTGTGGCCGAAGCGCGATTGGGAGGGCTTGATCCAAAAACAACCAACGGGAAATAAAGATGTTGCCGCCTCGTATCGCCATCTCAAAGGACGTCCGCTTCATTTCGGCGTCGGCGGACTTTGGGCTTCGGTTTACGACAAACCACGAATCGAAATTCGTGTGAGCAAATCGTTTCTTCTCGAGTTAGCAAAGCGCGGCGACGCAGAAATTGGCTTAACGGGACCGAACGAGATCCCGGCCGAAATCATTATTCTTGAATCTGCTTGGCTTGAACTCGTCAAACAACCCATGCAGTTCTTCGAAGCGGAGCTTTAACTCCTTCAATCCCTTGCGATGTCTCACGCCCCGCTGAGAATAAGCTCTTCAAGCTGCTCCAGCTGTTCAGGCATTGCGCCGCTAGAACCTGAGGAAATCGCTTCGTCGAGAGCTTCTTTTGACGGATACAGATCATGCACGGTCACCGAGGTCTTCCCATTTTTTTCTTCGAAGGTGACCGTGGTGATGTTCGCGGCGTCCTCTCCACCTTCGTCGTTCGTCCACACGATGCGGGAATACGGAGTGACTTCAAGATATTTTCCGAAGAACGCCATACTCTGGCCGCCAGCACTAAATACAAGGCGATATGTTCCACCGGTGCGGACATCCATTTCGCAGGACTCGAGCGTTATAGGAGCCGATTTCGGCACCCACCACTTTCGAAAAAGCTCAGGCTTGGACCAAGCTTCGAAGACTAGGTCAGCTGGGCCGTTGATAATGCGTGTGACGACGAGTTCACGCTCTGATTTGCGTTCAGCTTTGGTTTCGTTTTTCATTTGATTCCTCTTTTCTGCTTGAGTTCCTGAACGACGTTTTCCGAAGCGTCGAAACGTTTATCCCACATGTCCCGGTACTTCTCGATCCAGGCCATTTCAGACGCTAGGCGACTTGAGCCGAGCATGCAGGTTCGCACTCGACCGATCTTTTCTGTCTTCACGAGACCAGCTTGTTCTAATATTCCCACGTGCTTCTTCATGCCCGTGAGAGACATGTGAAACCTTTCAGCCAGGTCCGTAATGGAAGCGCTCCCCTGCCCGAGATGAAGGAGAACTCCCCGCCGGGTGGAGTCGGATAGCGCGGCAAAAGTGTCGTCGAGTCGACGTCCTGAATACTGAACCATATGGTTCAGTATTGCAAAATTTGACGGACTTCGCAAGATTTCTCGAACTGAGTCAGATCGGTATGCCATAGGGTTGAAGGCATCCAGCTGATCTCGATCGATGATGAGTTCCATCAAATCCGCTCATTGCGAATTGCAGAGCAATGATTTTGAAGCATCACCACCGACATTGACTGATGTTGTCTGCACAGCCATGATTTTGATCTATGGCTACAAAGATTAGCGTCGCGAACGTACCGGCCAATCGAACAGAAACAGAAATCAAAAGCGTGTTCGGTGAAGCCGGCAAGGTTGTGCATGTTGAACTATTGAAGAACCAAAAAACTGGCGAGCGCTTGGAAAGCTGCACAGTTACGTTTGCGAATGAGGACGAAGCCGTCAAAGCTTACCTAGAAATCGATGGCGATTTTTTAGGTGGTTCAAAACCGATCAAAATCCGCTTTTACGACTCAAGTCTTCAAGAGGCCGCGGAAAAAGGCCTCTTGGGACCGTTCTCTGGGAAGAAGCGTAAACACTTTAAATAGATGTCTTTGAACGTACGATAACCTCAAAGCCACCCGTTGCAAACCTCTCCATATCGAATGGCATCGCAATGCCTTCCATTTTCATTCTTGGATCGGCATGCACTCGCTTGTTCACTCGGTCGCGGTGAGCCTTCGATTTGTAAATGATGAAGGCGAAAATAACGGTTTCATCCTTTTTGAGTTTGCACATTTTTGGGAAAGTCAGACCCCATTTAGAAAAGTCCTCACCCAAGCACTCGTAGTATGCAAGGGCGCCGTGCTCCATCCAAACTTTACGGCCCAATTCAGCCATCTTCTTATACGCATTTCGATTCTTTTTCTTCATTGGGATGACGAATCCATCCACGTACTGCGCCACTCGATTCTCCTTTCGCTCATTGTCTGCGATCCGTTATGTTTGAATACGGTCACCTAAATATTTTCGAAGCAAAATCACGAACAACACTGACGCCACGGCAGCTCCGAGGAATTCATGGAATTTTCCTCCCGGTCGTAGAAATAACAATAAGCCAACTAGCAAAAGCGGTAGCGCATGAGTGAACAGAAGTAGTTTTGTTGAGTTCATTTCGACGCGGGCGCGAAGCTTCACGGCCATCCAAGCTGCTAAAAGCTGGACGCACCCACCGAACACCGCAATTATGACGAAGACGAAAGCAGAAAAAGTAAAATCCCCTGGATGATCTTCAAAATCAGATAGAAGAGATGATTCCTCGGGGTAGTATCCAAAATCTTTGAAGTGGGCTTCGCGCTCTTGCGGCGAACTTCTCAAATCTGCGAAACTTTCTGCCACCAAGCCATTCGCAATTTTGGAGCAGTCCCAGCTGAACTGTGTAAATAACAAAGGTGAAACCAGAATAAAAAGCAGAACCGATCTTACATAGAATTTTCTGGCATTGGATCGAATAATGGGGACCTTAGAATTCATTTAGCTATCGTCTTTCGCCGAAACTCAATTTTCAAGTTCAGATTTATACTCAAGGAACTCGAGCGCGCTTTCGATTGAAAAAACCCGTATGATGGTTTTTGATCAGGTTCGTAGTAGCATCGTAGGCTAACGAGAACGATCGCTTGAGTTAGGAAATCGCAGGATGGCAAAGTTGAAATCGAAATCAGCTTCGATTGAATCTTCGCAAGAAAAAGCTCCGCCGCAATTTTTCTTCGGATACCGAAATCTCAATGGAGAGGCGGTAATCACGCCGAGGTTTGAACAGGCATTCGAATTTGAAGGAGAAATCGCTCGAGCAAAAATCGATGGTAAGACTGGCGTTATCAACAAACAAGGTAACTGGCTATTCGAACCGAAGTTCGAGTTTCTTGGTGTAGCTGGTAAATCTCACATCGCCTATAGAGATGGAAAACTCTGGGGTATTGCAGGTTTCAGTGGCGCACTAGTAACGAGCCCGTCGTACGATGAAATCCTCTCGATCGGATCTGAAGTCTTCACCGCAAGGAAGAAAGATCGAATTCAAATCCTTACCTTCTCGGAAGACGTACGAGTCGACAATATAGAGAGTGCGACACGTTGGTATAACGGAGTTGCTTCTGTATCGACCATGGATGGCGGGGGCATTATCAACGAACGGGGCCAATGGCTGCTTCCTCCAGGACCGCGAAAGATTTATGACTTTTGCGAGGGGCTAGCGGCGTTCGATTGCGAGGACGGCAGCGGTTACTACGGAACGGACGGCGAAATTGCGATTTCGCCGTCATTCGAAGCAGCCTATGATTTCTCAGAAGGGCTTGCTCGAGTTCGCAAAAATGGAATGTTCGGTTATATCGATGAGAATGGCGACTTCGTCATCCAGCCCACGTGGTCTGATCCAACTCAGATTTCTTTTAGCGGCAACACCGATGCGATGGCAAACTTCTCAAATGGATTCGCAAAATCCGCGCGAAAGGTTGAAGATCGCTTGATCGCCGGCTACCTAGACAGGGCCGGCAACTGGCACGACGCTGACAAGTTCGAATCCGATCCTCGCCAAAACTCTCTGAAAAGCTTTCGAGCAGAAAACCCTGCATGGACGGAGTTCCAAGAAAAACTTGAACTTGGAGAGCCGTTTGATGAAAAACTCCGGTCCTTTGAAACCAAGCTTGAAGAAGCCTTGGCGAAGGATGCAGAGGGAGCCTCAAAGATCATAACAGAAATTATGTCACACTCCTTTGACGGCACAATCAAAGGAGTGAAAATCGTTGTCTATGATTCTGACGATTTTGGCTTGATGGTGTATCCGCTCAGCAACACGGGTGAAGAAATCTATTTCGACGACCAGTTTTGGAAGAAAAATCGTATTGCATTCAAAACCACCGCGAAGCTTTTTGCAAAAGGCGTAATGCCTGAGCCAAAGTCAGCGAAAGGCACTCGCCTCTTGCAGAGTTTCATGCTCAAGAGCACCAACCGATGCATCGAATGGTTTGGAGAACTCTGGAGGCAGAACGACAGCACGCCTAAACTTCCAGTATTTCTCCAAAACGAGGATGACCAAAGACTCTTCGATATTTCGTGCAATTCCTGGATCGATGAATCTGACATCCCGTTGCGCCTGCGAAAATGATGAGGCTCTTGAAAGGAGCTGACGGCAGATTTAGTTTGTTTTATCGAGCCACGGACCTATTTGGCGCTGTATTTGGAAACAATTGAGGCAACTAAGTCCGCAGTCAAGCCATCGGCAGAATTCACTTTGAAGAAGCCCTCGCTTAGTGAACTTGTTAAATCAAAATCATCCAGGACCAAAATTGCTGTCGGACCATTGTTCGAGATCCACTCTTTGATCTCATCTGCCCTAGCTTCATATTGAATGCCCAATTCTGGCGTTACTGAAATGATTCTTTCTGCGAACAGAAAGCCCTCGCGTGAAAGTAGTTTTCGAATTTCGTTTAGTGTTCGGTTTTTCTTCCAGGTGCTCGAAATCACGATTTGCCCAATCGGCAATTTGGCACAAAGAGCATTGAGCGAAGCGATATTTGTGGGATCAAAAAGCTTATGCTCTGACGCCGGAACGTGGTTTTTCTGATGGCGAAGGAAGTTGTCATTGTTTAGAACGCCATCGAAATCCAGAAATAAAGTCAGCGGTCGGCTCTGCATGTCCAACTCCACCACGACTCGGCCAGACCGTCAGTATCTAATTTTAAACCTTCAACCTTAGGCAGATCGCTTTTCCTCGCTGCGACTTCTTTATTTACAGTCTTGCGGGCAATTTGAGTTGTTCTCGTATTTGACGTCACACTGAGCGTCGCCGCACGCGGCACAGATAATTCTTCCAGGAGCAGCACCGTTCAACGCATCCAAGGGATGAGAGACAGTCTTCAAATCATCGCAGCACTGTTGAGTCGTAAGACCAAGATGCGGTGAGCTGCCCGCAACCCGAATGACGGCCTCACCCAGTTTAGCACAGCCAGTTTTGATCCCGATTGCGTCAACCTTTGCATCCGCCGTCTCTGCTGAATCTGTCGGCTTGGTGCAAGAAGCGAGGATAAAAATTATGACGAGAAAGAACGAAGCTGAGCGAATGTGGTAATAGCAATGGCTAAGCATTGCCTGATTTTGATCGTGTGATTTCAAACGATCAAGACATAAGTAAGACGTCGCTTCGACTCTTTCCAGAACCTATTGAAGGCCTGTTAGAAGGGCCGGCCGCCGTTAATCTGAATGAAAGGTGGTGTCTCAACGTAGTGGTCTTTCAGACCGCAACCTCTGTGGGCTGCTCCCGAGATGGATCCCAAAACAGCGCCGCGATCTTCTTCAACGGTGATGCGGACGTTAAACAACGTGATCATCGAAATGCAGGCTACCTGCTTTGTAGGGTCGCATGCTCCAACGTTTTCTCGGCTTCCGACAAATGTCGAGGACGCTCCATAGATCGAGCCCCAGCATGTTGCCCGACTACAACCCATCTCGATCTGAACGGTCCGGAGCGCACCAGCTCCCTGATTCGAGGGAGCGAGCGTCACCGTTGTATCGAAATGATCATTCATAACGACCGGAGTTCCATGGAGGTTCGTTCGCCCCTCTCCGGGTCCAGAGTAGAATGCACTCAATGAAGAGCCACCCTCAAGTCTGATGCGAACTGTTTGCTCCACATCGGAGACGTTCCGGAGCGTGACCGAGTACAAATGATTGATGGTGACGGGACCATCCTTCTGAACCGTGCCTAGAACCTCTCCCGTAGACACGTCTGCTTGCCTGCAAGGAACTCCATCCAGAACACCGCCCGATACAGAATTCATGCGGATTGGAATGACTTTTACCGTTCGAGCAGCAAACAAATCTTGAGGCATGAAAGCTAACGCCAAAAAGATGCCGATGCTGACTTTTTTCCAACTCGAAGTTTCCATTAGAAACCAACCCATTCCGCTTTGTTTAGACGCTGAAATACTTGAAGTCTACCTGGACCACAGAAACCAAGTTGAGTCAGCGCGAGTGACTCTATTTAGGTTAAACGATTCTTTTTGCATCAAAGAATTCGTTTCTCAAAATAATCCGTTCGAAACTTTTTTTTCGCTCCTAGGTTTTCATGGATCAGTGGAATCGCGTCGAAGAACCGATGCGAGTAAACGAAATTCACTAATAACCTGTAGTTTGGGCGCAAGTCGAGCTGCACCACCGATTAAGCTACGTACAGCAAATCTCGTTTCGAGACATGCTGAACATAAGCATCACGAACGACCACCGCTAGAGGTCTACAAAGCAAAGCTGCTAAAATCCCTGAGGCCACCAAGATAGCTCCCGCATGGCCGCAACGACATCGTTAAACCAGCCAACGTCATGCTTCGATCAAGGTTGAGCAATCTCTCCTGAGGATCTAACGTTGAGAGATGCCAAAGTTTAACTTCAAAAAAAATTTGTCGAATATCGGGATCGTCGTTGCGCCATTTGTCGCGTTCATACTTCACTATCTCATCACTGGATGCGTCTTCTCACTCAAAAGTTTCAAAACTACGTGCGGCCCAGAAGCGCTTCAACATGTTTGGATTAGCTTAGCCATCACGGCTACGCTCTGCCTTGTTTTATCGGTCGAATCGAAAAAGTAGACGCGTCTCGCTTCGGCAGCAAACGGCAAGATCTGTTAATTACAAACTCCGACATTTCTCATGTGCGCCGGTAGAGCCGTGTGCGAGAAAACATTTGATAAATCATGCGCCCCGCCCGCTCGAAGATAATTCTCCCTGTTCGCGAACTGACAGTAGGTTCCGTTACCAAACGATCGGTAGATTGCCCGTCCTCCCAGATTGAAGAAGCCCGCACTCAGTGAACAGTTTTGTGCCTCGGCAAACCCGACTGCTCTTGGCGCTGAGGCCAGAGTATTTATGGCTATGTCACCACCACCATTCATTTGCAAATGGCTGTTCTCGAGAAACCAGCAAATGCGGCCTGCACCGTCCGATTGATAGACTCTTGGGCTACTTGCGACTTTGAAAAAGCCTCTGGCGACGTCGACGTTATATTGCTTGAGATAGTTTGAACCGGTTTTCACACCGTCCTTCAAATTGTATGGGAGTATGGATTCACCAAATTCCGTCGTCAGAGTTACTTTTACTTGGTAAACAACCGGGCTGGAAATGGTCACGTCATAAACCGCTAGACCGTGGGCTTTCACCAACACGAAGGCTGGCTGATCAACCGAAAGCATCGTGCCGTCACCCAAGTTGATCTTTCCTGGTTTGTAGAACACGGCTTGAGTGATTCTCAAGCCAGGATGCTGAACGGCTTGGACTGAAGTGCTGTTGACCAAAATGCGAACGGGAATTTCGTTTACATAATCAGCAAGATCATCCGCATCGATACCCGGAACGACAATGTATTCGTATGTTGCGTTCTGCGGTTTTCGACCGTGGCTTAACCATAGCGTGAAGACATTTGTCTTTCGATTTTCGCGGGGCTCTTGGGAGTTTATCTCAGACCAGGAACCCGTGTGAGCTCCCGTGCGTACGGTGGCCCTCGCAGCACGAGGAAAAACGTAGCCGACGTTATCATGATAGACCCAACGTGGATTCACATACTCGCGCGAGCCGTACGCAGGTTTGTTGCCGTTGATGAGTGTATCTCCTCTTAAAAGCGTTTGGTTCACCGTCGTATCGACCAACACTGAATCTCTCGAGGTGATCCCGGAACCTAGCGCAACGTACTCTTTATCGAAAAAGAACCAGGCCTTTTGTGCCTGAAGATGAACTCCTGCTTCCGGCAGCGTTTCAATTCGCATACCCGAAACGCCGTACTTACCATCCGACACTCCACCAACGAAGTTATCGGCCTGGGTTACTTCTCCGGCGAACTTTGGAATGATATGTGGCGCCGTCACGCCAGGGAGGTGATTCCAATCCCAAACAGGCGGCAACGATGCGTATTCGTTTCCGTCGCGCGAAATGAAGTTCGAGCCGAAAGGAAGCCAATAACCCAAAAGGTTTTCGCCATCGAGTGATTCCGTACCGTTGGTTCGAGGCGAAACCATTTTTACTGACGTGTAATATGACTCGCGCTGATGAACCGCGAAATCTGAATTGTGAAAACGCTTGTGCCCGAGAAAACTGTAAGGCTTGCCTCTATTTTTTGTATGTTCGTAAAGTTCAGTTAGCGCAGCCGCCCTTCTCGGGCTTAATTTGGCAACCTCAAGCGCCAACTTACCGACCTGCTCGCCAATGGTGATATTGCCAGGGCGTGCGATCCCTCTTCCGAGCGAGCCCGGATCAATCATCTTTCTACGAATCATCATTCCGGATCCTTGCAAAACGTATTGAGCCATCGTCTCAATCGTTTCCGGACTGTAAGCGAATCGCGTTCCTTGAATCGCGAGAGCAAATCGCGAATGGGCCAAGATCCCCATCCCGTAGCCGCCGTTGTAGAGCTGCGGACCGTGAAGATGGTAGCTGTAATCGGCCTGAATCCCTTTTCTTGTGGGCCATTGAAGAACTCTGTCGGAGAACGGCTCACGCATCACGAGCTTCTGCGAGATTTCTCCTTCGATCAGCTCAACAGCTTTGCGAATGGCTTCGTCTGATTTTAAAAGGACTCCTCGAACCAACTGCTGCTCTGTGAACCAAAGATAATTTTGGCCCTCGTGTCTTTTGTTCGTATGAGTCGGCGGTATTTCTTCATGAAGGTATGCTGCACCAGCACTTAACAACGTTCTGTTTTGGCCGCCGAATCTTACATTTAACTCACGACTCAAAAGAACAAGAACCGGCATGAGATTCTGTTGCTGCCCGATTTGATTGTGCCACCAATTCGACTTCGGCCAGTCACTCGATACCGGCCTTGTTGTAAACCAAAACTCCAGGCCTTTTTTTATCCCAGCGAGCATTCTCGGATCGTTGTAGTGACTTGATTGAGGTGTACGGAAGGCGATCACCATCGCATGAAGGCGCCTTACGTGATCAAAAGGCGCAGTCGTATTTGCGCTGTACCTGATATTCCACGAACCATTTGTATTTTGAGAATTCAAAATTTCGGTATACTTCCCGCGGTACTCATTAGGGGCGCCGGCAGCGAGATAGGTATCGTAAAGACGTCTGCGGATCGTTTCAATCTCATCATCAGCGAAGGCACTAACAGAACTCAAGAGTGTCGGCAGCAAGATGACGAACAAAATGACAAGAGATTTTCGCGTGCTTCCTGAACGGTGCATCGGCAACCTTTCGAGTATTTGCGACTCCTCAAGCGTTGACCTGTCTCTTATTAAATCGGTTTTATTGGTGAAGCTCTTTAAGTGAATCCTTCAAAGCTAATTTGGACTTCTGTATCATCCCGAGACATGAATAATTCTCTACCGTCACGTGTCGCATCCCTCCATTCTTGCGAACGCTTAAGGCGAGCGATCAATGGCCCTTTCAGCGAAAAATCTGCTCCCTAAAAATTCCGGAACTCCCGCTTCTTCAACTACTTAAAGAACGGGCGATCTTAAGCCGATCTTTGTTAAGCTCACTAGGCGCGGGATCGCGGCAAAGAACGAGTAGAATTGAGAGTGAGGCTGGCGAAGATGAAGACCTCGAACAAGCAAACAGTTGCGATGGCGCTCACCGCATGTGCGGTCATTTCCTTATCTTTGTTTCAGAATTGCGCTCCCTCCGGAAGCTTCCAGCCCGTAGTGAATCAGGCGAAGAATATGGATTCCGATCTGATGCTTGACGAAGAATACGAACTCAATACGTTTCAAGCGCAAAGCTCAAATTCCAACGGAGCAGAAAATTTGCCCGTCGTCTTCGCCAACAAACTAGAGAATTACAAACGTGATCTTTGAGAGCAGCTTTTGCTCAAGCATTCTCCCTGCATTTCTAATCATCACCGAACTTTTCGGCAATCATGGAGCAGGAATCATCGCTGTAGGATGTCTAGTTTCAGTGATCAGGACTCTTTTGATTTATGACTATGGCGGAAAAGTCCGTTCGTTCCGGACTAACCTCGATCGTCTTTGGGAATCCGAACTAGGTCTTCGAGTCAGGTCCGGCGACAAGACAGCAAAACCTGAGTGGAAAGCGAAGCTCAAAGAAATCGGATCACCAACTGCGAAACTACTTCTCAACGTTATCGGTCCATTCTTGCCGTTTCTCTATTACCTAACGGTCCTCTCCGTGTTGTTTTGCCCAGAAGCAAAGGACTCTCTAAAAGGTTTTGCTTGGTTTCCTTCACCTGTGGTCAGGGACGCATTTTTCGGCTTGCCCGCAATATGGCTTGCTATCGAGGTCCTGCGGACGCACCTCATAAATCGTTTCGCGTCCGCTGGGGATCTAACCGGATCGAAGAAAAAAAGAAAGTTTGTCAGCATCGGAATCATCGTAAAACTTTTTTTGCTTTGCGCTCTTCCGAGTGGTCTCGCACTTGCGGCAATCGGCGTTTCCGCTGCGGACCTTCTGACCGAGATCTACTTACGGAAAATGTCTAACAAAGACCGGAGTAAAGCCACTTCCAGATGATGGGCTTCCCACTTTTATCAAGAGCTTTGATCCAACCTCTCTTAATCCATTTCTCCTTGCGCGCTTCATCGCAGGATTCAAGCTTTCCTTTAAACTTGCGTAGCTTTACTTCTGCCCATTCGCCTTGAGTTTTACCTGTCAGCTCGATCTCTTCGTCGGTCCAGTGACCGCTTTCAACAAGCGTGGCAAGAGTTGGCGAACTTTCAGAGGCTGACTTTTTAAGTTCTGTACCTTTTGGCCAGCCGCCCAACTTCATGTTCGCACTTAAAGCTTTCGGTACTGCCATATAACATTCCGGCTTATTGTTAGGATCGCCAGCAACGTCAATATTGCACTTTGAAAGATCTTCAGCGGCGACGAGAGGTTGCGAAAAGAGAAGATGAGCCAAAATGATGAGTTTCATACTCTAAGCCTCTGTGCGACGGCGTTGCTTGTCAAACCTCGCTCCTGGCATGCGTCACTTACTAGGCTGAAGAATCTTGACGGATCCGCTGAGACCGAAGTGCCCTGAAAACGGTTTCTGAAGTTTCTCACCAACCTGAACCGACCTTGCGATCTGCAGACCGAATGTATCGACTGAACTGAGGAAGCGCTCCCTTTCCTTATCGGTGAAGCTCACTTCACTCCCACGTCGAACAAACCGAAAAGCGCTCAAGGCAACTCGATTGTCGCCTGCTCGATCCGTGACATACTGCAAATCGACATCGCCGTTGCTACTGCGCAAGTATATTGTAACGCGCAGATCAGGGTCGGATTTCTCGACCCTCAATCCTAATAACTCATCTCCGGTTATAAGTACGGTAGGTTCAATTCGCGTTTCGGCGCGAACAAAACCAATCGGACCAAGCTTCTCGCCATCATTCTTCTCTAGAAAAAATCTGAATTGGGCACTGGGCTCGAGCCTCTCGATCGATGAACTCTTCGGAAGTGAGGGACGAGCCTCACCGTCGGTAAGCAGTGACCAATGGGCTGATGAAGGCTCAGAAATCAATTCTTGATCCTTTGTGAAGGATTGACCGGAGGCAACCGCCGAGAAGGAAATCAACGGCATCAGAAAAACACTAGCTGCGGTAATCAAAATCCCCATGACCATCCTTCCCAAACTCCAAGCTTGCCTCATTTAGGACCGTTCTACTGGGTTCCTCAAGCAACTTATCTAAACACAAACCGAATGCATCCCGGTAACGCGTGCACCGCTTCAAATGAGACTAAAGAACGCAGACGCACACTCATAATTTTTGGCTATACGGGAATTCGCAATCTTAATTCGACTCCGCACCCCCCATTAGATAGCGTCCTGCCGAACCTGCATGACGATGGGAGATTTTAGCAATGAAGTTCGCGATCATGGTTTCTGCGATGTTAGTCGGCCAATCCGCAGCTTACGCAAACCAACAAGAATCGTTTCCAGTGACGGTAGTCTCACAATGCACTTCAGATTGCGCTGTCGCCATCTCTAAAGCAGAGAAAGAGACTTTAAAGATAGCCGCCCAAACCTGCATGCCGCTTGAAGCTCGTCGTGTGTCCGAGTGGGATTCCAAAACTATAGGATACGGTAGAGTTCATGTTAGCGCAGAGTTCTCTTGCGTGGAGTGAGAAGCTCTCGGTCGCAAAAAGTTTCGGTGGAGATTATCAACGTGTCTCCATCGAAACTTTCGTGACGCCAGTCTTCTAAAGTAAACTCAGAAAACTGTTTGCCGCCTTTCTCTGCAATTCTGCAATTTCGGCACGAGACTTAAATCGAACTGATAGATAGGTGTAACGTCGATTTTACGCTTCGGAGCTGCACTTACTTCGTCACCCAGTGAAAGCAGTCAATTCCTCAAAGCAAGAATTTTTGTGGCGACTTCTATAAAGCGAGATATTGGAATTCCACAAAGCCGGAAGAAAAGGACATTCCTTTCTGGGGCCGATGGCAGTAACGAGTAAAACTCAGCGTATTTCTTATTGTTCGAAACACCCGCAGCTCCCAATTCAATATAGATTCAACTAAGACTTTCCTGATGAAGTTCGATGGCTCTAATGAAAGAACGAGCTTGTTCTTCCGAGACGTGTTTCCCGAGAAGAAATTGCATCCGGTCTCGATAATGAAACGAGAGCAGAGCGCTCTGTGGTCCCGACAATTGGAGGAATTCAGAAAGATCTTGGACTTCGATAATCAGCGCGGAACCAGCGAACACCCCTGCGCCATCATCAGTTATTTGGATGGCTTCTCCGATCGTTACTCGCAGGTCACTCAACGGAATCACGCCGTTGATCCCCGTCGACACCAAATCTTTTCCTCGGATCTCGATCGTGACATCTACCGGACTTCGATAAACACGCACGATCCAATACGCGATTCCGACACAGAGAAGAGAGAAGCTCATTGGCGCCCAGGTCATTACATCGGGAAACGTCGAGCCACGCCAATTCCTAAACGCGAGGATTGCGAATGTTATAAAACCGAGCAAACAAAGGCCGGTCCACATCGCAAATATCCAATCAGGCATCCGGAGTGAGCGCGCAGTCACGGTGAAACAAGCACTCTGACTTTTGATCAATTGGCAGACCTCTCCAACATTTGCGACGTTATCGATCTCACAACCCTCGACTGCGCAGATGCACGCATGAATTCTTTCAATCCCAAGGGCCGTATGCAACAATTGAGTTAATTCGATGGCTCGGAGGATGACCGCGTGCAGCTGATAATGTTTTTCGTCCAAACGCTTCGGATCCTCGCGGTCTTCCCACTCTACTTTCTTCTGATGTTTCCACCAATTTTTATCGCTATGTACGTTTCATCTTCGATATCGGGGAACAGCTACACATTAACAATCGACGGCGTACCGTTTCTTTTTACCGCATTACCATTGGTTGCTCTCGTAGTCTTCCCGGCTTGGATCCTTCTATTGACCGTCCCATTTTTTCTTTGGACTAAACGAAAAGCTCCCGACTCCACCCCAGCTAAATTCCAAGATTTCATTTTCGACAAACGCATGTTTCGCCTCGGTCAATCGAGAGAAGCAAATCTCGTTTTTTACGATTACATGAGCCTCGTTTCGGTCTTATGCTTTCTGTTTTTTTTGAGCCTTCATATTTTTGGCCCGGCACCTTACCTTTGTTGTTCTCTCGAGCAGCTTCGAAAGAACAATATTTTCTCAAATCTCGCTCTTCTCGGATCGCTACCCTACCTTTGTTTACTTCGGCTGCTTCGCAGACACGCAATTCGAACTGTTAAATGAATGGACCTGCGCGAAGATTTCGACCTGGAACCCATCTGGACAACCCGACGTTAGCTGGAATTTCATAAGCTGATTGCCCTTGATGAGTTTCGCAATTTCTTTGTAGGCTTATGAGAATGGTCTTCCAAGGAAGGATGGCGGAGGCATCATCAACGAGCAAGGCCAATGGTTACTCGAACTCACGGGTCTGGCATGAGGCGATTTCCCTTTGCAAGTAGATTGAAGGCTTGAAAGAATCTTTGGTGGATTCGTTGAGTGATTCTTCGAGAGATGAGGTGTTCGTGGAAACTTTGGAAGATACCATAAAAGAACTTCGCTTCTTAGCTGAGACTCCTGAGCTGACAAACCTACGGAATTTAGCGACCTCTGAGGTCCGCAGAGCACTGGATTCGGTTCGTTCGAATGAAACTCTCGGAAGATCGTCCAACGTTCTGAATCTTTTTGAGCACGACATGCTGGTGTCGAATTCCTTATCTGCCTTGGAGCCATGCTCGAAGTTTATTGAGGACGTTCTGGCAAAAAAGGTCGAGTTTCAGAATGTTCATCCCTTGTTCTTTCACCTTGTGAACTTTGACTTGCGGGGCTTCGGAGCATGCGAGTTTTTCCTTCGCACACCGAGCTGGGCGCGCCTCACAACTCATGGAACTTCAAAAATTCGAATTTTCAGGGCTCTTGAGGATGACGAATCAGAAGATATTGCGATTGGACTTTTGAATCCTCCAAAAGCTTTCGACCTTCTTGGGAGATGGGCCAAAGTTCACGTGCGAGAAGCTTTTCCCTGCTTTACGGGACGCTACCAGACGTTTTACGCCCAAGCCGCCCTGCGGCCAATTGCGGCCGAGGACTGGTCTATGTTTATACCTCAGCAAGTCTTGCTGACGAATTGGCCGTATTTTTCGCTTTAATATCGTTTGATGTTTACGGTGAGCGATAGCCAAAACGCTGAGAGCCTCACAACCCATCCGAGGAGATTCGTATGAAAGCCGTCATTCCTTGGTCTATTTCGGCCGTGCTTTTTGTGATTATCGTTTTTCTTCTAAGTCTACCTTTGGAGACCCAAAAGCCCATCGACACAAGGCTTGCGGAGATGAATAAAGCGACCCACCAGTTCGTCCGCGTCTTAACCAAATGCTCGGCTGATTCTGATTGCGAGGTCGTTTCGTTTGACGGCGAGATTGAGGCAATCAACAAGAACTTCGTTGAAGCTTTTAAAGCAAGTCGCAAGCTAAGGGAGCTGACAAAGCAGAGTCACAAAACTGACTGGGCTCAAGCAAATCAGTTTGAAGGCAAATGCTTTTATCCCACGAATACAAAAAGCGAGAACGCTGCGGGAAGTTGTATACTGGAGGGGCCACCGCCACCGCCACGGGCAGAGAAATAGGTTCCAGACATTAACGGTTTTGATCTTGCGCCGGTGTGAAACCACTTTGGGGGAGCTTCACTCAGCAAGGTTCGCACATCGTCATCCGAGACTTAACTGAGCTCTTCCCCCTACAAATTACGAATGCCAGACTAACAATAATTGTCGCTCACAGATCAAGATCCCACGGAGACCACTTAAAGACCTGCCCAAACGCACCAAAGTTGGCATTTGGACTGCAATTCACCCGAGGGGAGCGAAATTCTAGTCAAACACCCTTTGAGGCGATCTTGGATGATTCACGTTTTTTGTCGCATTCTCGTCGCTGCTGCATTTGCCGTATCCTCGACAGCAGTAGCGTCGGAAGGTTTTCAAGATAGCTTTGAAGCGGCACCTTCCCCGATCCAGTCTTGGGCGAAGAGAGTGTTCCTTGTTGGCAGTGGTCAGGAAACGCCGATCGGAACAGCCTTCCTCATTCACAATGACAGCAATGGACTCCACTTCGTCACCGCAAAGCACGTTGCCGAGCAATGCGGAAAAGCGGCGTCTTGCTTCCTGTATCCCCAAGCAAGTTATAGACGATCAACGCTCGAAAGCCGAATCGAGGCATCCTACCGTTTGAAGATCAATCAAACGCGTGTCTACACTCCGGTCCACGCCTCTGGGGCGCCGAACAACCTCAGAAACTCGGATTTGGGATACTTTAAAACTGATAAAAACTCGCTTGCGCCGCAAATCCAATTGGAGGAACTCAGAGCGAAGCTTCAAGACCTACCATTAAACAAAACCGCAGATGTTGATCATTACGTCGTTGGCTATCCGGATTTAACAAGCCGTGAGAGCTATGCGTGGACTTCTTACGATCGCACATTAAAATTGCGTTGGAGTTTCGGGGCCAAGCTTCGAAAGAGAGGTCCCACCGACGGCGCAGCGAATGCCCATAATCACCGAACTCAAATCGACTCTGATGCGGATTCTCTTCCGGGAAGTTCCGGGAGCCCAGTCGTGAACGCCGAAGGCGAGTTGATCGGCATTCTGCAAGGCGGCCCTAACAGTACGGAGTACTTGGAGTTGCCATGGTTTTACTCATTCATCGTACCTTCGGATACTCTCCGCCACTTTATTGGCGCAATTCTTCTCGAGACGAAAGCAGCGCCTCAGCTATCACAACCGTAGGATAACTGGAGGGCGCATTTTACCGGATCAAATACGTCAAACCGATGCGTCTCTGCCCACGTTCAATCGCGAGGTTGATCATGGAACTATTCTGAAACTGCGTGAACAGTTCGACGGCTGTCGCGGGACTATCGAGAGTAGCCCCATTGACAGTTTTTAAAACGTCACCCTCTTGCAGCCCTAAGCTTGCAAACACGCTTCCTTTTTTCAGGAATGTGATCTTGAATCCAGCTACTTGACCAGCATCATTCATGACCGGGATCACGGCTGCATCTTTTAGGATTTCCGGCAAATTCGAGAGCGCTTCGTCGAGGTTTTTTCGTTGGACATGAAACTCTTTCTCGGATGTCGCCTGATCATTGATGACGTCCAACGAAACCGCCTTCTTCGGATCGTAAGGCCCAACGCGGATGTACTCGAGCCGCCCGTTTTTCTTGTTCCGAAACTTCAGGACCTCTCGCTCGATTCGCTCAACCACTGCGACCTGCTCGATCTCTGATTGAGGGAGGTAGTTTTTAGATTCATTCGGCTTAATGGCGACGGTCGCGATACTTTGAGTAGAATCGGTGCGAACGATTGTGCCGACAAGAGAATACGGCAACTCCGAAACAGCGGCGATTTCTTGTTTTGCGACTTCATTTGCTAGAGGAGGGACGGGTCCATTTTTAGGAGGGTTCTCAAGCTCCATTGCGGTGTTTGCTGTGTCTGCACTGATCGGTTGATCAGGCTTCAGCGACCCCAACTCGCGCAAGGAATAATATATGAATGAACCAACGAGAATGATCGTTGCGAAAACGGCGAGGTATATTCTTCTGCTCACTGAGTTTTTCTTTCTCCGAAGGTCTATCCCTGACGGTATCCACGGATACTATCGATCCAATTTTTCCGTTGTCTTCCCGTCGAGGAATTTTCCTTTGATCGCATTACCTGCACGACTGATTAAAAGCAGTTTAGCGAAACATTTCGAAATCGGAAATCGAGAAACTCATTGAGGTCGATTCAGTTCTCACGCGGCGCCTTTATACTCCGTGTCGCCGCGACGTCCTTGTTCATATCGTGCGTTTGTGAATCCCTCTCTTGAATCACTTTTCGTCACAAGCTTTCGGAGCTCTGTCACGATAGAGCCAACGTCACCCATCTCAATCGAGATCTCTTCGCTACCGGCAGCGACCTTCTGCGCGACTCCGGCGTTGATCTGCATCGAAGAATCGAACTGATTGATGACCTTCGAAATCTGCTCGATGCCGTTTGCTTGTTCACGACTCCCTTGCGCGATTTCATTATTGAGGCTTGAAACCTTTGATACGGACTCAACGATTGTTTTCAGCACGGAGCCGCTCTTATCGGCCATCTTTGCACCCGCCGAGGATTTTTCAACGGTTTCTCGGATGAGAGAATTCACGTCTTTTGCGGCGACGGCGGTTCTTTGAGCGAGCGCTCGCACGGCTTCAGCTACGACTGCAAACCCTTTTCCCTGCTCGCCTGCGCGTGCGGCTTCGACGGCGGCATTGAGCGCAAGCAAGTTCGTTTGAAAAGCGATGTCATCAATGACTTGGATGATCTCTTCGATCTTCTTAGAGCTTTTTGCCATGCCTTCCATTGCGGAAATCAACTCTAGAATCTCGCTTTCGCCCGAACGCGCAGTCTTGAGTCCGTCTTCGGCAAGATCGCTTGCCGTTTTGGAGTTATCCGCGTTGAGTTTTACCGTACTCGAGAGTTCCTCAAGCGTTGCAACGGTTTCTTCGATCGCGGCAGCTTGTTCGGTTGCGGTCGATGAGAGGCGTTGAGACATTTCAACTAGAGTTCCCGTTGCATTCGTCGAGCGAGCGCAAGTCGCGGCGAGCTTCGAAACGAGATCTGCAAGGACCTGTCTGATGCTGTAAGCGGTAAACGCGATCGCACCTGCCATAATTAGCAACAATCCTGCGATGGAACCTAAAAAGAGATTCCCACGATTCACGTAGGTTTCAACGATCGAATCTGTCCGCGCATCGAGTAGCTTTTCAAACTCCACGATAGGCTTAGCGATCAGGGCCTTGTCAGAGTGGTATTTCCCATCGTGCATGATCCGTCTCGCGAGTTCGCCATCGGGTGAGCCCTGCTTCGTGTACTTGCCGGTGCCATCGTCGAATAAACCTTTTACGGCATTCATGGCCTTGGTTTCCGTCGCGACGAGACCATTCGAATTGCTCTCGGCCTCTTTTAACTTTGCGAATTCCTCCTGGGTGAACCCAAGATCTTTCATGAGAGCCTGCAGAGCGACCTTTCTACCGTCGGGCCGAGCCTTCTCTCCGTTGCGCACGGCAATGATCTCCCAATATTGAGCCTCATAGCTGGGTTCGCCGGTCACGACATAAGTGCGTGCTAAGCGAGTCAGATCTTCCGAGCTTTGTCGAAGCTCGTTAGACAATTGATAAGACGAGTATCTGACTTGCTGAGAGGTGTTCAGATACTTTTGGTTCAATGAAGCGCCAATGATGAGAAGCACCAAGACGAACAAGATACCTGAGATAACGAACGCGAGTGTTTTCGGACGAGAAGCGATATTCATCGGCAAGCCTCTTCTAGATTGATCCGTGAAAGCGAACACTCCTCACTCGGTTTAACTATATGTAAACATAATCATGTCGCGCTCTCGTAACAGGGCCAGACGAAGGTCTGCGCTTCCGGTCAGGAAACGGCATCATTTAGATGGGTCTAACAGCCTATGATCCTGGACAGGCTTACCTAAACTCGCACTGTTTACTTGTTAGGGAGCTACGAACTCCTCCGACTGCTAAGTTGGAATTACGAACAATGCAAAGGTGCGTGCTTACTTTCTTCCCTGATTTCGAACCTTCTTCTGGCGAACCTTCTGCCGCACGACGCGAGTCTTTGTCCGCTCCATCCGATTCAGGCGCTTTTCGATTCGCTCGAGGGTTGGTTTCAAGTCGTTCACTTCAGCTGTCGCGAGCACAGGGGCTGGCTGCGTCGGCTGAAACGAGGGCCGAAGGAAACCAACAACCAAACCCAGGAGACTCACGACGAAAGCAAAGCGAGCCCAATGAGCGGCCCGGCGATTCAATGAAAGCTGCTCGCGATTTCTCCAGCTGTTGATCTGATCGCGCTCTCGATCCAGCTCGATTCGTTCTGCAGCTTGTTGTCTAGCTTGTTCGCTGAGGGCTTCGATCAATCCTGCCAACCGCTGGCTGATCTCTTGGGAGTTTGTTACGAGATCGCGTATTTCCCCGAGCTGCTCATTTATGCGTTGGTTCGATTTTGGTCCGTGAAACAGCGACGAATTCGCGAGACTTGCCAGTTCCACGTTTTGCGTTTCAATCGAGCTCTTCCCTGCGGGCTCTCGAAACGTACGAGAATTCTCCTCGATCTTCTTGAAGATCTCGGTGAGCTGAGAGGAACGCGTGGCAACCTCCGACGAGTTTGCGCGCGGATTATCATGAGAACCCAAAACAGACTGAAGAAATTCTTGTTGCATTCGATAATGCTAAGACGACGGAAGAAGCCGTGTCAAAACCTAGTCGAACGATACAACTAGAACATGCTTGTGCCATAGAGGCCGCCTAGAACTATGATGGTTGTTATGACTCGACTGTATTCCCGACTGCCTGCGATCCTCAGTTTCTTCCTTCTTACTTCATGCGTAAGTAGTCACCCTGAGAGCCTGCTCCAAAAACATTCGGGTGAAATCAATTTTGTATCGTCACTTGATCGGATTCCGCTCAAAGGCAAACTCGAGCGTCCCGCAGGGCAACCGATCGGCGCAGTTCTCATGCTGACTGGCTCAGGCAAGACGGATTCTTCCGAAACAATTCCTGCAGAGAAGACTTTTACGGGAAAAACTGAAAGACTATTTGATCAGCTCAGTGATGCTGCGATTGAAGCCGGCTTCATAACTCTCCGTTACAACAAACGTGGGGTTTTGGATTCGAATGGAAATGTAGATGAGACCGTATGGAAGACAGCTGATCGGGATCATCTCATCGCCGACGCGGTTGATGCGGCAAAGCTCCTATCACGTGAATCAGGCTTCAAAGCGAGTGAGCTCATTATACTTGGACACTCTGAAGGAACGATCATCGCGACCGAAACGGCGTTGCGACTTGGAGGAGAGATTCAAGCTCTGCTCCTCTTTGGTGCGCAAGCTCGCTCGATGAAGGAAATGTTTCACTATCAGATCGTCGAGTCGCGCAGCAAGCAGACATCGGGTGGATCGAGACAAAGCTCGCCAGAGAAAGAATACATCGCAGCCCTCAAGATGATCGAAACGGAAACGAAGGATTTCGCGCCGGATGGAAAACCGATCAATTGGTACCGACAGCATCTCGCGGCTCCCGCCAATGCTGAGAGACTTAAAATGGTTCGCGGAAAGAAGTTCGTTTTCCAAGGCGAAATAGATCCCCAGACACCGATCGAAGAGGTCGCGCGCTTTCAACGAGCGGGAGTCTCTGATCTCAAGGTCTTTACCTATCCAAGCTTGGGCCACGGTTTCTCACCTGACAAAGAAGGTAAGCCAACGCTTGGTCCCATTGACCCCTCTGTCCTCCGTGACTTGAAGAGTGTTTTGAGCGGCTTAAGATAGGTTACATCGGCGATCCCGCCGGCCAAACCAAAGAGATGAACTCGAGCGCCAACAGTCTTGCGAAGAAGTCTGTTGGCACTTCGAACTTTTTCACTGCGTGCTTCAAGAATTACGGATAGTCAGGCGTGATCAGTCGGTCGACGATGGAAACTCTCAATGTGCAAGACTCTGACTGCCGGCAGTCGATCTCAGCTCTCGGTCTAATTACCAAACGTTTATTTTTATGGACGTAGTTATCTGTCTCCGCTTGGCTTGAAGTTCCGAGAAATCCTTCGATCCGGCGAGATCCCAGGTTTTCCTTCAGCGATCGGGCTGCGGCGCCTGAAATTTTCCGTTCAAATTGAAGTGGAAGAGAAAATTCGTCATGATCCGCCTCTTCAAAATCAAAACTCAAATTCCCACTGATATGGTTCGGGTAGTTTCGGACATCAGCTGAATTGTAATCCGCTTCAAAGCCGTGAACAGGCGTTTCGAATAGCTTAAATTTAAACGGTAAAGCTTCGAAAAGCTCAAACGCAAAGTTATTTTTATCAGGCCCCAGGTGGAAAGTGCTCAGGGCAATCCGAAAAATCCCATCTTTATACGGGACTCTTCTAATTTGAATCGGATCAGAATGCCCAGGCAAAAGGTCATTTAAGCGGATAAACCGATTTTGTAAGCTGAATTTGCAGATCGGAAAGTGCTTCTCTGATTCCTGCTCGCAAGAAAGCGCGAGTCGTCCGCCATCGAGATCGAGCCGTTGAGATTGCTTCGGTCCGAAGCTTTTCGCGAGGGCGTCTGATAAGCGCAGTGCTGAGTCTCTATCGAATTGATAGGTGAAATAATCAACCTTCTCGCCCAGGGCAGGAAGCCCACCAGAGACGGTGCAATTTAGGTTTTCAACTCGTCGGCAACTCAACGTGACCTTTCGATCGAAACCGCTAACGCCGTCATCGTAGGTCATTTGAAGATCTCGCTGACCCGCATAGGGAGGAAGTTCAGCTTGAATCAAAAACGATTCGAGCGTTTCCGCATCTGCCGACCGGAGTTGGGAATAGAAAGAATAGAAACTCTCATAATCATGAATACCTGCAACCCAGTCGCCAGGTGCCGCCTGTGAGCTAGATCCATACGTAACTAAAACGGTAGTAAGTAATCCTACTAAATATTTCATGTTTTTCTCCTATCAAGAGCGGTCAACAACTCACCGGTTCTGAGGGCATGAGATAATGCGGCGCTGAATGGATAACAAGGCGTGAGGTTCTTAAAGGCTGATTAAGCTCAACTAAACGTCCCTTTCGTCCTCAACGGCACGAAGGTCTCAAGCTGAGACGTCTTATCAGTGTCTCGGTCCAGATTCGTGACTCTGACAATTCTGAGGGTGGCCGTAATCTGGTTTCACAGTACGGGGAGGTACATAGATGAAAAGCACGTTAACGAAGAACATCTTGGTCTTTGCGATCGCACAACTGGCCGCTATGGGGAGCGCGTGGGCGCAAGCTAATATTTTGAATGGCATCGGTGGAACATCCTACTCTTCAAGCGTAGGTTTGCAAAACTCTGGAGATGATCTCAGCGGCGCAAGCCACGGCGACTACGCCCAATACAATAACGTCAACTTCGGCACCGGAGTTGGCGCGATCGATTTCAACGTCGCGATTCCAGCCTCGGGCGCGAATCAGCCTATTGAGATTCGATTGGGCAGCCCCTCAGGCACCATCATCGGAACACTTCTTCCGAGCTCGACAGGCTCACTCACCACTTACAGAGTTCAACGTGCCTCAATTCAGCCCCAAAGCGGCGTGAAGAACCTCGTATTGCGATTCCCGGGCTCGAACGTTTTCGGCCGTCTCGATAGTTTCAAAGGTATTGCGGCTTCGCAACCACCACCACCAACACCCACGCCGGTTCCGCCGACACCCACGCCAACACCAGTTCCACAGACGCCAACACCAACTCCTGTGCCCGATACAGCCAGCTGTACGCTCGGCAGTTCCGGCGCGGTTCGCGTGACTCGCAACGGTCAAGTCATCGAGAACCTCTATATCAAAACAAACGGTCAAGCCGCGATTTCTATCGATGGTTACTCGGATGTCGTGATCCGCAACGTGCGCATCGAGCATGCGAACGCTCCCGGTATCTCGTTCGACAATGCGGACCGCCTGCGAATCGAGAACGTCTCTGTTCTGTACACCGCAGCTCCTGCGAGAGGCGCACTGCCGGAAAACCATGACGAGTACGTAAATATCGAGGGTGACTCTTCTGACGACGTTTTGATCCGAAACGTTCGAGTAGAAAAAGGTGCATCAGGTATCCGCTTCTTGAACTCGCTCCGCCCTCGCATCTCCTTCGCTGAAGGTCATGACTTCCGCGGGCCGTTCCCTCGCGGTCAGTTCGTGCAGTTCGATAAGAGCCATAACGGGATCATCGAAGACTTCACGACCATCAACCCGGCTAGCACTTCGTGGACGGAAGATAACATCAATATCTACAACTCTTCGAACGCAACCATTCGTCGCGGTCTCATCGATGGCAACAACTCTCCCTCGGGAATCGGCGTGATCTTCGAACACCTCGAAGCTGGCGTTAGCGGTGGTCTCGTTGAAGATGTGGACGCAGTTCGCATGGGTAACGGTTGCTTCTCGGCTTATCCTGGAAGAAGCGTCACCTTCAACAGAACTCGTTGCAGCGACAACATCTGTACCGATCAAGGCCGCGGCGAAGAACCTCTATCGAACGCTCTTGGCTGGGCCGCTCTCCCCGGAAGCTCAACAAACATTAACGTGTTGGCTTCATCGTGGCAGCGCATGTGCAACCGAAACAACATCATCTGGGATCGCAACACGTTCTCGACCGTTCAGCTGACTGAGTCTGCATTCAGCCTACGCGCTCCGGTTCGTGTGAAATTCTGCTGGCAGTAAACCCGACCTGTTTCTCCTCTGGGCCGGTCACCGCGAGAGTTGATTCAAGCGACTCGCGCGTGGGCTGGCCTGGGCCCTTTCGAGAGACGGTAAGTCGTATTCGCAGCTTTCCCCTCTTTCACGATGAGTCCTTGCTCCAATGCCCAGAGAAGCAGCCGCTTCACTCCACTTCTTGAAACATCCAATCGCTCGCTCACGAAAGCAGCGCCGAACGTCGACTCGCCTTTAAGCTCGTTGAGAAGTCGGTTCCAATCCCGTCTCCAACCATCCGCTTGCGCGTCGACGGCGGTGACGCGAATCCCGAAATCATTTTGAATGGCGAGAGAGTAAAATCCTTGCCGCTCTTTGATTTGAAAGGGGATCCCGTTTTCCTCGTACCAAAGTCGAGTGCGGTAGATTTGCTGCCGCACGCGCTGCGGAGAACTAAAGATGTCGAAATACTCGCCGGGAAAAAGCTGCGAGAAGATTCCACCGATGCGCACACCTTGGTAGAAATCCTTCGCCAGGATGCTGATGAGCAAATGCCGTTTTCTCGGCATAGCGGATGCTTCAGCATGAGAGCCCTCAATCCGGCCCGTTGAAAGATCTAAAATTGAGTTTCCACTCCCGCCCCAAGTGTAGTCGCGAACGACCGGCATGACTTTGAACTCTTCGCTGATGAGTTTGCGGTACATCGCATACGGCGTCCCGAAGTAAAGATGATTGAAGGCGTCCTGACGGAAGTCGATCTTTAATTTGAAGCGGTCGACTTCGCGCACGGTTTCCCACGCAAAGGCCGAGAGAGCTTCGAGCCGCAGCTTCTCCAGCGGCTCGAGAGAGCGTTGCTCAAGGGCCTCAGTGATCAAGCTCCACTTTCTCACGAGAATGGAGTCGAAGACTTTTCCGTCTGACAGGACACTTGAGGCTTCCTGCAAATCTCGTCGCGCAGACGAATAGTCTCCGCGATGAAGATGAACTTGCGCACGAAGCTCAAGAGAGTTTCCGAGAAGCCGCATGAGCTTGTGCTCTTTGGCGCGAGCCGAATATCGATTGAGCGTATCGAGCGCTTCGTCGAATCGTCTGGCGCTCACGAGCGCTGAGCAAAGATTCAGCTCGCCGACCATAGCTTGATAAGGATTCTTCTCACGCGCGAGATAGTCTTGAAGCAAAGGTACGGCTGCAAGATGGTCCCATTGATTGAAGAGACAATAGACACGGTAGAGCAAGGCTTCCGGCGCCTCTTCTAGATTCACCGTCTCAAGAATTTCTAGGCTTTCGAGAGCAGCCCCTCCGCGATGGAGGAGGACGCCGTATTCCGCACGTTCTTTCGACGTTGCGGTTTTTGCGAGATTCTTCTTAGGACGGACGATGGGAGCCAGGAGCTTCATCGCAAAGCCGATCAGGCCAGTCCGTCTCGCAACGTGCGCAACGGGCAACGCCCAATCACGGGGCACATCCTTTAAACTTACTTCATGGGCAAGCCGTCTGCGCGCTCGTACCATTTGACCAGCGCGAATCTCATTTTCACACGTTTCGACGAGCTCTTTGTAATTCATGGTTCTCACTCATCGGTCGGGCCAGGAATGTGACTTTAGTAATTCCTCAGAGTCGACGACCCTACTTTAAGAGCAACTCAGGAACGTAAGGCGCGTCTCAGATTGAGACTTGATGACTGTTGCAGTGAATCCTGGGACGATCCGATAACCTTAAATGGAGCGGAAGATGCGATATCAACCATTCATAATTCTGATGCTGATGTTGCCGCTCCTTCTGGGCTATCAGAATTGCTCGAGCCCGCTCTTCGGCGGTCAAAGTGGCGGCGCCCCGAAGGGTCGCGTCGGCAACGGAACCGGTTACGAAGGTAAACCGACATATTATCGATATTTCGATCCGAGCCAGGCTTGCAGTGTCGCGAATGGCGAAGTTCTACCCAACAATGTCCTCCTCTACACCGCAGCGAACAACGTTCACTTGATTCGCAAAGATTGCGTGGACATCACTCCGCAAAAGCTTGATGAAACGACAATCACGGTTGAAGCAGGCGGCAAGCTTCAGTATGCCGGAATCGAGTTCAATCGCTTCGAGCCGAGTGCGACGGCAATCGCACAGACCGAGTGCCCAGCGGGACGTACTCCCCTTGCCTCGCCTACGCGAACGAATCTTCTTCTTGATCCCGTAAATTTAACGAGCTCGAATTGGGGCGCGGATTTTCCTGGAGTCACGGCTACACTTCTGGGCTCATTCGCGGGCCAACCGAATTTCGAGATCACGCGAATCAACTCCGGAAGCCAAAACTTTGAAAGACTCTCTCAGTCGACCGTCCTCCAAGCCAGTACGTTGTACGCGTATTCATTCATGGCGCGACCAGGAACATCGAATACACTTCGTTTCAATGCTTATCGACCCGGCAATGACATGGTTTCCGTCTGGGATCTTACTTCGGGTTCAAATACGTTTTTAGGCAATGGAAGCTTGAGCGACGTGAGTGTCACCTCGCGTGCTCTATCAGAAGGTGGATTCTTCTTTACGATTTACTTCCGCACGCCGGGAGCGACGGCATCCTTTGATATTGGCATGTCGTCCGATACTCTCGCGCAAGGTGACTCTGTGGAAGTCTCAGGACTTCAGCTCGAAACTGTCGATAGTTTCTGTGCGCCGTGAGCGAAGACCTAGCGACTCGATCGGCTCGAACATTGAACTTACCTGACGTAAAGCCAACTTAAACCGAGAAGCTTCGAGAATTCATTGCGAGTTGTTTTATCGCAAGCAAGCCTTCGCTTCTTGTTCTGGATATTGTCACATCCGTGCACCCGGACCTGACAGCTATAGTATTTCTCTGTGCTGGTCTTACTCGCGTTAGTCTCGGGATCACGATCTCTGATACACTTTTGACACACGGGTGACTTTGGGTCGATCCCGTATGCATCCCGGCAGTTCGAGCATGTCTCATCTTCCGGCGTAGTCGCGGGCCAGCACTGCTCGCGTTGCCAAGCCTCCGACTTTGACTGAGCCTCCCGAAGCGAAAGTTTGGTCTCAGCGCCTTGCTTTGTTGTAAGCCATTGCAAATGATCAAGAGCTCTACCGATATATGTTGTGCCGGTAAATGAAGTTACATCAGGGGTAGGAGATTTACCTGAAGAGTACACTAAATACGTACCCCCTTCTTCAAAGCTGAAATTGCAGTTCATACCGTTTGAGCCGAGAACCACTTTTTCTCCCGACCAATTTCCTTTGAACTTGTGAATGATCCGGAGCTCAACTCGACTATCGGGAAACTTCTTCACTGCCTCTGCAACAACTATGTTGTCATGACTAGCATACAAATCGCTGAGTGACTCCTTTTCAGTCGCAGGCGGAGGCACGCAGGCTTGCGCTGATGGATGTAGGATCAAAATGGCAATTGATAGCAAGGCATTGAAAATGGTCATGGATACATCATATGGCCTCGCAACCGAAAATCAAAGGAACCTATGATGATGCTACCTTATCCTTGCGAATTACGTTTTCAGCCCAAAGCGCATGAACAGGAACGGCGAGCGGCGAGCGGCGAAGAAAGTTCGTTCGACTCACCTGCTTTCCTTCAATCGATTGCTTAGAGCCTACGGTGACTTCGCCCATTTTTCGCGGATAAGCGAATGAGCAATTCCTTTGATAGGTTTAGACCATGCGGCTCAGAATAAGAGAGTTCTTCGTTTCGTTGAGCACGGACGCAGTCAGACGTCGTATCTCTTTGAGCCACTCCAGCCTCAAGGCCGCAAATCTGCGGCTAGATAGATGGGAATAAAGTTATACTGAAGATCCTTTAGACAATTTATTGCGAGGTTGGTTTCGTGAAGACTCTAACTGTCATGACATTACTGACTTTGACCGCATCAGTCGTCTCCGCAACCGTTGCTCGCGGAGAAGCTCCTTGCAGTGCACACAACTGCGACGTAACAAAGTTTGCGGGCACGTCAATCGATCAAAAAATTGAGAATGCGATCGCCGCGGCCAGCAAGCTTCCTCATCGGACAGTTTATTTCCCGGCCGGAATCTATAATCTTCGCAAGTCTATCAGTCTTAACTCCGCAGTCGTGAACCTTCGACTTATCGGACACTCTTCACAGACCAGCATTTTGTCCTCAGCTCCGATCGTTGATAATGGCTGTTTGGGTTCGGTCATTAATATCGATCGAAGCTCTGGGTTCGATATCATGAGATTAGAAATTGATCGTTTGGGCATAGAGATGAAAAACACTCGAGACACCTCGCAGTTTCGTGACGGTGGATGTTCTTCATCTGGACACGGAATACGTGTTGGTAATGGCTGGCGCGACGGATTTCTAAAAATCGAGAACACCCGGATTATGAATGCCCCTGGCTACGGGATCGGCGTTCAAAACGGAGGATCAACCGATATCTCCGCGAATAATCTTTGGCTGCGTTCGGTCGAAATCTACAATAGCGGCATGGATGCAATCGACACGAAACGCCCAATGGGCGGAAATAAAAATTTTGATGCACGCGACCTGATCATCAGCGAGATTGGCTTCAACGATGAACGCAGTGCTGCTGCGATCGATATCAGCTATGATGATGTTTACTTGAAAGGTATCACCATCATCACAGCCCCTAGGCGCGAGAACCCGCGTGGGATGTCTGAGAATACCGGCATCAGATTCAGAACGAGAGAACTGAGCGGCGTGAAGAACGCGATCGTGCGCGAACTTTACATCAAGGGCACGACCAACGCTGTGCATTTCGACGGTGATGAAATGACCCACGCAGAGAACGTCACGGTTAAACACGCCATCATCAAATCGTTTGCCGGCACCGGAATCTTCGGTCGAGGCAAGAACCTAACGTTTAAGGTCGGTTGTACATCGAGCTCCGATCCTAATTCTAAATCCTTTCACTTTCCGCTTGCCGCGCAATTGCCTTACATACGGAATAACATGAGTGACGACCTGAGTGACTGCAGTGACCTCTACGAGTTCGTCGGTTCCTCGAAGCGAGCGGAATAGATAGAGAACTCTTGAGACAAATTCGAGTAGAGATTTCGCAATCGAACTCTCGACTCCTGGTTTCGACGGCTGCGCGAATCGACATCTAAATCTTGGTTGGGAGGTAAACAACCTCCCGTAAACAAGGGCTATTTTCCATTCATACCAAACTATATCAAACTTCTGTGACTTCCTGCGTAGAAGTCGGGATGCCGGTGCGGCATAACGATCGGGTGGTTCTTGACCCGTAATTTTCTAAAAAGGAAGTATGAATGAAAACACTCGCTGCTTTAGGTCTTTATTTGGCGTTGTTCTCCGCCCCTTCTGCGTTTGCAGGTCTTGGCTTTGAAACCGTTTGTACGGTCGAAGAAACACGTCCGCTAAACGTCATCGCGAATGCACAGGACGATTCAGCACAAGAGCTTGCAATCAATGCGACTCTACGCCAGCACAAGTGCGACAGCTCAGAAGGCCTTTTTGAGAAGCACGACGTTTTAGTGCAAATTGCACCTGCTCACGGACTCTCAGCAAAAGACTCCGTCGTGCTCACGCTCTCATCGGTTGATCAGCATGGTTCGCCCGACTTGCAAACGACTGCCGCTATTCTTTTGAACGGACAGACCCAATTTACAAGCATCGTGGAGAGTGAGTTCGCCGATAACATTCTCGCAGGTCGCAAAGGTACGATCAGAGCCGACGCTCGGGGTGGTCACATCTCCACAACAGTAACTTTGAGCCTTTAAACTCAGGACGGCTGATATCAGTTAACTGGCCTTAAATCACAATTAGGTTCCGAAGTTCAAAACTCATTCGCCGTGCCGGTTTTCTCCGGCACGATTTTCTTATCACGTGCTATAGATCAGCGTTTTGTAAATAGCGCTTCGATCTTTTCGAAGCTCTCCCTGTCGTGGCACAGACATTCTCGTGACGTGTAACTATGGCTTGCGATGATTCTCCGCAGATAAGTTGCGAAGAAACTCTAAGGAACCGCTACAAAGGCAAAGCGGTCTACTCAGGGACTAACCTGCTTACATTCGTTTGCTTGAAACAGGTAATCGCCCGTTTTTTTGTACTGTTGCGAGATGAGTACAAAACGCATTTTCCCATCTTCCTCGGTTCTGAGATAGCCAGATTCTCCGTAGGGCGATGATTCGGCGAACGTCAGATTTTCCCAGTTAACTTTACCAACGAGCGCAACGTTGTAGGCATTCGCAATTCCTTGATCCATTAGACTGTTCGACACTACGTAATTGTAAGTCAGTGTTCCAATTGTTGGATTTGGATCCGGAATGGTATGTTGTTGCACAACAAGTTTCGCACCTAGAGTGTTTTCGCAAACGATGAATCGCTGGGAAGCAGCGTAAGCTGATGACATCGAAGATATAAAAAACATGCATGCGAAAAAGACCTTCATACGAATGAGCCTCCTACAATTCGAGCAATCGCAGATTTTGCACCCAATTTCATGCATTCGATATGCCAAGCTCTTTACCACCAAGAAAAGCGATGAGGCTGATGCCCTTACCGCGCTAAGTCCTCGACATTCAAACACGCCCTCAATCAAGAAGCGGTCTGATAGCTTTCACGGCCGTTAGAGCGAAGTTTAGCCGTCGCGAAGCCTTGTTCCAGTCGACCTTTGGAACGACTAACTCATCTTCGCAGCGAACAAATTTGAGCTCTCAAAGCTCTTCGAGCGATGTCCGTTTCGGTGACATTTAAAACGACAGAACAAAAAGTCAGCTTTACGGGCCATTTGATCGGCGCAGGGATTTATAAGCCGATTCAGTTTCAGACCATTTTGCTGAACGACATCCACGTGACGTTTTCGGAAGAATTTGAATTGCTGGCCTATTAAGTAAATACATCGGCGCGAGACAAGTTGAACTCGCCGAGAAGAATGAGGCCGGCGATTGAGAAATTGATTACCATTGGCCTACATCGTTGAGAAATCTCGCTGATAGATTTCTCCTGTCCCTTTTTTCCATCGCAAGCAGCTCGGAGCCCCCTCTACGAGCGCAGCTGCAAACTCAAAGAGCTGTTCGCGGTTCGAAATCCTCTTGCCGTTGATACCGAAGATAATGTCGCGTGCTTCGAAACCAAGCCGAGTCAGTGGCGAATTCTTACGTAGATAAACGAGTTGAAACCCAGATCCGACCCTACTCTGCGAAACCGACATTGGTCGCAGCAGCTCATCGCCTATTATTAGCTCTTTCCCGATCTCCTTGAGATTGACGCCGTGAGGTTGCGCTGAGCCTTGCGTGGGACAGAGATCAGGCGATTGTTGGCTTGAAGACACTCTCGGGGGCTCAAGATCACTTTCGCTAACTGAAACAGTTTCGTTGAATTTAAAGTCCGGTGGAGTTCCAACGAGCAGGAGAGTTTGCTGATTTTTTCCAACTAAAAGGAATTCGGCCGGTGGTGTTCCTTCGGCGCAAGCCTCACCCATGAGCGATCCGATCGTTTTGTGATCGCATTTCAAGGGGCCGGGCCCGGTCAGAGTCATGTACGCACCATTCTCGATCCCGGCGGATGTGCCCCAGAATCCGCTGATGAAGTAACCGTCGCACTCGCCTTCTACAAAATTCGCCGTTAAGTCTGCTTGCTGGTGTCGTTTCGTATGATAATCGCAAAGCTTTTTTTCAAAGTGCGCCCTCGAGATCTTTTTCGACATACCGCCGTTAAAGACTGGGTCTGGAGGCGAAACCTGCGCACGCATCTTACGCTGCATCTCTTCACAAGCTCGACTCGAACCTGAGCTGCAGGCGGAGATGAAAAGCTCAAGATTGAACTTTTCACCATCCACTAAAAGTGAGCGGATCGCCAAGATTGTCTTTAAGTCAGGCGGCAGCGACTTCAGACGTTGCAAGTCGGCAGGAGTTTCTTGCGCTCGCGACTTCGAGAACCATTCCTCGCACGAATCGGGCTGACCACTACTGCAGCCGGTCCAAAGATAGGCCCTAGCGAGATCATGAGAGACACCAAGTGTATCCGCCGCGAACGCGATATATCGACAGGCATCACCGTTCCCGAGCTCACACGAAGCGTGCAAATAGGCAAGAGCAGCTTGTGGATTTCGATTCGTCGTACCTAAAAACTCGTAAGCGATGAGACGACAGTGGTCGGGACTTTTCTTACAATCACTGTGCGACTGAATACTTTGGCGGAGTTCTTGATCCTTTATCCGACGCTCTTCATCGAGCATCGCTACGCTTTTTTCTCCGCGTAATGCTCTCGCCGCATCTCTCACCAATTCAACTGCGATGTTCGTGAAGAAGAAAGTCAAAACCATCAACACACTTACGGTTAGCTGCGCAGATCCCCAGAAGACCGCCCTGGCATTTCCGTCGGAAACTGACTCTAGAAGGTTTTTCTCATGGGAGTCCGCGATAAAAAGCTCTTGGTCCTTTTTTTCCAAGGAACCAAAACAAACCAGATTTTTGGCGTCGAAGCCTAGCGCCGGCGTGCTGTTCTGAGTAGCCAGGGTTGCAACAGCACTGTAACCTTTGATCGCCTCTTCGCGAGAGACTTTTCCATCTCGATCCCGATCAATTAAACGATCGAGGTTTCTAACTTTGCCGATTCCAAAATCGAGGGCATGGCTCGAAAACGTGGCAAGTGCGATATCGGAAATCAAAACCGGTTCCGACCATCGCGCAAGCTTGCCGCGCACGTAGAGTGGCGAGCCAACCAGAATATTGCGTTCGCTCACGCGGAAAGTTCCTGTCGTCAGGCCGAACATGAGCTTTGTTGGCGGAAACCGATCTACCCTGTTCGTGATGATTTCGTTCAATACTCGGTCTTTTGTGACTTCATCAAGTGATGTCCAGGACGTTTTGCCGCTCGAAATCAGACCAAGCTCCGCGTCCTTCGGCTTGATCTCAACCAGCCCGGTCCCGTCGAGAAAATAGAAACTGTCACTCGTTCTCTTCGAATAAACACGTACCCACCTTCGAGTTTTGCCGGATCCAACAAGTTCCTCGAGATCGAACTCATGATAGACGGCTCGAAAACCGTGGATGGTGATCGCTGGCGCTGCGATTGGCCACGCAAAGCCTTCGAACTCGACGGACCCTGCCGCGGCAGTTGCCGTCTTCGCTCGCGGCGTATCAGAAATCTTCCGTCTCTGATTGATTCGCGAGTGCGCCCTAAAGAGATTCCATGCACCACGGGAGAACAAAAAAATCGTTAGGATGACGTATAGCTGAATGACACTCTTCATGCCACGTCGTCTCGCTCTATCGAGCCACGCAGATGCGCTCGCTCCTTTTCGATTTCGGCAACATCAAATAGAACGAGGGGTTCATACGTAAAGAGTCTCGCGAAGATGATCTCCGGAAATTGAGCGATCCGGGTGTTATAGATCGCTACAGATTCGTTGTAGGTTTCTCGTCGATCTGCGATCCGCGCTTCGAGGTTTGAGATTCGTGATTGCAGCTGGCTAAAATGCTCACTTGATTTGAGATCCGGATACGCTTCACCAATCGCCATAGCACCATCGAAGGCGATCGATAGAAGTTTTGCCGCTTCGATCTTGTCGTTGATGGAACCCGCTAAACCGTAATTCGATCTTGCCCGAAGAAGTTCGGAGATAATGTTTTTTTCGTACTGGACGTAGTGTTCAATAACTTTAATAAGCTGAGGGATTTCATCGAATCGCTGCTTGAGAGCTACATCAATATTTGACCACGCTAGCTCGGCGCGATTCCGGTTCTCGACGAGCGCATTGTACATGCGAAGCAGGAGCAGGCCGATGGAACCGAAGAAAAATAAAGAAAAAGTTCCGGTTACAAGAAATGCCAATGCCATTGAATTCAGCCTTTTAAAGTACTAACTCATCGGCAGAAATCTAGGCCAGCGGTATGGCAGAATATTTTGTTCTGACTGTCCGAAGATGGATTTTTATTTGAGACTCACGGCATTCAGCCTTTTTCGGCGGATCAAGAATTAGGGAACGATGAACATCCCTACCTAGGTCCTGGACAACTCACACCTTGATCGATCACCGTAAGCGGATCGCTTTCAACTCACCCCAAGCCCTCCGTACACAACGACAACGTTAAAAGGAGGTTTAAAGGATCGGAAGAATAAACATTTTTTAATGGATTTGACTAAGAGGTCCGAGCTAGTCGACTTGTAGGAGAAGGATAAAGATTGGAGTCCGTTCCGGCCTCAATGGCTGAGGCCTACTTCGGTGATCGGCCGTGTTGTTCCTCGAGTTAGAACGGTCGGCCTCCGTTGACGGGTCTCGCGTCTTTTGTAGAAATCCATCCATCCTTTCCGGCCACTATCACCTGGGAATTGAAATCAGCAAGGATTGCACCGCGGTCTTGGAGAACGTCGATTTTTGCAGCTACTCTCGTAACAAGGTTAATTGCCGTAGCCTTACCATTAGGTGTCACATGAGGTTCGCCAAGGTGGCAGTTGAAGGCGTTTGTAAAATCACACTTGATTGACATTACGTAGTCGTAGGCACCGTAGGCCGGAATGTCGAATTGTTCCGTGATGTTTGGGATCTCTTTTCCTTTCATCCGCCAATCCTTGTAGAGCAAGTTAAGGTCCCAACTAGTGTTTTCTACGGCAGCGACTGCCTCTGATTCATATTGAATTTCATTCTGCATATAGAGATCGGTCAACGTGATACGTACGGTCTGCGGAATCCCGCTTATATTTTTCAAGCTTATTGAAATCCGATGGACGCTGGACTCAGCACCCTTACCTGGGATCGACTTTTCTGCTCGGCCCTTGATGAGGGTTGTGAACATCGTTCTTCCGGTGGCAGCTTGCTCGGCCCCACTGATTTTGAGTGGAGCAAAAGTTAAAGTTGCAGCGAGCGCGAGCGTGCACGTGGATAACGACTTAGAGATTGCCATTCTTCCCCCCATCCTGATCATTATACCTGAGATGCAAGAGCTTTACCTATTTAGTCTCAAAACGAACCATGAGTGCCGAGCCTTAATCTAGTAGAGGAAGTAGATCTTCTCGGGAACAGATCGATCGAATCCCATCGTTCGCCGATATTCGATTTGCTGGAGCAGCGGATCCTTGAACGTGTAACATTCGAAGTTTGAGACACCATCTGAAACCACAAATGTTGTGAGTAAATCCCCTGAATCGCTCTTGATAAAGAACTTCGCGTACCGAGTTCCCGAAATCGGGTCGCCAGGCATCGCAACCAAAGGCTCACTCCATGCCGCGACGGCGAGACCCGAGTTTGATTGCGCCCATCCTGCCTTTCCCAGCGGACAGATCGTTTTGAATTCAAATTTCGTGGCCGAAGGGGTAACGACCCCAATCTTTGTTGAGTCGCTAACTCCGGCCACAAAATAAACTTGCTCATCGATTAGCGTGACGTCATCGACGTTTCTTAAGCTGTTGGCAGGATCGCTTGGATCCGGATAGGAGACAAAGACTTTTCCAGCTCCATCGACAACACCATTCGGCTTCACTATGTACGAGCTTGCCGCCGCCCCTGAACTCAAGGCGGCTAAGTCGATGAATGTGCCGTCTTGGGAGCGAAAGCCAAAATACCTGTTTTTATAACTAGCGAGCCCGGTACCACTGCCAAGAATATCAAAAGTACGGCAGGTGCCGCCAATGTAGGCGAGATACGGTGCCCACGCATTCGATGGACACCTCGATAGTGGATCTGGCCGTTCTTGAACGACTCGTCCTACCGGATCTAAATGCACAAGATTTACAAAGTTATCACGCAGTGCGAACGTCATCCTCGTCGGTGTGGATTGATTCTGATCTCGAATGCGCACGTTAATCTCTGCCATTTGACTGCTGGGATAGATGTTCGCGAGAGAGAAATGAAAACTATGATTCAGGATCATCTGACCAGGCTTTGTCAGCTCGAGAAATTCACTCGAATACGAAGAACAGGTAGAACTTTTCTCCGTGATTTTACAACCGTTGCCACTGACGGAATAGTCATATGTGCCTGCACCGACAAACGGATCGCTCGACTGCATTCCGATTCCCAATACCGTGATGTCAACTGAGGCGCAGCCAGAGCCTTCTCTAAGTGCGACAATGAAACTGTTCAGCCTGTTGCAACCGGAGCCGGCTTTTATGTAGGCTAATTCATTGTGTCTCCACGCAAGCAGGAATGTCTCGATAGCACTTTTAGTGACGCTCGCGGATATAGCCGTTCGTGATGCAATTTTCGACGCTTTTAAGCTCGTATCCCGATTGGTAAGAAAAACAAGCATCATGACTGCCGAAACAGCCGCGATGACCATAACGAAAATGAGCGCTATGCCACCACACTCAGAACTGGATTTCTGACGAATAGACTCGGTCATTGTTTCTCCGAACAAAAAATCTGATCCGTCTCAATATTTCTTGTTTAATGAGGGAAAATCTCTCGTAATCGATCTTCTCGAAATCCTCGCCAGGCAATCTGGACCTCAACACTTCTGGTAGAAGCATGCTTTTGCACCTTTCGACTGGGCAATGTTTATCTAACACTCCCGTATTCTCCGGCGTTAGGGCAAACCATTGAATACCCGGAAGACTCGCATCCGAACGAGCGAATTCCTGATGAATAAAAACGGACTTCACGTTTTCGATCGCGAATCCAGCCGGCGTCGTGCACGTTAAATTACGACCGTCTACGCCGTAAGAACACCGATTCAGTCCCCAATCCGCACTCTTACCCGATCGCGATAGACCGAGAGAGTAAATCTCGACATCGACAATTGGCGCCGGGAAAAAGTTGACTGCCGCTCGAGAATGGCTTTCGCAAACACAACTTCCATTGGTAAAAGTCTCGCCGATCACGGGTCGCACTTTCAGCGAGTAGAGCTGGGACGTCGGGATTTTGCCGTGAAGTTGAAGAAGCGTATTTATACATTCAGGCGGAAGAGGCGCTCCGGAGGCTGAATCGACCGTCATTGGCTCAGCAACTCCTTCAGTTCTCCAGATTGTCGAGTTCGGTGGGCCTACGAGAGAAATCAGATCCCCCACAGGAAGGTCTTCCATCAAAAGAAGTCGATCGCTATTAATGAAACAGACTGCTTCAACTGGTTTCGCACGCCGGTGCCTCTGACTGGAAAACAGCAATGTGATATCCCCGTCGCACTTGCTCAGATCCCGACATTTGTTAGCTAACGGCACTATGAAACGCGCAAGAGGCCGATCATCTCCGTTGCTACAGGCACTGCACACATCACTACTCTGGATTTCCGCATTTCCTGTGAAAACGAAAGTGCGCATTTGTGCTCCGCCAACTTCGCGGCCAAGCTTCAACCTGAGAGCTGATATGTCGATCATATTTGCGAGGTTAGTCTGCATCATGGTTTGAGATCGGCCGAGCTCGACCATCAGAAAGCCGGCTCCTCCTAAAACGATGAGTCCAATGGCGGCCGCTAGCAATAACTCGACTAAAGAATAGCCTGCCTGTTTCATCGTGCCATCCTCACCATATGCCCGGAAATCTTAGCCGCGCTGCCCGCGCTCTTAGAGTAGGACGCGAATTCGACCTGGAGTAGACGACCGCGCGCAAGGTAACGACATCTCGATACCTCAGTACAAAACTCTCCGCTTTGATCAGGATTGGCGAAAACATCGACCCTTTGCCTGATCGGAAGAAATGAATCAGTGGATGGAGGATTCTCGCGGAATACGCCCCCCTCGTCGGTACAAAATCGGGTTTGGGTGGTCTCAAATAAATTTAGTCGAGCGCACTCACTCGCCATGAGACTAAAGCCGGTGTCACGAAATATCTCAGCAGTGTTTACTGTGAGACGTCTGAGCGAATCCTGCCGTACATCAACCGCCACAGCTGACTTGTTGAGTATAATCAATCCAGTCACGGTGATTCCAAGAAATGCCAATATGGCAGCAGAAACTAACATTTCGATGAGGCTGAATCCACGGTTGTCGATCATCTAGCAAATCCGTTTGCGAAGAGGTGGATAGAATGCTCATTGATAATGAGTTGGACCTCCATGCAGGCCACCCGCCGAATCCGTCCACAATTCATTGTACTAGTAACTCACAGCGAGGACTTTCAAATCAAATATTATAGGACCAATTTCCTTTGGACCAGACATCCGTCGCTTCTAAAACCCTGATGTTTGAACGCTACATCACTCGGTGTAAAATGAAACACCGAATTCAAAGTTCGATGTACAGCCTTACGCTCTCGTCTCCGACTCTAGCGGACAACTTAGATCTACTTTTTCTTCTTAAGCCGCTGGCCCGCTGATCGGGAAACCTGGACCAGTCTATGATCTGCGCGAAGTAAATTCCGCTGCAATCCTTAAGTTCAATCTTCAATCAGGCTAAAAAATCGACTGCTTTCCTTTTGAAAATCGACCTCCCTACTTCATGATCTCCCGCGCGGTCGTCTTTGTTCTATCAACCTTGGCTCGAAGAAAACGAATCGGCACTCGATGCCATAGTGTTTTGAACGTCAGCGCCGATCTGAAAATTTTTAAAGAGCAGGCGGAGCTAGCGAACTTTCGAAGGTCGACCAATACCCAATCGCGGCTCTACGGGAGGCACACCTAAAGGCTTTGGTCGACTCTTCACTTCGCCTCGTCTAAATTCTAGCTTACTCACTTTAAAACGCGATCAGCGGCTTGCTCGAGTTTTTTGAAGTCATCGCAGCTGTTCCGTTGCAACTTTGGAACATCTAAACTTGTTGGCATAACTGCAAAGTGAAGCCTCGGGCTGCCCAAGGTAAAGTTGAGGCGCAATCGTAATTGCGGCGTGACACGGCATCCTCTCCGGAAGACCAACGTCGTGATTTTACTGAATCCATCCGGCTATTTTGGCGTCACCAATTTAGCAGAGGCGACGGTGCCGCCGATGATTTCAACGTAACATGCTTTCTTATTGAAGATGAGCCTGCTTCCCATTCCTTCAAATTGAAAATTACCTTCGGTTTCAACTTCGTCTAAGTTTCGGAGTGAAACTCCGCCCCGAACAATGACTAAATCACGGCTGTTTGATGAATGAAATTCCTTTAGCTCATGGATGGGCATCGACTCCAAACGATCACACGATTGAGTTATCAATTTGTCTATTCGGTCCGACTCGAAGGTGTCTCGTATGATATGCCCAAAAAATATTATGATAAATGCCGCTGTCAATAAGCCGCCAAATCTCTTCATTAAGAAATGATTCAACCCCGCATATTTAGAGTCAACTCATTCAGTCAATGAAGTCGAATGCCTCAAGCGCCAAAAAGCAGCGCCCGACGTAATCACGATGAGCTTATTTGCGTGTTTGATATGTCACAGTGAGGAATCGTCATGCCCTACATGAATCTCGTAGGACTCGCTCATCGAAGCATCTTTGATGAATCAGGAGCCGATCACTTCTCTCATGCGACGTTAAAAATTCGATCGCCTAGATGGCTACCAGATTCTGATCAAATGCTACGACAGACCAATCCTCTCTTAAAGGAGCTGGGGCTTCAATCCTGATCCCACTGAACAAAACTTCAGCTTCAGTCTGAGCCGTCTCGGCTGAAGATATGTGCTAGCATCCATCCGTTCAACATGTCTGCATCACCAGGGCTAAAACCTCCGGATGCTGAACGCACTGAAACAAATAAGCGCAACCCGCGTCGCCAAACGCCAAATCTTCATCTTCCTTGCCAGAGTTGAATTGCAGGATGAACTTGAAATGAGAACTGCCTCGACACAAATCGCAGCGAGGAAGCTCCGGCGATTGAATCCATGCAGGGAAGCCTCCAAGTTTATCTTCTCCGGAGGGATAAGAACGCGAGTAAGCATCTTCGAACTCTGAATCCGCTGACGTTGTTGCGGACATGTTTCTGCCTTCTAAATACATGGATTCTAAACTGGGATGGTCATCGATTCTTTTGAAGGAAACGATGTCTTGCTTTCTAAGCACAGGCCTTCGAGTCTTCAATCCTTGCTTGAGAGTTTTTGCGACCGCGACCGGTATAATTCGCACTAAGTACGCAAACCCTTCATCTTCCTCACCTAGTAGGCTCAAGCATTCGTCCTCCATACAATGAAAAATCTGAAGAAGCCCCTCGCCAATAACGAGGTGACGAATTTCATCAGGAAGCGTTGTAAGGTCGATTTGCAGCTTGATCGCCATAGGCGCCGTACAATTTTGGCAAACTGGCCAACGCTCATCGGGTTGAAGAAGCGGAAAACCACCATAACTGTTCGAACTTGAGGTGCTTGATTCACCAAAGATGGGTACAAACCCAGCCGTTGAGGGAATTTCGCCTGCTCTCGTAAGTTGATGGAGTTTAAGATTGAAGGCCTCAGCAGACAGCGGAGAAGATTCTACAACCTCTTCAACTTTCCGTTTCGGAAGCTCACAATAGTTGCGGATCTCCTTGGTGTGGATCAAGATCTTTTGTAGATGCATGTCGATTGAAACGCCGAGTTTTGGACTTACGAAAAGAGTGAGACCGGAACGCCACGTAATCTCCTGGGCATCGGGATCGTATGATCTCAACCGCTCGCGCAAGTCGGTCAGGGTAACTGGTTCTGACCCGCATGGTTCGATCACGATTTCTTTCGTAGGGAGAACGAGAGCTTCGAAAGAGAGCCCTCCAGAAAACAACGCGAGAAGCTCGCCCTGTTCGACCCGGAATCCATATGTTATCCCTGCTTCGCTATGCTCATCTCTCACCGGATCGCCAAAAAGATCTTCAAAGTCATACCGCTCGAGAGCATCTCCATTCTCGAGTGGGATCTCGCCAAAACTATTCCATGGCTTAAGCACCCAGCCGTTTAAGGACTTCATATTCGTACCCCTTGATGCTCTGTCGACCACCTGGACTAATCAAACCTGATTTATTTTTATCCGCCAGCTCATCGTATCATCTTTCTAAACGCGTCTCAAAATAACCCGTTCGAGCAAAGCCTTTCCGGACGAAAAAAACCAAAAGCACGCTTGGCACTAAATACCCGCCAAATCAGATCGATCCTGTCAGCGTTAACGAATTACATTTTCTTTAGGTGTCACGGCGCTTGCGGACAACCGATTACTCCTTAGTCGGCAAGGCAGCCTCGAATTTTTCAGAAACTGAGCTCCAGATGCGTCTAGCTTCGGCTAAATCTCAATTGTTGGATTGTGAGACATGGCACAAGTCGTGCTGCTCTCAACGCGGTAAATAGCGAATCAAACCTTCTGAGAGGCGCGTATGAAAACGAATCAACTCCTCAAAAATATCTCAACAACTGCCTTCGCACTTTTTATGACACTCACCTCTTCATTCTCCTCAGCGGCTGAACTTGAAGTAAAAGGCCCAATCTTTTCAACTGGAACTAAAGCGGCCGTCCGTGTTTATGATCAGAGGAACTCGTCTCATATGATGATTTACCGGCAGGATAACAATACCATTTTTCGCGACTCCAACCTCAAGGGCGTCCTGCAAATTGATGGTGCCAGCGGAAAATTGCTCGCTCGTCGCGGTGTGCAGTTCGGCGATCAATCCTCTATCCAGAAGTGCGGACTCGGTGCTTCGAACGGAGAGGGAACACAGCGATACAACTTCGAAAATCATAAGATGGAATACTGCAACGGATCCGGTTGGGTTGCGACCAACAGCCCTGATCCCGATCTAGATTTGACGCCAAGCGGAGTGTTCTGCGGCTATTACAACAATAACCACAAAGGCGCTTATGCCTTCTGCAAAGGCCACAATCCTTACTTTAGCTGTCCGGCCGGTTACCTTCGTCTGCCGATCACCCATCAAGCAAATGTCGATGGCCAGATCTTCGGAGGCTCGAACACGGGAACGCTTTACCTGACTTTCAACCCGGTTATTTCGTGGGTCTGCAGCCGCTTGTGAGCATGAAATTTCATCAGCCGAATCAGAGTCGCCGTCAGAGCTGGGACCCGAAGTTGCGATCCCTCTTCGGGTTCTTAACGACGGCATCAAGGCAATTCGCAATTTGTTAATCAAGGTGAATTCAGAGAGCTGACGTGATTTGATTTAATTTATTCAATCGTGAGCCTGCCGGTATCATTTTAGAAGCTATAGATTCTAGCTCCATCCAAACTTTTCCTTTATTCGCGTTCAGCAGCAGCAACGATCTCTCTGATCGTCAGAGACTAAAGATCTCGATAGTCTCTCAGAAACATCGGAACGCTGAGTTTCGTTTGAAATACGAGCACAGCGATTAGTAAGATCGAAATAACTTTACAGGAGAACCATTTTTGAAACCCAAGGACTCTGCGAAGGATGGTCAACGTATTCAACACAAACTAAGAATTTCAAGCGGGGTTCCGGAACGCTTCGGCTTTCCAGCGATGATGGCCGATAAAAATCCCCCATTGAAAAAGACCCCGGCTTCTTTGGTCGCAGCCACCGGCTTCGTCTACTTTGATCGCGGAGAACAATGCGACGTATTCAGATGTTACGATGCTCACTATCTCTTTGAAACTGAACTCTCTAACATAGAATCGCTCGTAGTCGTGCAAATGTATCCCGAACGGGGAGGATCCGGAGATGCTTACCTGCGATTGAAGCTGAAGCAAAAAATTGGAGCACTACATATACTTAATGTGATGGAGTCAAATCTCCGATACAGCGATTATGACCACCTTGGTCCGCAGCTGAGTGAGTTTTTTGGACTACCTCTGAGAGTGACCCAGGCATATGAGTGAACATCACTTGAGTGATGGTACGATTATATAGTGTGAACGGCAGATGACCGTTTATATGGCAAGCTACTTGAAACTATGAAGGACGTCTCCGAGACGGTCCTTTCCGCTTAATCCTCATTCCGCTCTCTCCAGCGGCTCTTTCGTTTAGTGAACGCTATTTGATATGCCTCTTGAGCATTATTGAAGTTTTACCTTCCGCGCTCACGGCCTTGGCGAGACAGGTGAGTTTTTTGTTCCACAGTTCGAGTTTACGCTTGTTCGACCAGACGCCACTCAGTGAACCCAAATGCTCACTACAGGTGTGCTCACAGGAACTTTTTTGAGATCGCCCCGGGCCTTTTCAACGGCCTCCGAGTCCTTCAACGAGAAGCTCATCTTAAGTTCGTCAATCACAATGCAATTGCAACCCTCATCGATCACAAAGCTGTTCACCTTATAGATCTTACGAATGTCGGCGACGGTCGAACCGACACCGAGACCCGATGCAGTCTTGAACTTCGGGCTATGGACGATGATACCGTTTTTTCGAACGACTAGGTCAGGCTGTTTGCTTTTTGGCTCGAGACGAATCTCGAGCGTATCGTCCGTTTCGCCCTCAAGTTCAATCGTCGATTTTTTAATTTGATTCTGCGAGTACGCTTTCTGGGTCGTGCTAATCGGATCGTTAACAGAGATTCTGCCAATAGAACCCTTCTTGAGTTCAAATTTTGCGTCATCAGCCTTCGCCGCTGACGAAAGTACGATGATAGATAAGAACAAACTTGCTACTGCACTTCTCGTCTTGCCATTTCTCATGATGGAAGATTCTGAACATTGGCATTTGGAGTCAACACACACATCACTTCAGAAGGTACCGTAGTCACGAAGATTCACACGAGCCGACCGGAGGTCGTGAACGCGTGAAGTCTAATCAGAATTCCGCAACTCACTCGCAGAAGCAACACTCAGGAGTTTTGATCTGCTCCCCGCTTTACTGATTCAGACGCTTGCATCAGATCCAATGTTCAAACCACGAGTGGCGGCTCAATATCCCGTCGAGTACTTTCTAAAAATGTCAGCTTCAGGAGCAAGCCGGTAGCTTCCGTTGACTTTATCAACGATCCCTCGGTGATCGCTGTCGAGATCATATACGAAGGTGTTTTGCACGAACGCTCCGCCCGGCATCTTAGTCATGGAGTCGAGGAAGCGGACCATGTCTGCATAACGCTCGGCACCTGCGACGTGTGCAGGTCTCGGTCTATCTTTGTTATTATAGTTCCATTTACTGAAGCCCCACTCGGTTATCCAGTAGTTTGCCTGATTGCGCCCCGTCTCTTTTTTAAATTGCGAGTGCACACCCGAAAGCATCTCTGCACCGTTGTTCACGTTGAGCGGCAGCGGATAGAGGTGCATTCCTACGAAGTCGACGTATTTCGACAGATAGCTCTTTGTTTCTCCCTTGTCATAAATCTTGTCGAGGGCACCGATCAAGCTTCCTGGTTTACAAAGGTATCTGGGTTCTTGAATACATTCATCGCCATTCGCCTCAGCATGTTTTACGACGAATCCCGCAGAGACTATCTTTGCATGAGGATAAACTGATCGAATCGAAACGGCTGACACCCTTAAAATTTGCGCATACTTTTTAATGAATGCATTGCGCTCACTAGAATTTGGTGCTCGGTCGACTGGTAGGTCACCGTTGTAACATGTAACATTAATCTCATTGCCGATTTCGAAAGCTCCGACATCCACGCCTCGCCTTTTCAGATCGATTAACGTATCTACGAGTCGCTTTGAGTACTTCTGCAGATTGACCTTTGATGGCATCAAGGCGCCAGTATCCCATCCGCATTCCGCCTCAAAAGTTTTATTTTTGACGTAGGCCCTTGCGGTTGAGGGATCATCTGCATCGAGAGCACTTGGCCACGCTATGAGCAGCAATCTCTTGTTTGCAGCCTTATTGACGGTTTCCATGTGATCAAGAAAACGTTCGTATTCATCCGGAGTGCCACCTTTGATTCCGTCGCGAACCCATGCGTTGTCAAAGTCGCGTCTCGTGAGAACATCGGTAATATTTCTCATAATTTGTGGGTCTCTAATCCACGCCATATTCGATCGAGCAATCGAGAGATCACGAGGTGCCGACTTGTAAAGCGATAATCCCTCAAGAATAATTCCCTGGTAGGCGCTCGTATCGCCCACTCGTACAGCCTCGATTTCAAGAGTTATATTTTTTGCGTTGGAAAGAAATCCAAGTGGCAACCAAGCATCCGATGTCGTATCCGCGCTCACAATGCGGTCGAGCAAAATTTGAGAGGACGGTAGAAATGAATCAATCGGCGTACCCTTCGCACGCACGATGATTCGAGCTTGCGTCGACTGGGGCGCGTTTTCATTCAAGCCCGATTTGAAATACACCCAATATTGCTGACGCAGGTTCAGGGCGGGAACATTGATAGTTGCTCTCGTAAAGTTATGCGGCGCACTCGGCGCAAGAATCGCGATCCCCGGAGCTTTGACTGTCGCTCCTGTACTGAATCTTCGTCCCGGCATCACCAATGAACTACCGCCAGATGAGTAGTCGCTACCGCCTGATGGGCTTACTTTATATTCACTGACAGCCTTTGGTAAGCGTTGCCCAACGGGGTTTGAGACCGAAACGGCATTGCTACTCCAGAAGTCATGAAGATAAATGAAACCGGAAGTTTCACGTGAAGCTTCAACCTGAAGACTCGCCTGCTTTGGAGTGAAGTTCTGGTACAAGATGGCAGTTCCGATAAGCGACAGCGCAACAGCAAACTTTGAAAACGATCGCATAACATCTCCGTTTGGCCAGAACAGCTCCCAAACTCTGAGCCGTTAAAGTACATTGTATCTCTTTCGGACTTTTGTCTGAGACATTTTACGGCGCGGATTCGACATCTAGGCGGCATTGACTCGTAATGATGCAGATCAAATCCCATGCGCCTACCAAGCCAGATATCGCAGCCTAATTCTTGATCCGTATTCTTCGTGGATCGGCTGACGAAGAAAGTAAAACGTCTCGTTTTGATGCTGTTGGGAACGGGGCTGCGGAACAAAACGGCATTCCTACTTATAAACTATTTTCATTGGCTTTTTTTAGAATACGGGTGCGACCGTAGCCGCCGCCCTTGTCCCACAGCCAGTAAGAGATCAATGTTGGCACTAACATGCTAAGCGGCAAGAGAATGTCAGCCGCACCATCTCCTACAAACACATGTGAAGCTGTAGCACCTAGCAAGTTTATGACGAAGCCCGCATAAGCCCACTCTTTGAGCCTCGGTGAAAACCCAGTCACTATAGCGAGCATTCCAAGCGCCTTCGCCGTCCCGAGGATGCGCACAAGATAGAGTGGATAACCGAGGTGCGTGAGCATCGACACGATATTCTCCGGTCCGCCAGTCGCCGCTTCGACAAATCCCATCGCACCGGCCGTACCGATGAAAAACAGCGTGGATGCCCAGTAGGCGATTTTTTGATTTCTCGTTAGGTCCATGTTGCCCTCCCTCGGTTACTTTCTGTAAGTTAAGGATAATTTAGAACCTAGTAACCAACAATAAGGCACTTTTTTGTCAGCCGCGCACATCGAGGTAACCTATGGCTAAAGAGCGAAAACCTATGAGCCTGAACCATTCCGATCCTTGCCTACGAAATGATGAGGACGAAGCTGCCATACGAGAGCTTCTTTCCAGGATCGGGGACAAGTGGAGCGTTCTGGTGATCGTCGCTTTGGCAAAATCGCCGAAGCGTCGCGCGCGCTTCTCAGTGTTGGAAAAAATGATTCCCGGGATCTCTCAGCGCATGCTAACGGCGACTCTTCGTAGCCTCGAAAGGGATGGATTGTTGATCCGCGAGCTTTTCCCCGAGGTCCCTCCGCGCGTGGAATACGAGCTGACACCGTTAGGGTTTAGTTTACTCGATACACTGAAGCGCCTCGTGGCCTGGGTCAGCAAAAATTGGCTTGAGGTGAAAGAAGCCCGAAAGAAGTTCGATTTGGTTAAGAAGAAATAGCACTTCAATTTTGCGGAAGGAGGACAGAAAAGTTCGACTAGCCTTATCCCCATTTAAGCAAACACTCGTTTCGTACGCCGATGGTAGAATGGAAGCAACAATGGATGTTTTCGAGAGTCTTACAATACCCATAGCTGTTCTAATGATGCTTATTTTGCTTTTCATCTATTCACCTCGAAACTCAAAAAGCCAACAACCAGGTTCATTGACCGACCTTAAGAAGCGCAGTCTTGATCTGAATATCGCTCGCATTTTTCAAGCTCTTTGTACTCTCCCGTTGCTGCTCTTCATTTGGTCAGCCTGGGATTCGAAGAGCATTTTTGGCCAAAGCTTGCTGGATGTACGGCAAAAATCAACTCAAAAGCTGAAGTGATCATTGGGGAAACAGCAGGAGGCAAGCTCAGTTGTCAGCTCAATGACTGGCAGAGCAATTTTGGTGAAATCATCCTTGCGGCGCTGGGGTCTGTTTTTATTATTCTTCTTCAACGCAGAAAACGCCTTTTTGGCGTCAGAACTACTGTTTGATTAGGCCGCCGCGAATGGCAGCGAACGAATCGCATCGACTTCATGAACAGAGCGCGTGAAAACAGCCCACCTTAAAGCTGGCAGTTTCCTTCTAGCTTCAATAGCGGACGCAAAGCTACGAGATGCGCTTAGGATCACGGCGATTAAGCGGCAGCAACGAAGTGATTCATGTCGGCACGCGCAGAACAGGATGCGGGTAGCATCTAAATGCGGTAAGAGAAGCTTCCGGTTCAATGAAGACCGATGGATTTACCTCGTCGACTCGAAGAGGAAGCTCAATTGAAATCGCCGTCTCTTCTCGACAGCAGATCCAAACGTGCTAATCAACTTCCTCATGTTCCCTCTTCTCTCAGCCGACAAAGAAGCACTGCGCTCATCGACTATCAATCGATGAACGCAACTTGTACAAGGCCAATCACTGAGAAAAACATTTGATTTGAGCTATCGAAGATTTAAGCCAACCACGACTCTCATCGACAGACAGGTAGCTTTCCTTCGACTGCGATTGCACGGGCAGAATATGTGACTTGATCTGGCAGTGGTCCATGCTTAGCTGTCACGTTAAACTTTAAGAGGCATACTGTGCCAGTCCTTAAAACCTGAACCGTATAATTGCCATCTAGGTCGGTCGTGAATCCAACGATAGCATCATCAAGGCTAGGCATGCTTTCAACAACAGCGTTGATCTCGCCTTGGCTTGTGTACAGCGGTTTTGGCGGCGCAGCTGATGCACTAATTGCAATTAATGTGCTGGTTGCAACTGACGCGATCGCGAGACAACAAAATTGACGTGCTCTTTTCATTTTTACTCCTCTAAACTAATTTCCGACTCATGACCCAGCCTACTCAAATCATTCATCCGTCAGGCTAGTTTAGCCAAAAGCGCAGCCTTATCGGTGCACATATGACTTAGGGAATATGTCGAGAAGATCAAGTAGTTTTTTCTAATAGGCAAATGGCGGCTACGAGAGGGATTTTGTTTTTCTGAATGTTTCGTCGCTATGAATCGCGTGGCGAGATAGTTTGCATCGACGTCAGCCTGTTTTGGCCATATTCCGCACTTCCCTCGTCCGCCGTGCATGACTTGGTTAGGCCCGCATGGAACGGGCGAGTTGAGAGAAGCTTAAGAGCTACGAGATCAAGCTTCTTCATCTGAGATGCTTTGTCTTTCGTTTCTGTTTTCTCAACCTTCATTGATTTCACTTCGACTTGTTCGCTCATTTTCTTCCCCTCACCTTTACAAAAACCCCGGATCGCGCATGATTTCGCTTAAATGGTATCTAGTGCACTTCACCTGCCATATTTTTTCCACTCCTCTGCACGTATAGCGGATTTATGTCGCCCAATTAGATATGAGCAACATTTAGAGTTGATCGGCCTAACTTCACTCCTTGTATTGTTACAATCGAACTGAGTCCTGTGCGAAGCTATTGAGCTGGACGGGATGTAGAACTCTGTGAGCTAATTTATGAATGATGAAAGCAACTTTGTTCCTTCTTCTCGCTGGCACTACGGTGCTTGGTACTGGATGCGCGAGCACAGGGGGCGTGACTAACGATGTTAGTCGGCGCCCCGCCAATGAGGAGCAGTTTCAACTCCGACTACAAGCAATGCCCGTGGAACTGCGAAGCCTGCGCCTCAGTATGATCGAGTTAAAAGCGACACTTGAAAAACGGTGCACGCAGGACCCGATATTCAGCCAATGGCTGGGCAAGACAAGTTCGAATGAAGATGAACGTTGGTCCTTTCTAGCTAGTCGCATGAACCGCCCCTTCTATTTTGTAGCGGAACCAAACAGTCCATTTTTGAGAGGCAGCCGCAAAGATGTCGAAGAGTTTGCGTGTCTCTATTCTATGTTAAAAGGTGCAGACTTCTTCGCAGCGGATGCGAAGCCGCTCAATGCCGATGCAATCTCTCGCGTACTTCGATTACCCAACATCAATGATCCCGTACTTGATGCGATGATTTCAGAATGGAAAGCAGGAGCATCGGAAAATCCGACGCCGATGATCACTCTGCTGAGACATCCAAACGCAAACCTCACCGTTGTGTTGAATGCCGTGCGGAGCTGGAGGACCGAGCGTGTACCAGTTGTAAAGTTGGCCCTCGAACTTTTCCAAACTCCTGTTTACGATGCTAATCGCGCACTCTTGCTCCCCGATTTACTAGAGGCTTTACGTAGATCATCACCAGAGCCTGAGGAGCGTTTGGCAATCTTCTTTGCTTTAGCGCAACAGCGCGAGCCCACTTTTGATGCTAACGCGCAAGTCAATCTGCTCTTGATGGGACGTACACCAGATTACGACGTGAGTGAGGTTTATCGCCAAACCGCAAGGCTTGATCCAGATGTGCGTTTTGGCATTTTGCTTAGCCTTCTTGAGTCGGAGGTAGCTTTTCACGAGGCGAGCCAAGCTGTAATGCAGGCATGGTCAGTCAAGGAGCAACGATCAGCCCTTATGAAGACTGTGGTGAACTCAAGTCGTGCGCGCGCTCGCGTTGACGGAAACCTTCGTCGCCGCATCCTGCACGCAAGCTTAAACGAACCCGAGCTGCGCAGTCAGGCGGCACTGTGGGCACAAGATCTCATTTACAATGAAAGTTCGACAGCTCCCGCAGCAGAGCGATTGATTTACTTAAAAAACCTTTGTCAGGATAAACCACCTGACGCGTCTACGGCTGTTATTCGTCTGCAACTGGTCGACCGCTTAATTAGTACGACTCCTGAAGGTTTGAATGCACTCGCAAATTGTGCCGAAACTTCTGCCGCTGCGTTCACGGATGATTCTCAATTACAAGATTCATATCAAAGCTTTCTTTGGCGCCTTCCAGAAGGGTCTCTACGATTTTCGATGACGGCACGTTTACTTCGAAGATCGGTTCTCAAGGGATCCTTAATGCAGCAGACGATTGAAGACGCTTTGATTATCAAAACGCCGCAGGCATACAGTGTCCTAGAGGCAATTCTAAAGCACTCACCTGTTACTTCAAATGAGCTCTATATGATTACCGGCAAGCTACAGCAGCGAATGGGGAAGCTCTCGCCAGAAGAGAGGAAACTGACTGAATTGATCGAGAAGCATGCAGCAGCTGATGCTCGTGTACATCGCGAACTCGGCATTGCGCGGACTGGAAAACTGCCCTTTATGGATTCTTCGACTTTCGATAAGCTACTTAAAACAAAGTGATCAGGACCTCAAGACGTTGGCGATCAATTATGCTGTCCGATGGCTACTCAATGATTTAAATCATAAGACTTTTAGCGCGAAGCGCTCTTGAAAATAGAAGTACGATCCGAGTGAAACTCTGGATCTTTGCTATCTAAGACCGACATCTTTAACCAAATCTTCGCGAGAAAGATCCAATCTTATTTATTGGCCGAAAGCTCGACTTGAGCGCTCGGACTGACTAAGATTTCCATTTTTTCAGAATGATTTGGATCTTTCTGTAGGCAGTGTTTTTTATCCAGAGGTTTAAGGTCTTCGGTTTCATCAACGACGTATCTGAAATCCAAGCGAATCCTCTCCTGATGTCAAATTCGAACCAACAGCCACAATTCTTGGCGTATCAAATTCAATGTTGATACGCTCCCCCACCCAGTTACCCGCAAAAGCGTGCTCCATCTCTGAATTAGGAACAGAACACCCGCCCCTTTAAGTAGATCTCCCCACACGCGATGCACTTGAATGATTCGTTCCGCATGCGCCTAAAGCATCGAAGCACGAAGACGATGCCAACTGCGTAGCCCATCAAAAGCGCAAGCACGTCTGGCCCGGAATCATTTACTTGGGAAGCGAACAGAGCCACGGCTGCTGTACCAAAAACGTATTTTCAAATTATCTCCAATGTTCGCACCATCATTTCAATTTCCCATTCAAGCGATCAGCCTCTAAACACAATCACTCACTTGGCTTGAGCTGTTCCTGCTTCGCCGCCTCGACTTGCGCTTTCCTTTGTGCTGTTACACATCGACCAAGAAACGCAAAGACGACCATCAGTCCAATGGGAATGAAGATTAGACGTGCTCTTAGTTTTGCTGCACGCTCGAACTGACTCATATCAATCTCCACCGTCAGACGAATTACTTGGAGCAATCAGGCTCTTAATATAAATCTCGTCAGCCATTTTTCTTAGCCACCACCAGCCTGCAGCCAGACAGATCATCACCATCAAGGCGATCAGTAGAGCTTTCCACTTGTTGCGAATCACAGAGGCTTTCATATTCATTGGGTTTGAATACCGATGTGATCAGTTTCTTTATCCGATGCATTCGGAATCGGCTCTCTAGAACTAGTCTTCGTAGTTCCTGCGCGTCCCGGTTGCCCAAACTCAACAAAGATGCCACTCCATAGGCCCACAGCGATCAGAGTAACCCCAATGCCAATCAGAACCAGCCGCCACTTTGGCTTCAAGTACGCGGTGAAAAGCAGGTAGATCCCTACAGCGATGGACAGAAATGGAGCCAACAAAATTGCGACGTAAGTCGCATGAGTCACGTGATCCATCGTCACCCTACTGACATTCATCGTGGATCGGACTGTTCTCGGACCAATGCTTTTTAAGTTCATCGTTTCTGCAGAGTTCTTTGATCTCGTGCAGTTTAGTTGAAATGCAATGCTTGTCCCTGCTGCTCTTAAGCATCCCTGTCGGACATTGGTTATCTCCAGCAGGTAAATTGAGTCCGCATTTGAAGCCGCTTGTTACATCTGCGACCCCGTTCCCGTCTGCAAAAACGACAGCGTGATTCTGCCAAGCGACCGTTGCTCGTTGATGATAGCGTTCGCAAAACGGACGCCCGCTTTCACGAGAACGGATCGAAGTACAAGCAGCTGTTAGAACCGAAGACAGCAACATTGCGCACCGTGAACGAAATTCAGACTCTGCCTTAAGCCATCGCCAGTCACTCACTTCGTAAACATCGCGATTGCGAAAACAAACGCCCCGAAAATTTCGGCGGTCAGACATGTTTAGGGCGAAAACACGCTGGGAAGCAGCCTAGAAAAACAAGAGCTAGCTTCCAACATTTCTCTAGCTTAAGAATGAAGCTACCTTCCTATTTTCCTGACTCAAGATTTTTTTTGCTGCTTTCCGGGTGAGCAATTGTATGTGTCACAGGCAAATCTCGTTTTTTTTGAAAACCATAAGCGTGATGATCGTGGTCACAAAAATTGCTAAGGCAAAAAGTACGTACTGAATTAGACGACGATTGTTCACGCCGGAATACCTCCATACTTATTAAACATTCTCGTTAGGATAGCGTCCAATCCCTCAAAGACTCAAGTGGGTATGTGCGGAGGACCAGTATTCGGTGGAGGTCTTCGTGGTGGTGCGGGTGGCGCATTGGGCGAGCATTGTCCACCTTTCGATCTCATTCTGTCTTGATCAATCTGACGCTTTAATTCGTCAAGCGCATCTTCTTCGCGGAAATAGTTGTCCCAAACCCAGTAGGATAGAGGACCAACGGTCACGGTAATAATGATGCCCACGGCGATAGACATTTTGCCATCAGGATCTATGAAGTTAATCGGATCTTGCAACACATACCCATAAAGATTCGTGTCACCACCAGCGAACAGAATAGGATCCTTCGACGTCCATCTGCCAACTTCAGCGTCGTAATCACGAGCACCGAATCTCACGAGCTTCGTTTCATGATCATAAAGACCACCCGCAAAACCAAATGCTTGAAATCCAGGATTTGTATCACTCAACACGCGCCCATATTCGTCATACTCAATCTGCTGCGCAATTGTACCGGTCGCAATATTCACAACCATGCGAACGGAGCCAAGATGATCAGTAACAACCTTGAAGACGCTTGAGCCTTGAATAACGTAATCAGGAACATGCGACTTTGTCGCATACACGTATCGTCGGCTCATGGTTCCATTTGGATTAACTTCAGCTAAAATACGCTTTCCGAAGTAAAGGTAATACTTGTCTATTGCCGTCCCGATCTTCCGAATAATGCGCCGACCGCTTCCATCAATAACGTAGTTGATCGTTTTCGTGGGCAGCTGAACCTGAGTCAATCCGCCAAACACGTCATATGTGTAATTCGTTGTGGTTGATGTCGCCGAGTCTGTTTTTGAAGTGAGATCGCCGTTCAAGTTATAAGTGTAGGATTTCGTACCGTATGTGAGGAGTCGATCTTGCACATCATATGTTGCGGAGAAGCTAACACCATTCCGGTGACCGCCGGTGCGGTTAGAGTTTGAATCATAGTCATAATGGCTCTGAGCTACTCCGTTCTTTGTAACATCAGTGAGGCGCCCTGCAGGATCAAAGGTATAGGCATATGAAGTGGTTACACCACCAACCGTCTCAGTTTTACCATTGATCCGCCCGATGGCATCTCGCGTAAGCGCGTACGAATAAAGAGCGTTTGCGCCGAAAGTCGCTGTCTCCGTCTCAACCTCTCCAAACGCGTTGTAATTGGGAGTCGTGCTGACAGAGCCTAGCGATGTTGAAGAGATCAGGCCCGTTGTGGCCTTTGGTAGACACGAGAACGTAGTCTCCTCACAGCGGGAGGAACCACGAGCGGCCAGAGAATGAAGCAGCAAACAAAATCACTAAGATTTTAGTCATAATCAAAGACTGAGCGAGCTATCAATATTTTCCAAGTTCGTTTAAAAACTTCGTCTCAAGGTCGGTTTCAAAGCTGAGCATATCGATCGCTAGTCTTCATACGTTTTAGATTAAGCCAGCCTTGCCTTGGTAGCCGTCGTCGATAGAATTACGAGGACGTTAATTTTCTGCCCGTCTAAACAGGAGGACATGACCATGGAAACGGAGTCGAAGCGCATCTACGCATCTGACAGAAAACATTGGTTTGATCGAAAAGACTTGGGAGAGATTCGGATGGGCTGGTATGGAGTAGAGATTACCACTTCATTCAGCGTTGATGGCACTAACTACTTCAAACTTGCCGCAGGCGACGCCTATTTCCGCGACGCTGATACATTCATCATCTTTGATTACCGTGGGGTTGTCATTTACAAGCTTTCTGACGAGCAGGCGATGCATCTCTTCCGTCCAGATGAGGAAGAGATCAATCCGAAAAGCTCAGTGCGTGTAGATGTCTCCGACCGCGAATATCCGGTTGCCATCATTTCTTCACCTGGATCAGAGCCGATTCGCATCGATATCTTTCGCTCGCTCCACTCGTTCTCACCTGGACGAAATTATTTTTAATTTGGCAGAATGCACACGAGGCGCAAAAGGGCATCTAACGAGAAGATGCGGATCACATGAACGTGCAAAGGTGCCGAGCGGATGCGAGGCACATAAGTGAACGCTCGGCAAAGATTGACACTGGTGAGGCCGAGAAGTTGCCAACAAATATCAATAACGAAAATGAAACCCGCAACACAAAGAGATCTTCAACTTCACGAAACAATATTAGCTGACTTCAGACTTCCGGAAATCATCTTCGTACCTATTAGATTTCCCCCGATTGCACTCACGACAAAGTACTTGAAGGTTGGATTCAGCAAGCTCCAGGTGCGGATATTTAGATCGAGGCTTGATGTGATCGACAGAGCGAAAGGAACTTGCCCAGGAGGTGGGCCTCCTTTGTGTTGGGGCGCAGGGATGACGGAAGCCCAAGCGCAACAGACGCTTCGGATAGCGCATGCTGCTGTAGCAAAATGTTTCGGCGCCGATAAAATCTACGGATTAATAGGCTTTTCGAATGGTGGGTATATGGCCACAAAAATTTACCGCTCCTGTATGGAACGTCCGGATGGAAAGAAGATTCCGTGGTTTATCGGAATCGGCAGCGAGGCTGTTACGGAGCCTGTATCGAAATGGGCAAATGACCTCACCCGGTGCGGTAACCTCACCATCATTGAAGGAATCGAAGACCAGGAGAACTTCGATAGCAGCGGTAAATTCATCTCTGATGTCCTACTCAGAAACGGCGCTGCAAGGGCTGTTCAATTTAAGGGAGGACACCTGGTTCCATTTGAGCCTACTCGTCAACTCATTCAAGAAAGTCTTTTGCCTTAGGATCAAGTAAACCCCTCTAGTTTATGCTCACGATTCGCACACGAAAGCTATTGCTTACTAATCGCCACCAATCTCGCCTGCCTGATGTAAAGCGCACGCCGTATTCCTCAAGCTTTCCCTAGCCTGTCGCCGCCACGCTCTAAAAACATTGGCTAATTGACGGGACGAAGTTCTATTTTGTACTTATAGTTCATGAAGTTACTCGCGGGATCCTTCGCTTTGCTTTTCGCCATCTCGAATTCAATTTCTGCTCGAGCAGCAATTCCTCTCCAGGGCGCTTGGAAATTAACTTCCGTGAGCAAGTACGCCAACCATAAGGGTATAGGCGGAGACTTTGTCCAGAATAAGCCCGGAGAAGTATTCTCGTTTTCCGCCAATAATTTTACTATCCCTGCGATTTCAACTTGGATGAAATGTAAGACAAGATTCGAGAAAGTAAGCGATGGTGAGCGAAAATCCCTTCTGGGAAGCCTTAAAAACCAATGCGGCTCCCAAGAAATCCAGGGGAATGTTTACGACATCAATTTTCTAGGATGCCCGGACGGTCTTTCACCGGTTGACAAGCCATTTCCAAGATTCGTCGTCAAGCTATCCCCGGTTAAGGCGATAGCATTCGAAGACGGTGCCGTCTTTTGCCTTGAGCTAAAATGACCTATGTCACGTTCGCAATTCGCACAAGAAAGCGAGTGCATACTGAACTTACGTCGATCATTGCACCTGACACTTGAGCTACTCTGGCAAACCGGCATGCTGGCAAACAGAGCAACTTCTAGGCTTCCCGCTTCTTGAGTTTTGTCTATTACCTTCGCTACGATTCCGGGATGGAACTTACTCTCGGAAGCAATGCCGATTTTGTATGTCTGCAGCTTCCACCATAGTTCAAGCGCGACCTAAGCGGCGATGAAGAATGGAACCAAGTCGCAGCGCGAGTTACGGCCGGAGCTTGGCAGGGACACAAAGTCTACATGAGCTTTATGACAATCGGGCTCTTAGACTTTTTGAAATATCTGGAGCAAGTGATCCGATAATCAACCGGCACAGCAAATCTTGCATTTGCATCAGCAAAAAAATGCCGCGAGCACCAACGTGAGGAGCGCAGATAAACTTGATGAGATTATACCCGAAATAAGACCGAAGCGCCGAATACCTAGTCCGAACACGAAACTGGAAGCTCCGTAGACTAGAAACGTTGCCAAGAGATAGTGCTCAGAGCCACCATGGCTCTTATACCAACCTCCGGCGCTTAGGCAGGCAAAAAGACCGTGCGATACTGCTGCAATAGCATTCGCCACTAGGAAGGTAGTTTGCGGGGCCATCGTCGAGACACTAGAAACAAGTCGCGAAGCCACTGACAAGATTCCCCACCGAAACCAAAGGTTGATGTCGAACTCGTAGAATACGCCGAAGGCAACGAGCAGAAGGTTTTCACCATCGTTCAACTGCAAAAGTGCAGGAAGAACATTTGGTCCATCGAACAAAAAGCCCGTACCCACCTTTAAACTTAGTCCTATTACTGCAAGAACAACGGAGATCGGTAAAGCACGTTTGATCGCCTCTAGAGCGTCTTTTCTTTGGCCTAAGATGAGTGCTCGTAGAACCGGTGCCTCGAGCCCCGCTCTCGTTGCAAATCGACGCCCCACAGACACGGCAAAAAAGCTGAAGAGCGCGATTTTCAATGATTCTGCAAGACTTAGAATCAGGACTCCGTGCTCACCTAAGGGTGAGTCCGGTTTCTCGGCGAACATATTGAAGCGCTCAAGAAACATCGGAGCCGCCAAGAATATGGAAAGGATTGCACCAGCAAATAGCCAACGTGCGATTGAACGATCCAAATCTTTAATATCCATGATTCAAATCTAACCTTTCCGCTAAGCACCTGTCACATTGAGATCGCGCATCGTTACAACGGTTCTTACCTCGAAATGTCCATCTAAGTTGTTCCGGGAATGAATTTGAAATTACTACCTTCTCGAACAGCAAGAGCGCGATGCTTGCCCAAGAGGCCGGCATGCTCGCGAACGTGTCAGGGCCGTGAAGTTGCGCCAGGCACTCCGAAGGAGGGCCCCAGAAGCAACTTCTCGGCTCTTAGCTCTTCACGCTCGCTTCTTTGCGATGAATTCCAAAATATGCCAGTGTTTCATCGCTCCGTTTGTCATCGGCGCATCCATTTCATTCTCTTGGAGATGCAGAACGTCGCACGAACTAAAGAATGACTTCAGATCGACTGACCTAACTCCTGTTGCCTTACCAGCTTTAACCCAGTCGTCGCTTGGCCCGAAGAACGTAGCCGCCAAGATAGCTCCCGGCTTTAGGCTCTGGCTGACTAAACCCATGAGAGACTTAAACGACTCAGCTTTGCAAAACGGCAAGCTGTGAAAGGAAAATATGAAGTCGCTAGGTGGCAGATGAGAGAGTTCTTCGAAACTAGTTTGAAGAATCTGGAGTCGATCGCTTATGTCCTGCGATTTAAGACTCTTTAGAGCCTCGATAGCTCCTACATTCTGGTCAATTGCTACGACAGACCAACCATCTTCTAAAAGAGCTGCGACTTCGATTCCGATCCCGCAACCGAGATCAATCGCAAGCGGGACTTCTGGCAAAGTTGATCGCTCAAACTTCTCGACTGCTTTCGAAAATAAGGACCGGACCGCTCGACCAACATTCTTCCGATAAAACTCGTCACTCGACATGCAGACGGTCTACCAGGCCGGGTTACCGTTGTTCAAGGCTTGCGGATGCCACATCGTCCGCCCATCAGACCAGGTATCCTCCAAAACCGCTCTATTCGCCTAAATGACAGCACTAATGTTTGCACCCTTCGTTCCATCAACCAAAGGAGACAAAATGCAAAGCCGACCCGAGATCATTCGAAAGCCCGCTAGCCAATCGATCGACTCGCGACAAGCATCAGCGCAGTCACCGTCGGAGTGCACAGGAGCAAGCGAAGCCCGATACCCGAAAGTATACATCAGCCTCTCGAAATCAAAACAGCAAATGATTCTCTCCGATCATCGCGGCCACCGAATCATCTGCCACATCAATCTCGTCAAGCATGTGCTCAGACTATCTTAAACGAGGGCGCAACAATCCGAGCATAACAACGAGTAAGGGGCTGAACCCAGTTCAAATCGCATAGACGATTCTATGACTGAGAGTCATCTCATTGGTACCCAACCGTTCTTCAGATTGGAAAACATGCCCAACGCTTTTGTTTTTAAAATAATCGCTCGCAACGACCTGAAATCGTCGGCCGGAATACAGTACTGGCATCTCACCTCCAAAGCCAACGAAGTACCATCGTTCTCTCGGCTCATCCCACCACTCCTCGATTACCAAAACAACCGAGCCTGACTGCAGAGTTTGACTTAGCAAAAAGTTTTCTTCGGGGTAACTCCGATACTTCTCAAGTAAATCTCGGACTTGACGTTCGCGAATGCTCAGAGCCGGTTTTTCGGTGATAGTATCTAATTCAGATTCCAACGCTTCACGAATTTTAGATACCAGATTTACCTTTAGATTTACCTTATGCTGGCTCGGTTTAGTCATGCCAATCTCCTTGAAGCAAGTCGCACGTTAACTCTCGCTCGAGCCTAGGTAATTAATCAAAGATTTTGATGCGCAATACGCTCAGAAAATTAGACCCTCAATGAAGGAATTTTCAGAAGCGCTTCCGGAAGCTAGCGCCTTCTGTCGGAGAAGTTCCAAAAAGGTAACTTTTGTTCGGCCGAGCTGGTTATTTCTCCAGAAGCCTGTTTCCGAAGTGAAACGAAATCTAGGTTATTTTCTGGAATAGCATTTCGCCGCAGAAATCCGTTCCAAATTGTCGGAAAAGAAGACTCCCGTTCTCTCCATGCCCCTCCCCACAACAAACGAACTCAAAAACATTTCAACCTCAAGTCGACCGGAGACGAATGCAACTCAGACGCGGAGTTCAGCGTTGGTTTCTTGAGAGATGAAAAAGATAGCTTCCGGCACCCGGACAAAAAGCCGAGCGGATACGAGTTATAACAGCGAGTAGCGGTAGCGACGGAGCGGTTAAGGCCGAAGATTTCACGCTGCTGACTCTTAGAAGCCGCCTCGAAGTGAAATCATCGGCTTCCCTCCCCTTAACAAAAAAATTTAGCCTTAGTATTTGGAAGATGTCTGAGCATCAACAGTGCCGTCGAGAAATCGAGGGTTAAGAGCCAGGATCACAGGAGGATTGATTTTCGCTCTGCGAGAGCTGCATAAGAAGAGCCGATCCAAGATTTTTTTGGAACCCCAAACTTGTTTTTGAACGACTCAATTTAAGAGTCTCGCATAGGACACACGCCATCCTTTAGCTTTCGCAACCAATAGATGAGTGTATCGAAGATACTAATCCATCAGTAGTTACGGCAGAGGTGTTTGGCCGAATTCTACCCTTTTTTTTTGGAAGGACTTACCGATTCGTTTATCGATAATGGGAGTGATCTCGATCTGAAACGTTTGTCTAAAAGTACCGATGAATTAGTTTTCCTCTGATACGCTTTAAGAATATCGGGACGTTTACGGGAGATACTGATTTGCGACATATCAGAGAAAAAATCGTAGTTGTAGCCGCGACAATATTCGCTTTCGTATTTTTCCAAAATTTTGTCAGTCCCGAACAAGTGCAATCAAAAGTCGATTTTCACAAAATCTACGAAGAACACAAACGTACGATGCTTAGTGTTGGTCGGTATGAGAACACACCTTATTTCAAATCAATCATTCAGATAAAAAAAGGCGAGATCAAAGAAGGAGTCAGTCGCTCTTATGCCTATCGATCTATTAATTTAGTGGGATACAGTAATGGCGAAAGACGTGCTCTGCATGGTACGAATTTATTTTTTGAATCGCCGCTTCTTCAGATTTACAACTCCAATGACTCTAACGATATAGCCTATAAACAAGCTGCGATCGATTATATAAGAGCTTATGCCGCGAGATCATCAACGCGGATGAATGCTAACGATCCCGAATTGAAAGAGGGTTTGTTCCTCCACGGTAATCATCTATTTTTCGTTCCCGGTTCAAATGAATTTGAGCACACAAGCACTGAGCATGACGAAGAGGGGACGCTTGATCGGGACAAAGTCTTTCACGAAATAAATGACTACTATGGGAACTTCTGGAAAGTCTTTCCAATTATGCATGAGGCTGATCCAGCAATGACCCGACAGTATGCTGAAAGCATCTGGAAACGGCATGTATTCTCTCACGACGTCGTTGGTGCAAATGTGTTCGATGGAGGCATAAGTAGCCGATACGGACAATGGGATCGGCATGATCAATCAAATGAAAGTAAGCGGCATAAGACAGACGGTTCATCATGGTCAGTAGCTTACATTCACGCTGCGTCGGCCTTCTTGAGAGTTTTTACTTTTATGGCAAGCGTTTCTAAAACTCCTGAAGAGAAACTAGTATGGCGAAAAAGAGCGGCGGCTATCCGCAACTATGTTTGGCAGCATCACAAGAAAATTGGAACTAAGACGCGCGATGGAGTTTTAATTCCTTATATTGTACGTCGCGATTTCGGACGAATGGATCCAATAAAGGACCTAGGCTGGAAAAAGGAAGTATGGGATTCAACCGCCCCAAGCATTCCTCTTGATAGCAAAGGTACGATTCAAGCCTACCTTGACTCCAACGTCTGCACTTCAGATGGCTTCGCTCGTTATAACTTTCCAAAAATATTTCGCGATCCAGATTTTCCGAACGACGCGAGTCGAATCAATCCTCGAGCAGGAATACCTGCGCTACTCAAGGAGACCTGGCGATTTTGCGTCCAAAATCCGCTCGTTACGGCGTTTTATGTACCCGCACTCATCGCTGCAGGAGAAGAATTTGATGATCAGCACTATGATCAGATGGCATATGCCATTATGAAGGGCGAGTATCGTACAAGTAGAATTCAGCGAGCGAATCAAGATGTAGCATTGGTCGGATGGCACCACTTATTTGACAAAGGTGATGATCTCACAAGGAGATCTAGGGATGCCGCTGCATGTATTGCTGCAGGTCCCTCAAAAGATTGTAGTGCACTAAATAGCTCGATTGGAGTTCAAACCCATGGTGTCAGTTATCCGGATCAGATTCCGGTAGATTCTTTATGGGATACGGATATGAGTGGCGAAAAGAACTTGTTACTGGGTTCTCGCGGTTACAGAAGCTTGGCCTCTTCACGGTTGCCATGTGAGTTTTGCGAACAGGCATTGTCTGAATTAACTCATAAGATGAAGCTTGGAAAATCCACTAAGGTTCAACTTCGATTGGTAAGTAGTACATTTGGTAATCAACGGCCGCTTACTTACGAATGCCCTGATGTCCAAACTGGAGATAAGCGAAAGACCACGAATTTAGAATATAATCGAGCAACCAAAATATTCGAATGCTCTACTTGGGTAACTCACTACGAAAGAGAAATGGGTACCTACGCGTGGTTATATGCAGAAGGCATAGATCTTCTTTTGGACCTCAATAAAATTAAGTCGGACGCAAGGATACATGCTGAAGCAGTAACTCTCGGCGAGGAAGCTGTTGGGCATCTTTATGCGCCTGAAGCGCAAATACTTCGTGGGCATCATCTTGCGAGCTATGAAGCCACTATGGGGCCAGACATGTTAGCCTTAGCGTTTAAACGGCTGGCCGCGACTGAAGAGAAAGAGAAGCAGTAAATTGATAAAGTGGAGAATATGTCTATTCACTCTTTGATTTGTTCTGCCCTGCCATTCTTCCCCTTCATAGCTGATTTGGACCAGCGCCAGAAACGGAAAAATCAGAAACTTTTTATTTTTGCGAGGAGCCCTCGATCGTATTCCAAAGATTTTGCCGCAGGCTAAGTCTTTTTCTATTCGACCTGTGATTACTTCTTAACGCAGCTTATGTAACTTTGGTTTGCCTCGACTAACATAATCGATCGTACAAATCCGCCAACTGTTGTTCGGCTAGTCGACTTCCACTCACTCTTCTCGAAATTGAAGATCTCTAGTCCTACCGAATCAATGCCTCGATCAATCCTCGCCATTTGCTTGAACGATAGACCTGGCTTTTGAAATTCAATGGCCGCTGATGACTTATCACCAGGCAACGAAATGTTTTTATCGAAACCATCTTTGCCCTGCACTGTAACCGTGCAGTCGTAAGCCGGATTAGGAGGCGGAGCTGAAGGCGCTGCAAATGAGATACTTGAGGCTAGTAATACGAAGAGCATAAGAGATCCTTTTTTGAGTGCTGACGTCCGAGCTTAATTGAGTGAAATTCGGAATCAAGGAAAACTCACGCAAAGCATTCGGGAGTAATCCTCCTTAGTCCACGACACAACGTTTTTGTAGATACATCGGATCCGAATCTCTTAGTTCCCGTGAGACAAATATGCGAGCACCTCGGAGCGGTTAGCGTCGAGCAGTTGCGTTGCGAGCTGAGCAGCAGATCGCCTGAAGCAACATCTCGACTCCCTTCTTGTCGTCGCTCTAAAATGAGTGGCTGTTAGTAATCATAACAGACGCGCGATGCGCGCCCCAACTGATTAACGCGATCAGTGAGCGTGGGCTCAAGCATTCGATAAAATTGAGCTCGTTAACCAGACGAATGGCAGGTCTTCAGAATCAGATAATCTGCAGTCAGCACGCACAAAAAACGAAAACTCCTCCAACAAGGAATCTGGAAGAATCCAAGTGGAGGAGCAATTTGCTTCAACAATACCGTTTAAGCTTAATTAGAAGAGCTCTTGAGATACTCCAAGTGAATGTATCCCTTAGTTTCAGAACCAAGCGCATCGATGTATTTTCCTTTAACCATCGTTTTACCGCTGCTCGATTCTAGAGGTTCACAGTTTTCCACGATAAATTCATCGCCAGGAATAGCGGATACTTGCTCTAAAGATCCATCCACGTAGAGAGTTGAGAGGGTCGTGATCTTATAGGACCCCTTCAAACATACCTGAGATTTTGCTGAAGAAACGCTTGCAATAAAAACCATCGAAATCGCGGCAACCAAACCGAATAAACGCATAAAGACTCCCGAATAGGTTATTGAAGGTTAGCGCCGTTTTGCAGCCAAAGATCGTTTATGGCGTTATTAAGTCTACGCAAACCGCTCAATCGATCATCGTGCGAGTAGCATGCCATTCAATTTAGGCGAAAAATCAACTCAAGGATTGGTCCACATTCAAACCAGAAAAGCTACATCGCGAAAGACGGCCGCAAGGTAAAGGTCTACCTTCAAAAGTTCGGCTGGCGAGGAACCCCTCGAGCGGATGCGAGGCAAAACAGCGTCAGCCGCGCGGCTCATAGCGATTAAGGCAGCCGAACGCGCATGATGCGCGTGAGGCACATAGGCGAGTCCTCGGAGAGGACTTGAGCTGTTGAAGCCGAGACGTTGCATTGCGAGCTGCAGAGCAGATCGCGCGGAGCAACTTCTCGGCTTCCCTTCTCGTCCGCGGCTGCATCGCAGTCGCTTGCGCGAGAAGATCTCGGCTCCCCCGCTTTTCCACCCGCATTCCCCAACGCCCTCATCCGAATCTTCTCTCTTAGTCCCATCTCTCACCTCCAATCGATCGGAGACGAATGCAACTCAGAGACAGAGTTCAGCGCTGATTAATTGAGAGATGAAGAAGAGATCGTCCGACTGCCGGATAGAAAGCCAAGCGCACACGAGGTGCGCGCGGCATCTAAGGAGAGGAAGCGGAGCTGCCGAACCTGTGAAGGCCGCTGGTTGTTGCGTTGCTGAGGCGAAGGCGAAGCTTGTAGCAACAAACGGCGGCCAACTAACTCGTCGTTTGATTTCCCGCTGCTGACTCTACACGGCACCCTCAAGGTAAAATCAACGGCTCCCCTCCCGCCGAACGCACACGAGGTGCGGAAGGCATAACAGCGAGGAAGCGGTAGCGACGGAGCGATTAAAGCCGAGAAGTTGCGTGTGTGGATCCGCAGGAGACGCTATGGAGCAACTTCTCGGCCTTTGAGATTTGGCACGAGCATGGCAATCAGATTTCAAAGAAGCGTCAGGAGCTCCGAAGTGCTCGCTAGCTGAATCTGTTTCAAAGCTGTTCTGACTTTAGACAGTTTTACTTAGCGGAAACCTGCCGAAAGGGTTCGTCGTTTCAACGCAGTAATGTACATTCGTAGCCCTGCGGTTTTCCGCAGAGTTAGAAAATTGGCATCGAGCCGAAGGAAAAAAGATGAACTCAGTTTTGCTAAAGACCGCATGCACTGTGATAATCACTGCATCTCTTACTCTTACAGGTAGAGCAGTCTTAGCTGAACAAAATGAGCACGCGAGCGAGATCCGAGCTCTCGTACCCATCGACGTTACAAAAGATGGAAATTCACTCTTCATTCAGACAAACGTCGGCCGAGTTCGTCTATGTGATCTAAAGATCGTCCCTGCTGGTACTCAGTATTGGCACTGGGGACTGGGCGAGACCGAACAACGATGGCTTAAAGCTGGCGCCGCGTCTGAAGCTGATTTTAGTGAAACTTCGAAAATTAACTACTTTGTATCCCTTAGTCCGGTCGATTCTGCAAACCACGGTGAGAACGGACTGGTCAGCACAACTGATTCTGAAGTCACTGAGGCGGTGAACTTCGCTGACTTTCTGAAGCCACGTATCGATGCGTTTCAGATCATCGTAGACCTTAAGGAAGGCGGAATCCTGCGGGAGTTGAAAAAGCATGGGGTCGATTTGGCTGGGGAGTACACTAGTAATCCTTTCCTCGCTGGGCCATTGCTGAATTGGAAGTATGTTTTGACACCGAAGGTTTTGCGGAATGTCGAGAAGATTTCGTTCGCCAAAATCGAGAATAGCGCATTTTTCTCGCACGAGAATTTTAGCAACTACCTCACGAGAATACCAAGTGAAAAGCGAGATGAAGCTGTCGCTGCACAAATCTCGTATTTGGAATTGGTTGCCGAGCGATGGGAAATTCCATCTGCGCAGGTGAATCGGATCGAAACCTGGTTAAAAAATGCGCTTTCAACGCCAGATTAAATAAGCCCTAAATAGAACTTTGTAGTGACCATTTTTTGGCCGTGCGTGATCGAGACGCAGCGACAGATATTAAATCGCACGAAGGATTGCTGGAGTGAGGGTGGATCAGGAGCCAGAGAATGAACCAATGCCTTGAAGTTTAATCATTCCTCATGCCGATATCCCGGACCGGAAATAATGTATCCCTCTCGCCCGTCAACTTCGACGTCATAATACGCGAAATCTTTTTCGTATCTGCGATCTGAAAACTTGATCCGATGACCGGGTTGCAAAACTTTGAGGACTTTGTTTTTGCCCTCGATCTTTTCATAGCCCCAACCAGGAGGGAACGGCTTGCTCACAACTTCAGTCGGCTCTTCAATTATCAACGTGCCGCGCTCGCGTGTGAGATACCAAACAAGCGCCATAGACAAGACTGTCAGAATAATTTTGAAGATGACCTTCTCGGCTTTTGCAACATCATTATTGTTCAAGGTACTCTACCTCTCCCCCACCGAATGATTCGCGTCGAGACAACTAACTAGATTTCTAGCTGCTATCCTAAGTAAGACGTTTTGCAGTGATCAATTCACCTGCTTGAATGAGCTCAAGACATCTCTGAACGCGCGGCGCATATGCGATGTTACGCGAAATAGTCTTCATGTGTGAGTACGCAGCATCCTTTCGACCTGACCGTAAAAGATCATTCAAGAGTACGTCGTGCCTCGATAGGATGTGGAATTCTGATTCGAGTTCGAATTCTTCTTTCTTCCGAAGATTCTCCAAAATTTCTTTTTCATTACCCTCAGCTACTGCCAGCCTTGCGAAGAATATGTAGATGGACTCTTTCTGCTGCGGGTATGCACATTCTTTTTGGAACTCAACTAAGTCGCGCTTAATCAGTCGTGCAATTTTTTTTGCTGCAATTGTCTCACCAGCAAAGAGCGCGACTGCCCCTGCATCAACGTAATCCGGAATGCCTTTCCGAGATCTACAGAACGCTGTACTTAATTCGCCCTTTAAAGTGAGTAGTAATTTTCGGATGGGATATGGCCAAATACTTTTACCGATCTGGTTTTGGAGCTTCTCGAATTTCCAAAAGTCGCGTTCCGACCAACTGCACTTCAACCACCGTCGGTAGAGAGACCAACATGTCGCCCATTCAGCCGAGCGAGGAGTCTCAACATCCCCGAAGATCATCCTCAAGTACGCACACCGGTACAGCGAGTCCGGGCTGAGTTTTTGTTTTTCATTGAGTTCACCTGCCAGTTGTACCGAAAGGACATTATTCAAATGAGTTAACAACTCACTAAAGGTCCTTAAAATTGAGGCTGTACGCCCGTGAGCCTCTATAAGGTTTAGAATATTCTCGATTTCTCGCGCTTTTTCCTCATCGTGGAGTCGAAAGAAGGGTATTCGACAGACGATTGTACCTGCGTATTCTGGTGCATTCTCTAGAATCCACTTAGCGTGGGCTAACCCTGGGCCGCCCGCATCGGCTGATCGCTTATCAATATAAATTTGCTTGAGAATCGATAGTCTGAGCATCACATTCGATGGCTGCTCAGCCAAACGCGCCTCTGCTGCGGCAAGGTCCGGCGAGGTGAAATCGAAAATCGATCGGTCAATCTCGGCACTGGGCTTGTAAGGAATGTCCGTTCTTGAAAAGAACAAATAAGCCAATGGGATAGCAAGGTAGAGTCCCGTTAATAATAAAATTGAAAACAGGAATAGATTCACTGCTTCCCCGCCGGCCGATTCTCATCCAACCACTTGAGCAAAGTTGGCGTTGACGGCGCCGAACCTGAGCACATATCTGTCGAGATTTTGCCGCTCTTAGTATCAGCGAAGACGACATAATCAGTTTTGGGATGGAAGTGGTAACCGCAATCCTCGCTAGTGTGAACGAAATCATCTTCTCGGATTTTGCCCTTCCAAACCTTTTTTATTTTGAATAGATACTTTCCTTTCGCATCCGGAATAGATGTTCCTAAAAAAACTAAAGATGCGTTATTGAACTTCACTGAGAAAGATTCTTTGCCGCACTTACATGCCTCAGCATGCGAGGCCGCCAGCAGTTGTCCAACGATAAACACTTTGAGAAGCAAAACAAGTTTCATGACTACCTTTCAAAGCTTCACTGCCTGTACCTATCACCGTTCAAAAATTGCTTCTTCGCTTCGGGAATGTTCTCTCCAATCTTACTCCGACAACCCTGACATCTCACAAAATAAATGGATCCGCCGCCGCCTCGAAAGAATTCTTGTTCGCACACCGGGCAAATCGCCTGACTAAGCGGCCGCAGAAAAAATCGATAATTCAAGAGTTGGAAGATTATGAGCAGGAATCCAACCAACCAAATATTCCTAATATATTGAGATACAACTAACGGAGGAACCACCGAGGCGTAAAAGCTAATGGTATAGCCGATTCGCAGGCACCGCATTCTCGACCAGTTCTCTTCAGGCTTTCGACTCTGATTAGCTTCGCGCATGATTTGATTATTCCCGAGCTCTCTGAGCCCGGCCGGTCAGGTCCCTGCATCAACAGAAGCGATTTGAAAACCTCGGGAACGTATACGCTGCACGCCGCACTTCATGCAGAAATCCAATTAAAAGCGAATCGCGTGTCCCTGCGATTCGCAGAATCAATTTTTTTCAGAATTTAATCGTCGCTTGAACTATCGCCGAAGGTGCTCGAATCATACTCATAGGTTTTAGTCCCCTTCTTGCCAGTGTAGGGATTTGTGTTTCCTTTCGTTGAGTAATTGTTTTCAAACTTGCCGTCAGACTCGGACCTGAAATGCGGCTCGACGTACTTACCGTCTTTTCGGACATAGCCTTTAACGTACGTATCCTTCGCGAAGACAACCGACGAAAACAAGAAGACACATGTAATAGCTAACAATCGCATACATCCCTCCTATAATTCTTTTCGGTTTATACCGTCGGAAGCTGCATTTAGATCTCATGAATCCGGCAGTCAGTTAACTCGGTCGCTAACCTCTTGATAAAACGAACGACTCGCCTGTGACTGAGGCCGTTTGAGCTGCAGACTGTTTTCGGATGACCGAATCTGATCCACGTGAGATTTTAAACTGATACATGCCTGACACATATCGAAGTAAGAACTGAGCATCCTACTCCGCACTTCCCTCGTCATCCGAGCAAGACTTACTTAAATCCGCATGGAACGGGTCGCCAAGTTTTCCTCTCTTGTACTTGGACCAAACTTCGTCGCGTAATTTTTGAAAGTCCCTCAGAGCCTCTGCTGAGAGATTCACTCGATGACCTTGAGTCAGCGAGCCTAAGAGCTTGTGAGCTTCTTTGTATGATTTCGGAATTTCAATAGAGTTGCGTCCGAAGTAGGTGAAGTTAGAAGAGAGCAGCACGTTCGCTTTTTCGTACCCTGGTGTAGCTCCAATATCTCGATCCATCCAGTGGCCATCAGGATGGTAGATCGAATCTTCACGCCACTCTACCGCACCGTTAGCTGCGAGTTCGTAGATACAATCCGGTCGATCTGTGTATTCAGTCTTCCGGTAGTAACTTAAGCCGCCTTCACACTTCGTAACTTCAGCGATGTAGATGAGCTTCCCGCCAAGCTCTTTGCCACCAATCCCGATGACCCAATCACCGACTTTCGCCGACGACCGAATCTGCGGTTTACAAATCGCAAGCGAAAGAACTCCCTTATGCACACAAGGGGCTCCACCGCCGTCATTCGTCATCTTGTAGATGTATAAGCGCGACATCTCACTTCTCTCGCTAATCGTCAGCATGGACGCTATTCACGTTCCGGCAAATACAAGTCCATGCCCTAAGTTAATTTCTATGCATGTGAAGCTGACTCTCACCCGGCACAAAAAAGAGTATGAACGAGCCTTCGATTCGGTGAATTTCTAATAGCAACTCGTTGCTACAGATCCATCAAACTGTTTCCGAGAAACGCAGTTCTGAGTCCGCGGAAGAGAATTCAGTACCGACATCGTCGCAATAATTCGTTGTTGCCGAAGAGTCTCCGCCTGGAGATTTGCCATATACCGCTGATATTGAGCTGAGCGCTCTTCCTTAATTCGTTCTTTTTCTTCTTGAGCGTAGTTCTGATAAAAACAACTTTCCGAGTGTCCGTAAGAGCAGCCTTGCTTAAGAAACGTCACCATAAGAGTGTAGTCTGCTTCAACGTCTGAAAGCAAAGCGGCAGCGAAACAAGACTCAGCATCCTTCGCTATGCAAGCCTTCTTCAATTTAGCTTTATGTTGATTATAGCCATCTAGCCATTCGCATGATGCCTTATCCGAAAGCTTGCATGCTCGCTTGAAGAATTCGAGCATCTTTACATGAGAATTCGATTTCTGAGCACGCTTGCCAACTTCAGCACAAGCATGTGGCTGCTCGAGTTCGCAAGCATCCTCAATCATATCGTCGCTAATCTCACTGAGCTGCTTACACGAATAATCTTCGACAGCTACTCTTGGCGGGTTTCCTTTTTCATCTTGGATGTAAGCTAGATCATAGTCATTTGTTGCAGCGAAGTTCTTTACCCGAGTGAGCAAATTGACCCGTGCCTTTTCCTGACCCAAGACCGCGATTATGGGTGCTCCAAAATCCTTTTCACCTACGAGTAAGGACTTATCTGGTGCCGTTTTCGTAACTACAACTCTTGCCGCGTTCGGCTTAAGTTGCGCTTGAACACATCCAATCATAAGCAAACCCAAAACACAGATTATAGTTTGCATCTTTGTCATTGAATCCTCTAAGGAGCATGGTTGAGAATGTTGTTGACACCAGAAGGAAAAATTCCCGAATGTTCCTAATTTCTGTTTACTAAATTTTTGAGATTCTTTGATATCAGGTCAGGGAGCGCTTTACATTCATCAATCGACTTCATGACAAGAACCTTGCCGACAAGTCCTACCTTCTGATTTCCGCAGTCAGAAACGAGAGACTCGGGAATTTGGTCGCATACGAGTCCAAGCTTGCCTAAATCATCTGCCGCACTCTTAGCTGCCGCGCGAGCGTCCACTTTGGTAACTGAAACACAGTTCTTCACCACCACAGGATTTAAATTCCCAACATTTAGAACGAACGCCAATAGGTAAAACATTTGTACTCCTACACCTCCTTCTTGGCTCCGCTGGACCCACCAATTAGGCTAGGCACCAAATTCCCAATCCGATCCACTCCTCAACAATCTCGATTTATAAAGTTCAGGTTTATTCGCTGGGCTCATCGAGCAATCAATATGTTAACGATGCTCTTAACTAAAGTAGTGTCGAGGTTTTCACCGAAACAATCACAGTCAGTATCTTGTCGCGAGCAACTAAACAAAACTCGTTCAGATCGGGACAGTCGCGTTGAGCTCGCAGAAAATGGAGAATTAGATGGCTCGCGAAACAAAACATGAGCGCGTTGTACGTGGAATGTTCGATCAGATCGTAGAACACCTCCACGAATTCAAATCGCTCGAGGGAAATCCCGGCACCAAAGAACTAGATGTTGAACGTTGGTGCCAGAGCGTGCTTCGTAGCTGTCTAGGGTTCACAGCATCAGCCGGCTATTCGATCCGAGCACAGGAGACGAAAGGCCGTTCGCGTCCTGACCTCGTAGTAATGAAAGGCGAAAAGCCGGTTTTCGTTGTTGAAGTGAAAAAGCTTGGTTTCGATCTCAATAAATCCGAGTTTCGATCTGGAAAAGTTCAGTTGAAGGAATACCTGCATACGATAGGTGACGTACGATATGGCATTCTCTGCAATGGTACCGAATGGAAACTCTTTGATTTTGCAGGGCCGGTAAATGGCGGAATTGAAATCGCTGCCATCGATATCAAGTGCGGCGCTGAAACGATCGACACCAGCAAAAAAGCGGCAGAGGAACTATGCTGGGATCTTTTAGAACTTCATGAAACTTCTTTTTCAGCTGGTAGCTGGGACGATCTCTCGAAAGAGGCGACAGCTTTCTCACCTGAATCGTTGGCTAAGGCGATTCTCTCTGCTGATGTCGTTAAATATATCGCACGTGCAATCAGGGGCGAGCACGAATACAGAGCAAGTCATGAGGTACTCACCGATAAAGTGTATTTCCTTTTAGAAAAAGGTCTCAACGACGCAATCCCCGGCTGGAATGACAGTCGATCTGCTGAACTTACCAAATACATCAAAGCGCAAAAGCGAGCTTCACGACGAACTAAGCGATCTAAGTCGAATTCGGCTGAAGCGCCAGCCATGGAGCCCGTGGCGAGCGCGCCTGCCGCATCAACAGAGAAGACAGTTGTAGAAGAGAAGTCGAATTCAGGGACTAGTGCTGCCTGACTGCCCGAAGGACATTGGGCATGACAGTCAATTGCGCTGATCCGAGTAGATGCGAAGACCGTAAAGAAGATCCCGTCTCCGCACGCAACATCCCGAGGCTTGTTCCCAAGCGCCGCGGGCGCTCGGAAACTGCGTGAGCTCCGCATCGCTTACGCATCTTCGATGCTCCAGCGAAGCTCGCTCTCAGCACCGCAATCAAAACATGCCGCCGGCATGTTTTGCTGCGTTCGCTTAAGGGCCTCTCACCCGCTCGCGCTTTCAGCGCGACGCTTGCACTCCAGTGCGTGCACC
>SXGS01306209.1_pt1 | contig 100905 bp, 83 predicted proteins | sample 3174681 | NCBI WGS metagenome assembly SXGS01 (sample SAMN11356861, study PRJNA531348) | freshwater metagenome | isolation source: freshwater sample F1-80 | place: China: Fuxian Lake, Yuxi | collected 2017-12-25 | reverse complement strand
GGCCGCACCGGCAAGATGTTCGCCATGGAGCACTGGACCGTGGAGCCGGACATCCTGTGCATCGCGAAGGGCATCGCGAGCGGCATGCCGTTGGGTGCCATTATCGCTCGCGGCGACGTCATGGATTGGCCGCCCGGGAGCCACGCCAGCACCTTCGGCGGCAATCCGGTTAGCTGCCGGGCGGCGCTGGCGACGATCGAACTGTTGAAATCGGAGTACATCGCCAACGCCGCCGCGCGCGGCGAACAACTACGCACAGGATTGGCTCAATTGCGGCGTGAGTTCCCGATCATCGTCGACATCCGTGGCCTCGGCCTGATGACCGCGATGGACATTGGCAAAGCGCCGGGCGATTCGACGCCGAACCCGGAGTTGCGCGAGTCGATCGTGCAATCCGCGTTTCGCCGCGGTCTGTTGCTGCTCGGCTGCGGCGAGAGCGCTATCCGCTTTTGCCCGCCATTGTGCATCAGTTCCGCCCAAGTCGATACGGCTCTCGGCATCCTGCGGACGATTCTCAAAGGCGGGTGATCCACATCAGAACGGCAGCTTGCCTTCGCCGCGCGGCTGGACCTTGCCGTAGCCGCCGGTCTTGTCATAGACGCGCACGTAATCGACGAGCATCTCGGCGGGGAAGGGCGTCGTCTTGTCGGGATTGCCGGGGAATTGGCCGCCGACTGCCAGGTTGATGAGGAGGTAGAACGGCTGGTCGAACGGGGCTGGCCACGGATTGAGGTCGGACTCTTGCGTCGGCTTCGCGCCTTTTTTCTTCTCGGTCTTGCTGCTGCTCCACCAAAACGATTGCGTCGAGTAGGTCTTGCCATCGACGGTCCAGCGGAACTCGCTCGGCGCCCACTCGAGCGTGTAGGTGTGGTAGTCGGCGATGGTGCCGGCATTCGGGAGCGTGTAGGACTTCGTCGCCTGGGCGTTGACGGGCCAGCGCGAGCCGAAGTGGAGCGTGCCGTGGATTTTCGTCGGCTCGTGGCCTTTCACTTCGAGGATGTCGATCTCGCCGGAGGCCGCCCAGCCGCCATATTTCTCGTTTTGCGGCAACATCCACACGGCGGGCCAGATGCCTTTGCCGGTGGGGAGCTTGGCGCGGAACTCGACCTTGCCGTACTTCATGGCGAAAAGCGAAGTGCCGTCCCGCTTTTTGGTTTTGAGTTTGGCTGAGGTGTAGCCGAAGCCGTGCAGCGACTCCTTGAGGGCGCGAATGTGGAGGGCGCCGTCCTTGACGAAGGCATTGTCGGGCTCGCGCGTGTAGTATTGGAGTTCGCCGTTGCCCCAGCCGGCGACCCAGGTATTGGCTTCGTAGTTGAAGAAGCCATTTCCGAGCTCGCAGTCCCATTTGTCGCGGTCAATGTCTTTGCCGTCGAATTCATCCTGCCAGACGAGCTTCCATTTGTCGGCGTTTTGAGCGTCGGCGTCAGGATGGAGGAAGAGGCAGAGCGCGGCGACGAGCAGGCAGAGCAGAGGGGCGGCCAGGAAGGGTTGACTCATGCGCATGGCAAGGCTCCTTTCATTACGAGCTGTCTTCAATTCATGATGGTTGCCAGCCATTCGCTAGAAGGACTTTCACGACCCGTGCTATTGACACACCTGTTCATCGTCATGATGCAGGCCGAGGCTTGGCTTCTCCTCACGAAAACGGCCAGGTGAACGCGGCAATTAGCTCCCGCTATTGGCGATTTTCTTGCGTGCAATTCGCACATTCATTGCATACAATATGGCGCAAGGAGTTGGTGCTCCTCTGCAAAGGAGAACATGACGATGCGTCGATTCATGCCGTTCCTGGCCTTGGCTGTGGCAGCGTGCGCCCCCTTGGCCGTTCACGCCCAAGTGGTGGCGGTCCAGCTCACGCGTTCGTACACGCCGGTGATCGTCCAACCCAGTTATCTGCCGCCGCTGTATTATCCGCAGTTGAACGCCTACAATATCTACCCGGTCATCGCGCCGTCTTACGCTTCGACGCTCAATCTCTATCCCCAATTTCCCAGGACGTACACTTACGTGGCGATGCCGATCGCGCCGTTTCCGGCTCCCGCGCCGGGCATCTATAGCGCCAGTTATTCCACCAGCAGCGGGTTTGGCCCATTTCGGCCGCGTGCTTCCTTCAGCCAGTTGTATTATTACCCCTGAGCATTTAGGCGCGGTTCGCATAACCGCGCGGTCCTGCGAACCGCGGCTAAACGGAGCGCGCCTCGCGAATCGCATCCTTCATCTCGCGAACCGCGCGCTCCAGGCCGACCAGGATCGCGCGCGCCACGATGCTGTGCCCGATGTTTAGCTCCTCGACGCCGGGGATCTGTGCCACCGCGTGAACGTTGATGTAGTTAAGCCCGTGCCCCATATGTACGTTCAGGCCCTGCTGCTTGGCGTACTCGGTCGCTTCCTGCAAGGCGTTCAGCTCGGTTTGCCGATCGGCGTGGGTCTTCGCCTCGGAGTAACGCGCAGTCTGGATTTCGATGGCCTTGGCGCCGAGCCGTTTGGCGACCTCGATCTGGCGTAGATCGGGATCGATGAACAGCGCGACCGGAATGCCCGCCTGCTTGAGGGCCGCCATCGCCCTCGTCACGGCGGGCTGATGTGCAATCACGTCGAGCCCGCCTTCGGTCGTCACTTCTTCGCGGCGTTCCGGTACGAGCGTCGCCTGATCGGGCTTGAGTTCGCACGCAATCGCGACGATCTCGTCGGCGACCGACAACTCCAGGTTCAAAAGCGTGGTGACGACCTGGCGTAGAAGCCGCACGTCGCGGTCGTTGATATGCCGGCGATCTTCGCGCAGATGCACGGTGATGCCGTCGGCGCCGCCCAGGAGTGCGAGCGTCGCCGCAAGCACCGGATCGGGTTCCAGGGCGCGGCGAGCTTGCCGCAGCGTGGCGACGTGATCGATGTTGACGCCCAGACGAATCATGGCACCTTCCCTGTTTAGGCGCGGCTCGCAGAGCCGCGTGGCTCTGCGAGCCGCGGCTAAACGAAATCAGCGGCCCTTGCGCCATTTCTTGTAGCGGCGCGTCTCGAAATTCAAGACTATGAACAGCACCAACCCGAGCGCCAGGTCGAAGACCTTGCTCCAGAACGGCGCCCACCAGTGCGACGTCAAGATAAGTATCACGAGCGCGATGGTGATGATGCGCGTTCCCCAGGCCATGTGGTAGCGGCGATCGAACAGCGTCCAAAAGATCGCCTGCAATTCGCCCAGCACTTCGAAAGTCGTCCACGTCGTTTTCGCGGCGGCAATGACGTTTTGCACGCTGGGAATGGGAATTTCGATGTCTTTGAAGGACGGCGGGACAATTGGATTGGCAGGGGGCGGCAGACTCGCCTTGACGCGCTCTTCGATTTGCTTGGCGTCCGGCAACGACGCGACTTTGCCTTCGAGCGCGAGCACGCGGCTCTCCAACTCGGCCCATTTGGCGTCGGCGCTGGATTCGATGGCGATGTCGTTCATGATGGGATTATACGCGTCGCAACCACAAGCGGCTTACGGGCGCATTTCCTGCACGACGATTTTTTGATGCCCGACGTGATAGAGCGTCGTCCAGTCTTCGCTGAAAACGCTGTCGTGGACGTGCATCGGCAGGTTCATCTGGTGGATGGTGGTGCGGTCGCGCATATTCGTGAAGAGGATGAAGCCGTTGCCGCCGCCGCCGATGGCGCAGAGCCAATGGTTGTCGGGATGCCAGACGAGCTTGTTGAAGAGGCCTTGCTGGTTGCCCTGGAATTCGTGAACGCGCTGGCGGCGAGTCCAGTCGTGGACTTCGACACGCGACGGTCCGCTCAGGCCATCGACGTTGCCGATTTGCCCGACGCCGCCGACGGCGATCTGTGTGCCGTCCGGGGAGAACGCAAGAGAACGGATGCCGCCGATCGAGCGGATGCGTTGCGTGCCGTCCCATGTGTAGAGCGACGGGACCTCGACGGTCGAAAGCCGTTCGCCGTTCGCGACGTTCCAGATGCAGACGCGGCCGACGCGATCGCCGGTCGCCAGTTTCGTGCCGTCGTTGGAGAAGGCGCAGCAGTAAAGCATCGAGCCGAAGTTGGTCGGCGTACGTTCCTCGTGGCCGCGCAATTCGCGGATGCGTTCCCCGTTGGCGATGTTCCAGAGCCGGCACACCATGTCGTCGGCGACCGAGGCGAGCTTTGTGCCATCGGGGGAGACCGCGAGCTGGCGGAGCTGGCGGGTGTGGGCGTCGATGGTGCGGATCACGCGGTTGTTTTGCAGGTCCCACCAGATTAGGCGATTGTCGTATCCGCCGGAGACGACGGTGTTGCCGGCGAGCCGAACACAGGTGGCGTATCGGCCATGATCGACGAATTCGCGCGCGGTTGGGTTGGCCTGGCTGGCGTCGAGTTCGACGACCTTGTTTTCGGAATTGGCCACCAGCAAGCGCGCCGTGTTGGGCACGCGCGCAACGGAAAAGTGGATGCCAGCGCGATTGATCTCGCGAACGTTGCGTAGGTTGCGCGGATTGGGATCAGGCATGATGGGGATCTCGTCAAAAGTGGTTTTCGTTTAGCGTTCGCGTGGCGCTGCGCGAACGCTAAACGAATTCAGACATTACGCCAGCACTTCGCGAATCGGTTCGGTGCCGGGGTCGGTCAGCGGGATGGGGCGAGCGCCCAGATAGTAGTTCTTGTGCGGATTGATGCCGAGGGCCCGATAGATCGTCGCGAACAACCGCGCCGCGCCGATTTCGCCGTCGGCCACCGTATTGCCCAGCCGATCGCTGCGGCCATAGACCGAGCCGCCGCGGATGCCGGCGCCCGACAGCGTCGTCGACCACGCCGAGGCGAAGTGATCACGTCCCACCGTGGCGTTGATGTTCGGCGTACGGCCGAATTCCGCGATCGTGACGACCAGCGTGTTGCGCAAGAGTCCGCGTTCCTCGAGATCATCAAGCAGGGTCGCCATGACCGAATCGAGTTCGGGGACCAGCTCTTGATGCGATTCGAAATTCTGCGCGTGCGTGTCCCACCACGCCCGGCCCACGCGGACGAACGGCACGCCCGCCTCGCACAGCCGACGTGCCGCCAGGCACTGCCGGCCGAACAGCGTCGAGCCGTAACGATCGCGCATCCGTTGCGGCTCTTGTTCGATGTCGAAGAGCCGTTCGTTCGCCATGATGCCCGACACGCGGCGGTAAGCCTGGTTATGGCTCTCCATCGACGCGGAAGTGCGGCCACGCTCGAACATGTCGCTGAGCTGATTGCGCAACTCGGCCCGTTCGCGATGATCCTGCTCGTTGGCGCCGGCTCGGCGAATGTTTTCCGGGACCATCGACGTGGTCAGATCCATCGACCCGAAGCGAGCGCCCAAGAAGCCGGGGCTGCCGGGGGACATATTGCGGCCTTCGGTCGCCGTGTAGAACGAGACGTAATCGGGAACCTGGCTGCCTTCGAGCCCCATCTCGCGGGCCATGACCGCGCCGAGATCGGGATAATCGACCGACGGCTCGCCCATGCGGCCGCGCATCATAATGCGGGCGGCGCTGCCGTGATCGGCGTTGCGCGTGTTAAGCGAGCGGATGATGCAGGTGTCCTTGAAACGAGCGGCCATGCGCGGCATCAACTCACTGATGCGAATGCCGGGCGTCGACGTCTGGATCGACTGGAACGGCCCGCCTGTCGGCACGCCGGGCTTCGGGTCGAACGTTTCGAGCTGGCTGGCCCCGCCCGCTAGCCAGAGCATAATGACGCGTTTTTGATTGGCACGCAGATCGTTGGCGACCGCAGGCGAACCGAGCACCTGCAGCGCGGTCATGTCGGCGCACGCTGCCGTGCCCGCCATTGCCGCGAGCGAGCTGAGAAAGCCGCGCCGGCTGACGGCGTGCACGGGCGAACCGCAGAAGTTCTTGAGTGACATTGGAAAATTCCCCCCTAGGTAGGTACTGACAGTCTATAGCTTACATGATTTGGCGGTGGAATGCGAGCACAAAAATCACTTATCCAGGCCCAAATCGCGCAACGACTGCGATTGTCGAAGGGCCGTTCGTAATGCCTTCATTTCCTGGAGCGTCATGGCCTGCAACCGTTCTTCCGCGTTGGGCGAAAGCGGGCCGAATCGCTCCACCAGGTCCTCGCGGAGAATCTCACGGCGTGCAATCTCGATACCTTTTTCGATGCCTTGTTCGTACAGAGTCTTGTTCATGGCTCTTACCGCTGCGTATTTCTCATTCTCCAAATAGCTTCGCCATCTCGGCTTTTTGGGCCTCATCGAGCGGCAAAGTGGCCTGCACGAATTCAAACAGCATACGACGCTTTCGTTCCGTCAATGGTGGCATAGATTCACTCACGTGCATCCTCCTTTGAGTCCCTGCTACGGGTTGTGTTCCTGGCATGTGTTCACGGTCTTTGCCAGTCGTCGATGATCAAACCAGGAACGATCGCATAATCCGCGACGTTGTGAGTCACCATCGTCATGTTGTGAACAAGGGCGATGGACGCGTTGAGCAAGTCCATCGGCCCACGATCTTGTCCTTGATCGAGCAACGCCGCGCGAATTTCGCCGTACCTTTCCGCCACGACCCTGTCCACGTCGATGACATGGACTGGGGCGAGAAAATCCTGAACCATCTGCAACCGACTCGCCGGAGCTTTGGCGCGCAGAGCCCAGACCAAGAGTTCGCCGGCCGTAACGACGGACACAGACAATCCGCCATAATGGAGCATCATCTTGCCGACGACCAGCCGATCGTTCTTCAAGTAAGCCGAACAGATATCCGTGTCGATCAGGAAGCTCATTCGGGAATCTCGCGGGGACGCACTTTTCGTTGTCGGCGCGTTTGTTCGAGGTATTGCTCCAAACCTTCTGGATTGTCATTCGCCCAACCGCCGGCTGCGCGCTTGAATGCTTCGAACGCTGCTTGGCTTTTTTCCGCCGCGATCACCTCTACCGTGACCGAAACCGGCTGGCCATCGGGAAGCCCCGGCTCGTTTTCCAGCTCGATGGTGCGACCGTGAACGACGCCTTTCATCACCGCTTTCGTCATGGCACTCTCCTTTCCAACTTCATTTTACCGCAAGAAGTGCGGCTATGGCGGCAATGTTCGTCCGCATATCCGGCAAAGACAAATCAGAATGGCGATTACAAGCACCTCAAAAGCAATCAGAACCCAACACCAAGTCAGGCGTTCCAGAATGCTCTCAACAGGCACGACGAGCATACCCATCGTTGCGACGACTGCTCCAACGACCGGCAAGCCCGATCCAGTTTTTCCGTGAATACAAATCTAAAAGCGACGCCTATCGTTGTGTACAAACACAGCCCGCAGAAAAGGAAAGCCATCACGGAAACGATCCAACAGAAAATCGTAATAGCAAGTTCCATGAATGTTGCCTCGACGACGCTCAATGATTAAACCGAAACTCCGCACTCGTCAAAAGCGCCCACACCACCTGCTGGCACGCCGCGTCTGGCCGATCCTGGCGGCGTTGCATGTAGCCGATCAGCGCGGCCAGCTCGTTATCGCGGGCCGCGCGGTTCAGAACCGTGCGGACCGCCAAATCGGCGCGTTTCGTCAGGTCCGGCTCCTGCTTCATGCGCTCGGCCAACGTCCCCGCGCCTTCCACCAGTGACTTCTGCAATGCCTCATTGTTCGCGAACAGCATTGCCTCGGCGACGCCAACTTGGAAGTTGTCGGTCGGCTGCGCGAACAGATTGGCCAGGCCCGCGCCGCTCTTTTCGAGCGTCTCTAACCGTTCCTCCAGATTCTTGCGCTCGACCGGCAGCGATAGCGGGTCCGTCGTCGCGACCTTCAGCGAGGTCGCCATCTGCATCGGCGCCAGCGGCCGTACCGACGCGACCGCGAACAGGCGCTCGTCCGGCAGCTTGTCGCCGTCCCAGCGGCTCGAACGCGCATACGCCTTGGTCAGCACCAGGCCGCGCACCATTCGCTTTAGATCGTAGCCGTGCTCGGCCATGTCGCGGGCCAGCCAGTCGAGCAGCTCCGAGTGGCTCGGCATATTTTCGCTGTGAACCTGATCGAGCGGCATCACCAGCCCGCGGCCAAAGAAGCGATGCACCATGCGGTTGGCGATATTGCGGGCGAAGAACTCGCGCGACTCAGGGGCAAGAGCGGTCTCCACCAGCTTGGCGCGCAGGCTATAGTTCGGCGGCGCCGGCGGGGCCTTCGCCTTCTTGCCGACGTCGAGCCGTTGCTGCTCCTTTTTCTTCTCTTCGCCGGTCGGGTCCTTCATGCCGGGGGCGTCGATCTTTGCGCCGGTCAAGAAAAGTATCGGCGAGACCTTCTCGACGCCTTTATTCGGGATGTACTTGACCACGCCGAAATCGCGTTCGCCGAGGAAGCCGCCACTGTCAATGGTGCGGGCGAAGAACGATTTCATACCGTAGAACTGGTCTTGTGTCCACTGCTGGACGTGCGGATGATCGTGGCACTGCGCGCAGCTGACATTAACGCCGAAGAAGGTGCTCGATGCGTCGATGGTGAGCCGATTGAGGTCCTTGACGCGCGTCTTGAGAAAGTCGGCGGCGCCGGCAAGCTTGGCATTCTTCTCGTCGGGCAGCATCATCTCCTTGAACATGCGATCCCAGCCACGGTTCTCGCCGAAGCTAGTAAGCAAATAATCGTATAGCGGATTCCCTTTATCCCCCTTGCGTGGCCGGCCATCGGAGTACTGCATGAACGCATAGAAGGTCTGCGCCCCGTGCCGATTGAAAGCGCCTGACGCGAGCAGCCGATCGACGACTTGCGCCTTTTTCGCGGGATCGCTGCTCTTGAGGTAATCGTCCAGCTCGCTCACGGTCGGGACGCGGCCATTGAGATCGAGCGTCAAGCGGCGCAGGATCGCGGCGTCATCCGCATGCGGTGAGGGAGTCACACCCTCGGCCTTGAGCTTGGCGTCGATGTAATGATCGACGGCGTGCTCGATCGACTTGTCGGCCGGTAACAGTTTGTCGCCGGATTGCGCGAACGCCAACGTCGAACCGAGGAGCAGACACACGCACGTAAAGATATTTCGCATCATGGCAAGAACGCCTCCAGCGGGAGGAAAGGTGGGGAGTCAGGCGGGTTAAATTAAAGGATACAGCAATCCAGCGCGGGAAGCAATCGAAAACGCGCTCTTCGTTTAGGACGAGGCGAGGTTTCCTCAGGAGAACAAGTTGAGACAAATCTGGATGAAGACTGCGTTGGCGAAGTCGATGAAGAAGGCGCCGACCATGGGCACGATCAGGAAGGCGCGCGGCGCCGGGCCGTAGCGCCGCGTCAGGGCATCCATGTTCGCCATGGCGTTGGCCGTCGTGCCTAGCATGAAGCCGCAAAAGCCGCTCGCCGTCACCGCGGCGTCGTAATCGCCCCCCATGCGCGGGAAGATCGGCCAGAGGCAATACGCCGCCACCAGCGCCGTCTGCACCAGCAAGACCACGACCAGCGGCACCGCCACCGCGGCCAGAAGCCAGAGCTCCAGCGTCATCATCGCCATCACCAGGAAAAACGACAGGGCCACGTTGCCGACGTCGTCGATGACACGCTGCGAGAGGCCCAGCCAGCCCGTGGCGTCGTCGAAGTTGCGAATGACCGCCGCCACGAGCATGGCGCCGATGTATGCAGGCAGAGTCACGCCCAGAGCGGTAATTCCGGCGCCGACCCAGGACCCGGCCCACATCGCGACCAGAATTACGCTGACGCTCTTGAGCAGCACGTAAGACTCCGCGTCCTCGCCGGACGGCGTCGCCGCCGGCAGGTCAGGCAACAGGTCTTCGACGATTTGCGCGGCGGTTGACGTCGCGTGGCTCGGATTGGCGGCTTGCTTGCGGCGGAGCCGTTCGATCAACAGCGTGCCGAGCGGCGCGCCCATGAGCCCGCCTGCGACGATGCCCAACATGGCGGCGGCAACCGCGACTGCCTCGGCGCCGGTGACGCCGGCCGCCTCGAACTGCGCCGCGAAGGCCAACCCGGTTGCCGGGCCGCCCGTTAGCGTCACCGAGCCGCACAGCACGCCGAACAAGGCCGACTGACCCATCAGGAGCGCGGTCCCTGCCCCGACGACGTTCTGCAAAATGGCCGCCACGCTGCTCAAGAGGAAGAAGAGTAGCACCTGCGGGCCGCCCTTCTTCAAGAGGCTGAGGCTCGCCCCGAAGCCGATGGTCGTGAAAAAGGCGATCATCAACGGGGTCCGCAGCGTCGTGTCGAATCGGAAGGGCGTGTAGTCCCACTGCCGGGCCGTGAGCATCAACAAAGAGATGACCATGCCGCCGATTACCGGGGCCGGCAGATTGTAGCGTGCGAGGATGGGCACCCCACGCCGGATCGCGTAGCCCAGGAACAGGACGACGCCGCCAAACGCCAGGGTGTGTACGAGATCCAAGGTAAGCACGGGAACTCTCCACAGTGAATGTCAGACGTAACCATCTAACGCCGGCAGCTGATACCAGGCCTTCTGGCGAGGACTCCAGACTTCTGTGTGATGCTCTTGTTGCATCATCACACCGAAAGCCTTGAAAACATATCACAAACGAATCGCATGACAAGGAATGAAAAATGCGTGCGTTCTCGCCCGTTCGGCTGTAGAATCACAACATCCGAAATTTGGGGGGCATCGCATGTTTCGCGTCATCAACGATCGCGGCCTTACGCGCCGCAGCTTCGTGCAGGGCGGCATTCTCGGCGTCGGCGGCCTCACACTTGCGGAGTTGCTGCAAGCGAAGGCGCAGGCCCTCACCCCCAACCCCTCTCCCAAAAGGAGAGGGGAGCAAGAGACTAGCGTCATTCTCTTCTGGCTCTCCGGCGGGCCGGGGCACATGGAGACGTGGGACCCGAAGCCCGATGCGCCGGACATCTATCGCGGGCCGTTCGGCTCGATTGCAACCAGCGTTCCCGGCGTGCGATTCGGCGAGTTGCTCCCCGAACAAGCGCGGCTCGCACAGCATCTTTCGGTCGTGCGTACCGTGCGGCATGGGTCGGGCGATCATACTAAATCGAACCACTGGATGCTCACCGGCTTTGAAGGGCCCGCGTTCAACGCTCCCGATTTTCGCAATCAAAAACGCCCCTCGCTCGGCTCCGTCACGTCGCGCCTGCGCGGCGCCAATCGCTCCGGCATGCCGCCGTACGTCGCGGTGCCGCACCTGCGCGGCGGGACCGACAACTTCTTCCACTACGCGGCGTATCTCGGCGGCGGGGCGAATCCGTTCGTCGTCGAATCGGATCCGAACGCGCTGGAGTATCGCGTGCGCAATCTGCACTTTGCGCCGGAGTTGACGTTCGAGCGTCTTGAAGATCGCCGCGGCCTCTTGCAAGCGGTCGGCGAAGTGCAGCGCTTTCACGATCGCCGTACGTCGGACCTCGGCGAGCACTACAACCGGGCGTTCGAGCTGATGACGAGCCGGGAGGTCGCCGGCGCGTTCGACATCACGCGCGAGCCGGCGGCGATGCGCGATCGCTATGGCCGGCACACGTTCGGACAGAGCGCCCTGGTCGCGCGTCGGCTCGTCGAAGCGGGCGTGACGTTCGTGACGTGCAACTGCGTCCCGTGGGACCATCACGGCACGCCGCCGCAGCTTGAGACCGAGATCGGCGCCCGCATGCTGATTCCGCCGCTGGATCGGGCCATCGGCGCCTTGATCGAAGACCTGATGCAGCGCGGCCTTTACGAGAAAACGCTGGTGGTCGCGATGGGCGAGTTCGGCCGCACGCCGAGAATGAACGCCAACGCTGGCCGCGACCACTGGGGGCACACGTTCAGCGTCCTGTTCGGCAACGCGCGGCTGCGCATGGGCCAGGCGATCGGCCGCTCGAACGTGCGCGGCGAGTATGTCGTCGATCGGCCGTTCACGCCGCAGGACGTGGCGGCGACGGTGTATCACCACCTCGGCATCGATTGGGCGAGCGCGTCGTTCACGGACGGGCTTGCGCGGCCGCTGCCGGTGATCGAGCATGGGGAAGCGATTCGGGAGTTGGTGCGCTGATGAGACCGACTTTCCTTGTCTTTTTCGTGCGATCAATTGTACGATGACAGCAGATCACCTATTCCATTCGATGAAATCGAAGGCTCTCATGAAAATCACCACTCTGTCCGGCATTGTCGAGAACGGCCAGATCCGCTTGACGGACGATGTGCGTTTGCCGGAGAAAACGACTGTCTACGTCATCATCCCCGGCGTCGAGATTCCGTCAGTTGTGCACATCTACAGTCCGAGGTTGGCACATCCGGAACAAGCAGCCGACTTTGAGATGAAGGTCACCAAGGAGCTTTGACATGCCTGCGTATGACGCTGAGCTGTTTTCGCCGCCCGCGCCGCTGGCCCATGTGACCCTTCGCCATTTGAAGACCGGCGTCGCTGTGCACGATGTACCCATGCTGATCGACTGCGGCGCCGACGCAACGTTGATTCCCAAGACCTGCGCAACGCAACTTGGCGTCTCCCTCGATGCGGATAGAATCTACGAGTTGACGGGCTTTGACGGGACCAGCAGCGTTGCTCGATCCGTACAGCTTGATCTGCTTTTTCCGAATGGCACTTTTGAAGGTCGATTCATGCTTATCGACCAGGCTTGGGGCGTTCTTGGACGAAATATCCTGAATCACGTCGCCCTCTTGCTTGACGGGCCCAAGCGAACCTGGATCGAATTCTCGCACTGAAACTGAGCGTACTACGCGCCTGGCGTGCGAAGAACCGTGTTTGAAACTCTTGCCTTGAAGTCACCTGGGGGGACGTCATCATGAAGAAAGTCTGTTTGCTTCTTCTGACCCTGGTCATTCTGGCCGGCGCGACCGCGCTGACCGGCGAGAAGACGCCGCCGCTGGAGTATCGCCTCGTCGCCGATTGGCCGACGCTGCCGGCTGATGTCAAGCTCGGCGGCATCTCCGCCATCGCCACCGATTCCAAGGACAACGTCTATCTCCTCAATCGCATCAAGCCCTACGTGGTCGTCTTCGATTCGGCCGGCAAGTTTCTCAAGAGCTGGAACGGCGACTTCAAGACGCCGCACGGGCTGCGCATCGACCAGGCCGACAACGTCTGGATCGCCGACATGGCCAACCATCTCGTCCAGAAATTCACGCCCGACGGCAAGCTGCTCATGAAGCTCGGCCAGAAGGACATGCCCGGCCTCGCCGAGGACAAGTTCAACAAGCCCGCCGACGTCGAGATCGGACCGGACGGCGATATCTACGTCGCCGACGGGTACGGCAACTCGCGCGTCGCCAAGTTCTCCAAGGACGGCAAGTTCATCAAAGAGTGGGGCATGAAGGGCAAGGGGCAGGGCGAATTCAACATCGTACACGTCGTCAGGCTCGACGCCGGGCAACGCATCGTCGTCGGCGATCGCGAGAACCTGCGCGTGCAGCTCTTCGATCAGGCGGGCAAGTTCCTCGAACAATGGAAGGACACCGGCGCCCCGTACGGCCTGTACATCCACAAGGACCGCGTCTATCTGGCTGATGGCCGCAAGGGGACGATACGCGTGCTCGACAAGAACGGCAAACTGCTGGCGCGCTGGGAGCCGGGCGTGGGGCCGAAAGAGACGCCGCACTGGATCAGCGTCGATAGCAAGGGGGCGGTGTACGTGGGGTGGGTGTCGGGGCAGAAAGTGCAGAAGTGGGTGACGAAGTGAGAATTTGTTTAGCGTTCGCATGGCACCATGCGAACGCTAAACAAATTCGCCAATAGTCTTCACGGCCTCGCCGGATCTGTGCTCGATGGCGGAGGCGCCGGCGGACGGTCCACGGCGGGCCGCGGCGGCGCCGGCGTGCTGCCCGGCCGAATCTCGATGACCTGCTTCTTGATCGGCGGCGCGTCCGGCGCTCCCTTCGCGGGCGGCAACTCGATGCCCGGCGGCGGCACCACTACGGGATCAATCGGAAGCGCAGGCAAGCCAGGCGCGACCCCGCCCGGGCCAATGCCGATTCCGCCAAATCCGCCGGCACGCATGATTCCAGGCATGATGCCGCCAGGGAAGTTCGGATTGAGTGGATTGTCGAACTGATGCGGCTCTTCCTCACGGATTGCCTTCGCTTTGCCAACTGTCGTGATGTACATCACGTTACCCATACGTACGGCCTTCAACTCCGCTTGCTCCGCCAAAAGACGCAGCGCTGTCTCGATGCCGGTATCGTCCACCTGCAGGCTGACTTTGGTATCGACGAACTTCGATTCGATGCGCTGGTCGATCACCAGGTTGATCCCGTGTTTCTTCGCGAGTTCTCGCACAGCTTTCCGGAGCGGCACGTCCTCCAGGTCGACGCTGACGCGTTGCCGCATCTGGCGAAAGACGGCGATTTCTTCCGAGGTCACGAGGATCGAGTCCTCCAGGATGATGAAGCAGAGCCGATAGACGCCGAGCGTCCGGCGCAGCGCCTGTCCGGCCTTCTCGTTGGTCGCCTTGACCTGGAACTGGCCGACGTTGTCGTCGGGGTTCATTCCTGTTTGCAGGATGGCCATCTGATCGATGACGATGTTCAGGCCGGTGCGATCACGGAAGTGGTTGATGACGTCGGTAAGCGATTGGCCGGTGTAGTCGATGGTGACGGTCTTGTCGAGTCCGGCGCGCAGTTTTTCGGGAGACATTGGCGTGGACTTGATGCCGCCGACCGGCGGCCGAACGATTTCGGGTTGAACGATGCCGGGTTGCACGGCGACCTGGGCAAAGACGGACGCGTGCGTCAGAGACCAGCCGAGCAAGAGTCCAAACAGAAACCAGCGTGAGATGGCGGATCGCATGTGAAAACTCCTCATGTGGATGGAGGCGATCATCCTCAATAATTGGATTGAGTGTACGCGGAACCGTGGACGGATGCAAGGGAGAGACGCCGTGAAACGCTCGCGCACAACCAATGGTCCTCGCGAGCGCTAAACGAGGTACTATTTCAACTGTTCGGGCGCGAATCGGATCAGCGTGAGTGGCGCCAGTGTGATGATGTTGACGTGCCCATCGGCCGACGCCGCGATGCCGAGCGGCTGCCACGGCGCCATGGTGCCGTCCTTCTCCTTGCGTAGCGTGTGATGCCACGGCTTGGGCTTGCCCTTGTCGTCAGTCAGCTTGATATAGTCGGGATTGGCAATGCCGACCGCGCCGTGATGGCGCGGCGTCTTGGCGCCGGGCGTGAAGCTGACGAGATTGCAGCGTGCTCCGACCCCCTTGACTTGCTCGGTGACGCCCATCCACACCTTCCCCTTGTTATCGACGCACAGGGCCCGGCAATCGGTCCGCTCGGTGTGCGCCAGGATCGGGCCGTGGGTCTTGCCGGGAAGCGTCTTGGCCGTGGAAGTCATGTCGAACGAGTAGAGCTGATTGGTGGACATCTCGACGCACCAGAGCGTCTTGTGGTCCGGCGACCAGTCCCAGTTAAGGATGGCTCCGTCCTTGGTGATCGCTTTCGGCGGCGCTGCGCCGTCGACGGTGACGTCGAGCGTCTCGGCCTTGTCCGACTTCGGATCGTAACGCAGGATCTTGCCGCCGCGCAGGGGATGATACGCCCGGCCCTGATCGTCGACGACGATGAAGGCGTAGGAGTGCCCGCTGTCGCCGAAGTCCTTGTACTTCTTCGTCTTGAGATCGAGCACCATGAAGTGCGATTTCTCGATGGGCCGGCCGTCGTCGCAGGTCGAGATGTAGCAGAGGCCGCGTTCCTCGTCGGGCGTGACGCTGATGATGCCGAAGTGTTTCTGCGGCAGCCCGAAGTTCTCGGTTTCGCCGGTCTTCGGGTCGTAGGCCAGCACGTAGCCGCCGGGATAGTCGGTGAGCTTTTCGCCTTTGTCGGGATAGCCTTGCTTGGAGCCGACGTAGATCTTGCCGGTGAGCTGGCCGACGTTGTTGCGCGTGTGGATCTTGGCCTGAGCGCCGAAGCCGCGCAACATCGTCATGATGACGCGATGCACATCGGTGACCATCTGCATGGCGCTGTTGAGCGGATTGAACTCGACTAAGTAGGCGTTGACGCCGTACTTGGCGGTGCCGATGTAGAGTCGGCCGTTCTTGCCTTCGATGATGGAGAAGTAACCGCTCTCCTGATTGGTATACTCGGAGGGGACGTGAAACGCTTTGCCGAGAAGCCAGCGCGGCGGCTCTTGATTCTGCGCCTCGACGGGCCAGCCAACGGCCGCGGCGATGACGATGACGAGCAGCCACCAGCGGTGTTTCTGTAACAGGGAATGAACGGTGTTCATATCGCCCCCTAAAAAAGTGTCGATTTCTCAATCCATCCTGGCGAGCACGGCGATCCCGCGCATGATAGATCCCAATGCGATTGGGACGATCAAGCCGGTCCCAACGGCATGTACAAGACAGTATATGAGAGGTTCTCGCGCTTCCCATCCTGACGCGACAGCTCCGGTCGCCCAAAGGACGAGGGCCCCTACAAGAACATTCTGAACCCACGCGCGATGACGCGGCTTCATCGCATACACGAAGGAGGCAATGAGCAGACCGTGGGCCGATGCAAGCAAACCCAGAGCGACTGGCGCCCAGAAAACCGCGCAAAGATCCGGGGCGCCGTTGGGGAACATCGTTGCGATCCCCGCAACGCAGCCGATCCCGAATCCAATCTTCGCCGCGGACTTGCACTTGGCCGTACGATACTCGTCGTCAGTCTCGCCGGAGTATCGGTCGCTGAGCTCTTGTGCGTAGCGCGCTCGTTCCGCCAAGACTTCAACATCGTGATATTCTTCAATTAGAGGCTGGGTGGTTGGGCCTGCCTCAGTAATGTGCTCTGCCACAGCCGTCAGCATGGGCGAACTGGGAGCCCGGCCGGAGTCGCCCGGCGTGAAGATCATCTTGCACACGGGGCATTGGCACTTCCGTTGAACCGACTCCTCCGGCAAAAGCAGTTCGCGCGCACACGTTGGGCATCGAATGTCGAGCATGGGAAAGCTCTCCACCGATAAATCTGGGCTGGAAGCGAGCTGATCATGTAGTCCCTCTCACTTCGCGCCCACCGCAACCGCCGGCTGCAATCCCTCCGTGTAGTAGCGATAGCCGCGCCGCTGCAGCATGCGGCCAATGCGGCGGTGAGGCCAGGACCAGTAGCGCGCGGCCGTGAGCACCAGTCCGCCCGCACGGACCGCCGTGCGTCGCCACCAGCCCCACGCGCCCGGGGCGTAGACGACCGGAGATTTGCTCAGTACCAGCGGATCGTGGAATGGTCGACCGTCGACCAGTTGCAGTCCGAATCGCCCATAGAGCTTTGACAGGCTGCCGCTGTGATGCATGTTTGATGCCAGGTGGGTGGGAAACTCGGTCCCCACGGCGAAGAAAGGGGCACTGACGATCAGGATGCCGCCCGGCTTCAGGCAACGTGCGAGCTGTTCGACCAGGCTCGCCGGATCGGGCACGTGCTCCAGCACATCGAGGCAGACGATCGCGTTATACGCTCCCGCCGGCAGCGCTCCTAGATCACGGTGAGACTCGAACGGCAGCCCGGCCGCGGCGAAAAGCGCTTGCGCGAAGCGCTCGCTCAGTTCGCCCAGATCGCAGTACGTCACGCGATGCCCTGCTTGCGTCAGGTAGAGACTGTCGCAGCCGATACCGTCGCCGTAGGTGAGAACGTTCTGCGAAAATCCGGGCAGCCGCGCCAGGACTTCATTCAGCCACTGCCGAATCGCGACCTTGTTGGCGTTGCGATTCCAGGCGATTAGCTCGTAGATAAAGGCGTCCGTCTGTTCGTAGAAGCGCACCAGCTCAGCGCTCCAGTGATGCGGCGTGATGCCCATTCGCTGCATGGCGACGTTGACGTTGCTGCCGATCTGATGCTCTTCGGCGTGGAGTCGCTGGCACACTTCTTCAACAGGTCGAGCGGTCAAACTTGCGATGAGCTCGACCAGCCAGGCATTGTTGGTCATCAAGGGATGAAGGGAGTGCGGCTGAAGCATGTGTTGGGGAGGAGGTATGTTCATGGGACCGGACGGCGGCACAACCATGTGAGTCCCTGAAGGGGTTTGGGGCAAAGTCCAAATTGACGCTGCGTCAACTCCCGACTCGCTTCGCCGTGCGATTGACTTGGACATAGGATATGGAATCTCGCGCGAATGACGTGTGATTCATGGAGCCCGACGTTCCGGTCGTGAATTGCGACACAGGATCGTCGCACCACATTTTGATCCTCCAACGCCTTGATTTGGACGAGCAAGTACGCTAGATTGAAGCGCATTGGAATCTTGCCATCCCGCCAAAATAACCTAGCCTCAAGCAGTCTTTGTTGACCGTCTGATCACAACACGCACGCAGGCCATCCGGAGTGCGCCAATGACCCTTGTCAGTAGGCACGTCCTCTCCATCGCGGCGCTCCTGTTTGTCGGTTCGGCAGCCTTCGCTCAGGAGAAAAGTCTGCGCGACCGTATCGACCAGCACATCGCCAAGGGCTGGGTGGAGCAGAAAATCACGCCCGCCAAGGCGAGCGACGACGCCAATTTTCTGCGCCGCGTTTACCTCGACTTGATCGGGACCATTCCCAGCTACGAGGAAACCAAGGCGTTCCTGGCCGATGCGAGCGCCGACAAGCGGACCAAGCTAATCGATCGCTTGCTTGACGATCCACGTTACGCCGACCAGCAGGCGAACATCTGGGAGAATGTGCTGATTAGCCGCTCGCCGCTTAACCCGGAGGCGTCGCGTTCGCGGAGTGGGTTTCAGAAATGGTTGCGTGGGAAGTTCGCGAGCAATGAGCCGTTGGATCGCTGGGTGAAAGAAGTGTTGCTGGCCGAGGGAAACAGTCAGGATCAGGGGCCGCCGCTCTTCTACGCGCAATTTCGAGCCCAGCCCGAAGAGACCGCGGTTGCCGTCACGCGCATCTTTCTGGGGACGCAGCTCGCCTGCGCTCAGTGTCACGATCATCCCTCCGATAGCTGGACGCAGCGTGATTTCTACGGCATGGCCGCGTTCTTCGCGCGCCTCGTAATGATCGACGCCGGCGGCGGCATGAACAACAAGAAGTTCGTTATCGGCGAGCGCCGCACCGGCGAGGTCCTGTTCACCGGCCCGGCCATCGAGCAGAAGCCCGGCATGAAAGGCGAACCGATCTACGCGAAGTTCCTTGGCGGTAAAGCGCTGATCGAGCCGCCATTGCCGAAAGGCTTCCAAGAAGACAAAAAGGGAGCGGTCAAGGCGTTGCCGAAACCCGATTTTTCGCGCAAGGAAAAACTCGCCGAGTGGCTGGCCGCTTCGGACAACCCGTACTTCGCCAAAGCGATGGCCAATCGTCTGTGGGGCCAATTCCTGCGTCGCGGCATTGTCCATCCTGTCGACAACCTGAGCGAGAAAAACCAGGCCAGCCATAAGGAGTTGCTTGATCTGCTCGCAAGAGAATTCGTCCAGCACAAGTTCGACATCAAGTGGCTCGTGCGCGAGTTGATGAACAGCAAGACGTATCAGCTCTCCGCCAGCGGTGGCGAAAGCCAGCCGCGTGCGTTCGAGCAGATGCCATTGCGGCCCCTGCGCGAGACGGAGATGATTAACGCCTTGCACACGGCCGTGGGCTTCGGAAGCGACGGCTTGCCCGCCTCGTTGGAAAGTCAATTGCGTCGCGTCTTTGGCGACGCTGTCGATGGCCGCGGCGAATTCCAGGCGAGTCTGACGGAACGCCTGTTCGTGAACAACAGCCAACTCTTTCGCTCGGCGATCACCAAGAAGCAAGGCGGCCTTTGGCAGCGCATTCACTTCGCGAAGGGGCCCGAACGCGTGGATGAGTTGTTCTTGTCGGTGTTGAACCGAGTGCCCGATGCTGATGAACGTACGCGCTTTGCGGCTCATCTGTCCAAGGGGACCAGCGCGGCCAGCGATACGACGGTCGAGGAAGCGATCTGGGCGCTGTTGGCGAGTGCGGAGTTTCGCTTTTGTCGTTGACGAAAGTTGGCAGGTTGGCAAGTTTCAGGTTACAAGGGGGGGGATAACTAGGGATACCCTGTCCTGGAGCTGTCCATGAGCACGTTCAAGCGATTTGAGGAAATCGAGAGTTGGAAGAAGGCGCGGGAATTGTCAAGGCGAGTGTATGCTGTTTCGAAGGCAGGCGCGTTTCAAAAGGACTTTGGACTCAAGGACCAAATTCGGCGTGCGTGCGTCTCGGTAATGTCGAATATCGCCGAAGGATACGAGCGAGATAGTTGCAACGAGTTTTTTCGATTTCTGGCGATCGCCAAAGGCTCAGCCGGCGAGGTGCGCTCACAGTTGTATGTGGCGATGGATCAAGGATATCTTTCGCAGAGTGAATTTGAGGAAATGCACCGTATCGCCACTGAGACGAGTCGCCTGATTGCAGGATTGATGAACTATTTGGAAACCAAACGAACATAAGTTGTAACGTAGGCAAGTTTCAACGTGACAAGTTAGGCAGACCGTACCAACACACCGACGGGGAGACTATCGATGCAACAAACCACAAACCTGCAACCTGGTACTTGCAACTTGCAACAACACGTGGGCCGGCGATCCTTCCTGAAGAGTGCCCTGGTCGGCGCCGGCGGAATGATGCTCCCCAACTGGGGCGGCCTGTTCCATTCACAATCGATCGCGGCTCAGGCACAGCGCCAGGGCAAGCGCTGCATCTTGCTGTGGATGGCGGGGGGCGCCAGCCATCTGGAAACCTTCGACATGAAATCGGGCCATCCCAACAACGGCGTCTTTCGTTCGATTGCGAGCCGGGTGCCCGGAACGCAGGTGTGCGAATACCTTCCGAACATCGCCCAGCTCACCGACAAGCTGGCGATCATCCGCAGCATGTCCACGAACGACCCCGGCCATTCGACCGGCACCTACCGCATGCACACGGGTTATCGACAAGAAGCCTTTGTGCGCCATCCCGAAATCGGCGCCATGGTCGCCAGGTACAACGGCAGCGACGACTTGAATTTGCCGAGCTTTATCCAGCTCGGCATCGGCGGCGGCGAGTCGAGCCCGTTCGCGGGCAGCGGCTTTCTTGGCCCCGCGTATCAACCGTTTCGGCTGGGCCGATCCGGCGGTACGCCCGAGAACACGACGCCTTACGCCAGTGCCGAGAGCGATCAGCGGCGCAACGATCTTCTCGGCAGCCTGGACCAACGCTTTGGCGAACAGACCTCGTCGCCGTCGGTGGCCGCCTTGCGTGCCGCTCACGACCGATCGCGCCGCCTGCTAACGTCGCGTGGCGTTTTCGATGTGTCTGCAGAATGGAATCGCCAGCGTGAACGCTACGGCGATACCGATTTTGGCCGCAACTGCCTGGTCGCGCGCCGCCTCGTCGAGCAAGGAGTGCCGTTCGTCGAGGTCGAGCAGCAAAATTATGACAGCCATTCCGATAACTTCGAATGGCACAAGGCGCTGTTGCCGACGCTCGACAAGGGCTGGTCGGGGTTGCTGCGTGATCTGGATGAGCGCGGCCTGTTGCAGAACACGCTGGTCGTCTGGATGGGCGAATTCGGCCGGACGCCGGGCATCAACAATCGCGCTGGCCGCGATCACTATGCCCGTGCCTGGAGCGTGGTGCTGGCGGGCGGCGGCGTGCGCGGCGGCGTCACCTATGGCTCGACCGATCGGGATGGCGCTATCGTCCAGGCGAATCCCGTCAACGAAGGAGACCTGTTCGCGACGATCTACACCGCGCTGGGCATCAATCCGCGCGTGCGCCATTTCGTCGGCACGCGCCCGATCTGGGCCACGCCCGAAGGAGCACGCGTGGTACGCGATATTTTGGTGTAACAATGTGGTGCGACGCTCTGCGTCGTAAATCCACGACGCGGAGCGTCGTGCCACATTGTGGTGCGACGCTCCGCGTCGCAGGGGTTTCGCCATGAGCGAGATTGGCTATTTCGATCCTGACGCAGGTCTCGAGCAATCCCAGCGCTCGCTGCCACACTGGTTTCAGCCAAATGTCGCAACGTTTATTACGTTCCGAACGGCAGACTCCATGCCGAAAGAGGTTGTTAGAAGGTGGACCGAGGAATCGATCGCCTGGCTTCAAGCCAGAGGCATTTCTCCGATCCTTGGCGGGCAACTTCCTGAGCCGGACAAATTGCCGTCAGCGATTAGAACTGATTATCTCAAACAGCGCAGCCATCGATGGCACTGGCATTTGGACTCTTGTCAGGGGAAATGCGAACTGCGGAACCGAGAGCTGGCCGAGGTAGTACTCCAATGCTTGCGTCATTTTGATTCGCAACGGTACGATCTGGACTGCGCGATCGTCATGCCGAATCATGTTCATCTGCTGGTTCAGTTTCGACCAGGCACCACCTGTCGGCAACAGTGTGAGAGTTGGCTTCATTATTCCGCCTGGCGAATCAACAAGCGGCTAGGCCGAAGAGGAGCATTCTGGCAGAGTGAACCGTTTGACCACCTGATTCGAAGTGCGGAGCAATTTCAGTATTTGCGGCAGTACATTGCAGAAAACGGTGTTCACGCGTTTCTACCGGAATCAGATTATCTCTATTGGAAAAGTGCTGCGTAATCACGCCGCGGAGCGTCGTGCCACAGTGTGGTGCGACGCTCCGCGTCGCATTCATGGGGTCCATAGTTCATGCGATGCTTGACCGTTCCGGTGTTGCTACTGGTTGTGTTCCCCGTGTCAGCGTCGGCACAGGAAAAAGGCGCCGCCGCTGCCTGGTCGATTACGTGGGACGAGGACTGGGTGACCGCAGTCACGTTCGTCGGCAAGAGTCAGCGCATCATCGCGGGCAACAAGCAGGGACGCATCGTCGCCTGGGACGTGCCCGAAAAATCCGGCGCACCCCTGCCTGCTCCCATTCGCCGTTTCGACGGGCATACCAATCAAATCACCGCGCTGACCGTCACGGCCGATGGGCGTTGGCTGGTCAGCACCAGCTACGATCATACGGTTCGTCTTTGGGACTTGCAGGCGCCGGCCAAGAGCAAGGGAACCGTGTTGCTTCGGACCGGAAGCAAGAAGAAGGAAAAAGGCGACGAAATGCCCGTCGACGTTCAGGAAGCGGACAAGGTCCTGACCGCCCATGCCGAATGGGTGCGCAGCCTGTCGCTGTCCCCGGACGGTAAACTCTTGCTCACGGGCGACGACAAGGGCATCGTTATTCTCTGGCAGCTTCCCGATGGGCGTGAGCTGAAACGCATTGCATCGCAGGGCTGGCTGAAGGCGGTGGCTCTCGCGCCCGACGCCAAGCAAGCCTTGACGTGTGCGTCTTCCGTGCGCTACGCCAATTTCCCGAACTCACTCCACATCTGGGATCTCGCGACCGGCAAGCTCGCGCTCAATCTCGGCGAAACGCTGACGAAGAAAAAGGGCAGCGAGGCCATGGGCGCCGCCGCCGCCTGTTATTCTCCCGACGGCAAGACGATTGCTCTGGCTCAGGGCGCGGGCGAAATCGAAGGGGGCATCGGCAAGGTGTTCCTCGTCGACGCGGCGAGCGGCAGGAAACTCCAGGAGATCTCTGCCCATCAAGGCGGCGTTGTTGCCCTCGCGTTTTCTCCGGATGGCCGGCACGTCGCCTCAGCAGGACGGGACACGCTCGTCAAACTCTGGAACGTTGCTGACGGGAAGTCGGTCGCGGTCCTCGGCAAATCGCGCGGCGGCCAGTTTCGCGACTGGATCCACGCCGTCGCCTTCAGTGCCGACGGCGCCTGGCTTGCCGCCGGCGATATGGCCGGCTTCGTACATGTTTTTCCGCTCGGGAAGTGACCGAGACGCTCGCACCGACGAATGTGGGCCGTTCTACTAACGATTAGGATCTGCGCTTGCCGCGCAAATTTCTGAGCCACGGAAGAAACACGGAATGACACGGAAAAATGCAACACCAGTATTGGCACTTTGCCTTGTCATTTTCCGTGTCATTCCGTGTTTCTTCCGTGGCCAATTCTTGTGTTGTACCAAGGAGAGACCATGGCCGTGCTTCGATCGCTACTCGCGTTGCTATTTCTGAGCACCCCTTGTTACGCGGGTGGAAAAATCTTCAAGGAAGTGCCGCGCGCCGGAGGCATGGGCGAAAAAACGATCTTGAGCTTCAGCGTCAAGGAAGCCATCGATGTCGAAATCGCCGTGCTGGATGGCAAAGGCCAAATCGTCCGTCACTTGGCGGCCGGAGTCCTGGGAGGCAAGAATCCGCCGCCCGCGCCGCTGCAACCTGGGCTGGCGCAGAAAATCTCTTGGGACGGCAAGGACGATCTGGGCAAGCCCGCCCAGGGTGGTCCCTTTCAATTCCGTCTGCGCGCGGGAACCTCCGTGCAGTTCGGTCGACTGATCGGCGATAGTCCCTACACCGGCAGCGTCGTCTCCATGCCGTACCGCGCGCCGGTCAACGGCCTGGTCACGGACGCGGCTGGAAATCTCTACGTCCTGATGATGTCCGCGGTCGGCAGCCACGGCAACTCCGGCATGTGGCCCTGGCACCTGCGCAAATTCGATCGCGACGGCAACTACCTCACAACCGTCCTGCCATACCCGCCTTCCACGCGCCCCGACAAGGCCAGCGGCTTTCGCCTTTTGGGCGTGCCCGATCAGTTTGTGCCGTCGCTGTATACGAGCCTTTATCCGGTCTTCGCGGTCCTGGGCAATGAGATCGTGCCGCGCTTGCACAACGGGAAGATCGCTTTCGTCCACAGTGAAACCCGCCAGATGAATTTCCTGACGCTCGACGGCAACAATCAACTCAAGACGACGACGATGTGGCCGGCCGCGTCCAAGCTGAAGTGTCCCAACTGGCTCGACATCCAGACGGCATTCTCCCCGGATGGCCGATTCGCCTATCATGCCAACGTCGCTGGCACTGCCTATGACGGTAAGCAGCCAGGCGATATCGACAGCAATTGGCCGCAGGGGCGCATTTATCGGCAAGATCTGACGCAGGAGAACTCGGCCCCGGAAAAGTTCTTCGATCTGACGCTACCCGACTGGGGAACGTCGAAGTACTGGATGCCCAGCGCCTGGGATAAAAAGACCGCGTCGGCCGGGATCGATGTTGACGCCAAGGGCAACGTGCTGGTGTGTGATCTGGTCAACCATCAGGTCGTCGAGATCAGTCCGCAAGGCAAGCAGTTGAGTGCCACGCCAGTGCCCTGGCCCGATCGCGTGCTTGTGTCGCGCAAGACCGGAGACCTGTATGTGATCTCGCGCAAGGTCTCGCGCGGCGCCATCCCATCGGCCACGTTGACCAAGATCACCGGTCGCGGCAAAGACGCCAAGATTAGCGCGGAAATGGCGCTGGCGGGAACCGTCGGCGGCGCCTACACGCTCGATGAGACCGGCAAATCGCCCGTCCTCTGGCTTGCCGGCCATGTCCCGCTCGACAAGAAGGCCGCGGAGGTGACGACCAGCCAACTCGTGCGCATCGAGGACCGCGGCGCGCAACTCGTCGTCACCGGAGACCAATTCCTCAACCGCGACGCCAACGCCATCGGCTTTGTCGGCTACATGACGGTGGATCGGGACGCCGAGCTGGTCTACGTCACCCGTAGCGGCACGGTCGTCTGGCGCTATCACGGCGAAACCGGCAAGGGAGAGACGCTGCCGATCAAGGCCGTGGACGTCGCCATCGGTCCCGGCGGCGACATCTACGCCTGGGGCACCGGGAGCTGGCAGGGACCCATCGCACGCTATGGTCGCGATGGGCAGCCCAAGCCACTGGAGGCGACAGGCAAACACCTCTTCGGTTTCCTTTCGGGCCGCGCCGGGCGCGGGCAGAGCGTGTGCGGACTCGACGTTGACTTCAAGGGCCGCGTCTTCGCGACCTTCGGCAGCAACGATTGCCACGTGCGTGTTTACGACGCGAAGGGGGAGCTGGTTGATTACCCGCGCAAACAGAAAATCGGCGACATGCTCAAGGAAGACGTGCCCGCCGCGGTCACGGGCGTCGTCGGCTACGGCGGCAGCCTCCGCGTCGATCACGCCGGCAACATCTACCTCCTCCAACAAGGAGTTCCGAAAGACTTCCCGGTGCCGGCCGGTTTCGAAAAAGACGAAGCCTATCGCAATTCGCTGGGCACCATCTACAAGTTCCCGCCCACGGGCGGCGAGGTCAAGGCAGTCAACCACACCGTCAAGGAAGTCATCGGCTCCGTGGCCCAGTACGCGGGCTGCGGGCCGATTAGCCGCTGGAACGCGGTGGGCTCCTGCGCCTGCACTCGGCCGCGCTTCGACGTCGATGGTTTCGGCCGGCTCTACATCCCCAACGCCATCACGTTCTCGGTCTCCATGCGCGACAACGCCGACAACGAGATCGTGTCGTTCGGCGCCTACGGCAACTACGATTGCCAGGGCCCCAAGAGCAAGGAACCGACGCCGGCGATCCCGCTCGGCTGGCCCGTGACCGCCGGCGTGAGCGATCGTTATATTTACGTCGGCGACGCGCTGAACCATCGCGTGGTGCGGGTCGACAAGAAATATGCGGCGGAGGTCATGGTCAATGTCACGCCCTGAGGGTTGGTAATCGTTCACCCCTCTCCCCTGTACTCGGGGGCGAGGGATCGTACTCCGGGTAAGGCGTGCCAGATTCGCTCCCCTCTCCCCTGTACTCGGGGGCGAGGAATCGTACTCCGGGTAAGGCGGGCCAGATTCGCTCCCCTCTCCCCTGTACTCGGGGGAGAGGGGCTGGCGGTGAGGGGGTGAGTCGTCGCGCAACTGTCTATTCCTCCCCCTCCCCCCCCGGCCCCTCTCCCCCGAGTACAGGGGAGAGGGGTGAACAGTTACGAATTGGTGATGCGCATGGATAGGCTGGCGGTCTCGGCCCCAAGCAAGACGCGGTTCCGTTGGCAGGGGAGCGGCGTCTCGTCTTGGGGGCGGTTCTCGCTCACGATGACACACGCGCGGCCCTCGGCTCACGGGAATCCGGCGCTGCCTGCTGGAACGAGGTTGATCGTCCCAGAGACCGTGGACGGTATCGGGGTCGTATTGAGGATCGTCCCGGGGGTTATGAACGGCGCCGGGTTCGTGCCGATGTCGATTTCAAGGTTGAAAACACCACCTCTTTGCGTCAGTGGAAACGCCCCTGTGCCGGAGTTGTTCCGCAGTTGCAGGGTGTGCGTCCCGGAAAACTGGAAATCTTGAGCCGAAACCGCGCTCGTAAACTTGTTGTCGCGGATACTTACGAATGAGGTCCCACCATTCGGGACAACATTTACCCCTATGCTGACGGCGGTGATCTGATTGTTCTCAATCAACAACCGCAACTGGTTATGGTTGCCTACGACGTTGATGCCAGTGCCGCCGCCGCCAATCGTGTTGTCGCGAATCACGCCATTGCCCGTAGCGTTACCAATGTGTATAGATTGGCTGCTGAAGAGGCCCGTCGTAATGTTGCGGTTGATGTCGAACGTGCCGAGGTTGGCGGAACCCAAGATGAAACCGTTAAACCCGTTCGGCGATTGGTAGCTCAAGCCGGAAACCTCGTTGTCCTGCGCCAGGGTGACAGCAAATCCTCCTGTAAAGAGATTCAGGAGCGGCGGGGTTGTTCCCGTCGTGGCCCGCGGCAAGTTGAACGTCCCCGTCGTCGAAGTGAACGTGTGGTTGATGCCTTCACCCAGGAGACGCTGGCCGTTCTTCAGCTTCAGCGCGGGATTGACAAACGTGCTGTTGGCGTGCAGGAGCAGAATGTTGGTGGGCGCGGAGCCATTTTGCAGATCGGCAAGCGTGTTAAACGGCTTCTCCACCGTGCCGTCGCCGCCCGCCGCCGCCGCGCTGTTGGCGTGACGGACGACGATCGGCTGCCCGGTCGTCGGGTCAGTCGCCGTCACTCTCGTCGCTTCCTCGGGATCCGGGTTATAGGACACGATGTTCACGTCGCGGACCACCCGCGCGTCGAGACGATCCGCCGTGCCGCGCTGCTCACGGCAAACCTTGCGTCCGCCGAAGTTCAGGGCGATACCACCGCTGACCGTCGTGCGAAGGACGGCGTCGTGTTGGGCCGCGAAGTACAGCGACATGTTGTGGTTGACATTCGCCTCTAGTCGTACGCGCACGCCACTCACGTCGAGGCCTTGCTCGGCCGCGTAGTGGTAGTGACCCACGAAGGCGCGGGTGTCCCAGCGCTCCAGGAACGGGATGGGCGTGCCGATTTCAAAATCAAAGCCGCTGAGGGCGTTCTCGATGAGGGTGTCGAGGACAATGTTGGAACCCCGGAACGTCGGGTTGTTGTAACCTATCACCGAGCTGTTTGGTCCCACGACGGCATAGCCGTTGGCGCGGAAGTCCACGTACTTGCCCAGGGATTCGACGCCAACGCCAATCTGGTTGAAAAAGGTGGTCGCCGTCTTGCGGCCATCATAATACGCGTTGACGCCGAAGATGCGGTCGCGGTCGGCACTGTACCAGCGCGACCCGCCGCCGGCGTTGAACTCCCAGTTAGTTGGCGTTGTCGAAGTTGACGACACGGAGGTCACTGAAGAGGACCGAACGGCCCGCCTGCTGGACCAGGGGGTTCCAGGCCTGGAGGTAGGTAAAACCGTTGTTAAAGCCGACGCCATCGCCCACGTCGTGCCGGACGCTGATGCGCGGGCGGAGGAGATCAGGGGCAAACCATTCCGCGATACCCGCGGCGGGAATAGTCAAGGGGGGGGGGATGGGTTCTTTGGGAGGAGCGACGTCCTTCTCCTGGGCAACGGCGCTGGCGCCAATCGCCAGGCTACCGAGCAAACAAATAAGCCAGCGTGAGTGAAACATAAGGTGCTACCTTCCTTAAAAAGGACGCCTCGGGAACGCCGGATGACCGTTGGCCAGGGAGTACTGGAAACCCCTGGCGACACGGTTATTTCGACAAGGCACGAGAGTCGAATGGAAGCAATGCCAACGAAAAGGAGGATTTTGCGAGATGAGAAACCGTCACAACCGGCAACGTGGTCATTTCCCGAGACAATGACAAAGGCTCGGGGGTGGTTAGGCAATGTTATTCTGCACGCGTTCTCGATTGACACTTCCCACACTAACCCGAAGCGCAAGCGAGGGATGCTGCGGTCCTCGCTAACGCCTCGGGTTGGTATGGCAATTCCTGCCGCGCGCCTCAGCGCGACGCCTTGGGCAGCGGCCGATCCTCGACGCGGAGCTTGATCTCGTCCGAGTTCCCTTTTAGCTCCGGGGCGTACATCGCATACGCCCGCGTCGGCAAGGCGCTGAACATGCCGGGGATCTCGGCGCGCATCTTGTAGCTGAGCGAGTGCTTGCCGCGCGCCAAATTTCGCACGAAGAAGGCGACCTTCTCGTCGCGAATCTCCATGTAGGCGCCCATCGAGTTCGGCACGTAGCCGCTCTTCAAGGTGAACGGCTCGAAGCCGGCGGCCTTCGGGTCCTCGAAGATCAGATACTCGTAATCGTTCTTCGAGTCGATTTCCAGCTCGATCTCGACCAGATCGCCGCTCTTGACGGTCGCGAGGTTCGAGAGTTCCGTCCGCGTGTACTTCTCGATGGCCTGATCGAGGGCCTGGCCCTTGGCGCCGGAAACCTTGATCTTCTCTTCGACGCGGGTGAGCTTGTAATATTTGCGGTTGACCTTCACTTCGAGGCCCGCCTTGGTGATGAAGTCTTCGAGCGTGAAGTTCGTCACATAGGCGTTGAAGTAGACGGGGCCGGACCCCTTGCGTTTGATTTCGAGCGTGTGCTTGCCGGTCGTCACTTTGTCGGCGACGAGCACCAGCTTGTTGTCGAAGCTGAAGAGGTTCGATTTGTCGATGCGGACTTCCTTGTGTTTCTTGCCGTCGAGCCAGACTTCGACGGTCATGTCGGGCCGATCCTCGCCGGACATCTTGATGTAGTCGGCGAAGGCCTCGACGCAGATGGCGGTGTCGCGCGTGCTCTTCCAGTAGGTGGCGTGCCGGCGATTGTTCAAGAGATACTTGACAAGCCGCGACGCCTTTTCGTCCTTGGCGCCCGTGAGCGACAGGAGCTTGAGATAGTAGGCGTTGGCTTCGATCTCGTTGCCGTACCAGTACCACCAGTTGTTCGATTCGGGCATCTTGAGATACGCGGTCTGGTTCTCGTCGTCCGAGACGAGGTATTGCTCGATGTTCTCCATGATCATGGCGAGCTTGTCTTTTTGCTTCTGCTTGTGCAAGGCGAGGCCGAACATCGCCTTGGCGTAGACGGCGATGTGGGTGCGGTCGCGGTAGAGGTAGTCGCGCATGTCGGTGATGTCAATACTGGAATCGACCAGCGTCATGTAGACCATCGCGTCGATGTTGTCGCAATGTTCCTTGTAGGGGCGCGTCTTCGTCGCTGCGTTGTTCAGGAGCATGAGCTGGTGCGCCTGATAGTTCTTGAGCCATTCGATGCCGCGTTCGAGCATGTTGGGGGGCAGATTGACGTCGTTGGCCTTGGCGATTTGCAGGCCGTGGACGACGGTTGCGGTCGTATGCGGATAGGAGCGTTCGCCGTAACCGGAGAACCAGCCCCAGCCGCCGTCGGAGATCTGCATGCTGGCCAGGGCGTTGACGCCGGCCTGGCTCATCTTCTTGACTTCGTCCTCGTTGAAGACGGCGTTGCGTTTGGTGAGCCTCGCCCAATCCTTGACGCGCTTGCGATCGTCGCCGATCTCGGCACTGTTGAGGTTGGTGATGTTCTTTTCGATGTCCTTCAGATCGAGCTTCATGTTCTGCAGGACGCGCTGCGTGATGACCGTGGGCAGGAAGCGGTTGAGCGTCTGCTCGGTGCAGCCATACGGATAGTCGACGAGGTAGGGCAGGGCGTCGATCATCGCGCCGGCCAAGGTCGGCGAGTAGCGGACTTCGAGCACGCTTTGCTCGACGCGCCTCTCGGCCGGGACGCTGAAGGTGACGATGCTCTTGTCCTTGTCGGGCCTGATAACGCCGGTGAAGCTCTCCATCTTGAGCATGCCGTGGACGAAAACGGGGAAGCGCATCTCCATGGCGTCGGAGTCTCCGTCGGTGATCGCCTTCATGCGGATGACGGCTTCGCCTTCGCTGACGGCCTTGACGAGCCAATCGACGCGTTTCTCGCCCCCCGCGGGAATCGTGACCTCCCGGCTCAGCGGATCATTGATGCTCGCCAGCGTGCCGCCGTCGAATTCGAGCGTGACGCGGACCTTCTTTTCTTTCTTGTGATAGTTGTGCACGTTCGCGGACAGCACGACCTCGTCCTTCTGCGTGAAGAAGCGCGGCGCCTGCATGCGGACGATCAGGTCCTTCTTGGTGACGACCTCGGTCTCGCCCTGGCCGACCTTGGTGCCGTGGCCGAGGGTCCAGACGCGGATCTTCCAGGCGGTCAGTTGATCGGGCGTGTCGAAAGTGATCTGGGCCAGTCCGTCCTTGTCGGTCTTGAGCGATGCGGTCCAGTAGGCGGTATCGGCGAAGTTCTTGCGGACCGTGGGCGCGGGGCCATCCTGCCCTGGAGGCGTGTTAGGCTCGGCGGCGGCGCGATCCCCCTTCGCATCAGCCAGATAGCCGTTGCCGCGGCCCTGGCCGTCCTGCTGCCGAAGATTGCCGAAGCCGCCGAGGCCCGGGGCGGCGGCGGCCTGCATGGCGTTGCGCTCTTGCTTTTCGTTTATCTCGCCACCACCACCCATGCCACCGGTTTTGTACTTGGCCATTTCTTCGACGACGGTCGCGCCGAAGACGCCGAGATTGCTCATGCCGATCTCGTTGCGCTTCAGGAGATTGCCGGACCAGTAGCGCAGGCTCGATTCGGTTTGCGGATAGTGGTGGCGACGCCACTTCCAGAAGAACTCCTTGATCTCCGGCACGTTCGACCCGCCGGAGATGTACTCGACACTCTTGTCGTAGACGCTGACGACGGTCGAGCCGACGAATGGCTTGCCTTGCAGGTCAGTCAGCTTGAGTTTGACGTTGGCCTTCTCGCCGGGCTTGTACTCGCGCTGATCGGGCACGACTTCGACGTTGACGACGCGCTTTTCGGGCGGCACAATCAGCTCGCGCGTCTCGGTGTGCAGTCGGCCGTCGGCGATGGTCATCACTTCGACGAAGAAGTTCGGCATATCGCGTTGCACGACCGTGATCTCCTCCTCGATCGACTTGCCCTTGAGACGCAGGACCTTCGGCGCCAGATAGACGCCGTTGGTCGGGCGCGCGAACAGGAGCACGGTTCCGTTGTTCTTGTTGACGTTGATGTTGAGCTTGACGTTTTCGCCGGGGTTGTATTCCTTGCGGTCCGGCGTCAATTCGATGTCGTTGAAGCGGAAGCCGGTCGAATCGAAGCCTTCGCCGCGCACCAGGAAGACGTAGCCGCCTTCGATGATGTTGTTCTTGGCGTCGGTCAGTTTGTACGATAGGCGGAACTGCCCCGGCTTGGCGGCCTTGATCTGCTGGATCGCCTCGCCTTCGACGTTGGTGTCGAGCTTCCATTTCTCGACCGCTTTCTCGACGGGTTTGTTCTTGTCGTCATAGCTGATCTGGAAGAGGGTCAACTCGCCCTTACCTTGCACCGGCTTCTGATCGAGCGTCTGGGCACGGAATGTCGCCCGGACCGTGTCGTCGGTGCGATAGTGCCCCTTGTCGGTCCACGTGTAAATCTTGAACGGCTTGCGGGCGACGAGCACGTTTCCCTGGCCGACGATGGTGCGGCGCGATTGATCCGTCACCTCCGCGGTGATCGAGTACTTGTGATCTTGATTGCCGTGCAACTCCTTGGCGGTCGCGGTGTCGATGACCACCTCGACCTTTCCGTCGGGCCCGACCGGAACTTCATTTTCGAGCACTATTTCCGGTTGCTCGTGATTTCGGCCCCACCACGGCATGATCGGGCGATAACATCCCCAGACGTTGAAGCCGGGGTACCACTCATAGTCGGCCGCGAACCACCAGTAACCGTTGCCATACATCCAGTCCCAACGGCTCATCGGATACCAGCGGCTCGAATGCGATTCGCGCATCACTTTGTACTTCACGACGGCGCTGGTGACCGGGGCGCCGAAGTAGTATTTCGCTTCGATGGTCGCGGTCACCTTGTCGCCGAGCTTGACCGGCTCGGTGGGGGCGTTGATTTTGACTTCGAATTCGGGCTTCTTGTATTCCTCGACGCGGAAGTTCGAGCCGCCGAAATGGCGGTTGCCCTGGACGATGTGGATACCATAGACGCCGAGCGTCGTGCCCTTGGCGAGTTGGTAGTCGCCCGCGATGCCGCCGTATTCGTCGGCGGTGACGTTCTTCTCCAGGACCTTTTCGCCCTTGGGATTCATGATGCGAACGGTGAAGACCTGGCCCGCGAAGGACGATACGTCGGGCTGATCGTACTTCGAGTGCTGGATCCACATCTTCCACTGCACGGTGTTCTCGGGGCGATAGACGGGGCGATCGGTGATGACGAAGGTGCGGTCGGCGTTGTACTCCGGATCGTGGCGGCGGTTGTACCAGACGTGCGTGAAGCCGAGGTAGGCGTGGCGGCCTAACCCCGCAGGCTCGCGTTGCTCGCCTGCGGGCTTGATGGTTGCGGTGATGAGCCATTGTTGAAAGTCGGGCGACAATTTGTTCTGGCCGAGGATGATCTGGCCGTCCTTGTTCGTCTTCTCGCTGAACTTGGTCGTGACGACGTTGAACTGATTGACGTTCGGCTTCACCTGCACTGTTTTCCAGCCGAAGAATTCGACGTTGGCGCCTTCGAGCGGTTCGCCGCTGACGGCGTCGGCGACGTAGTAGAGCGATTCGTTGTCGAGCATCTTCTTGACGATGACGGTGTCGTTGATCCAGACAACGACCCGGGTCGTGTTGCCGTTCGCCATCTGTCCCGTGACCAAATACGCGCCGGGCTTCGTCTTGGGCATCTTGACGGTGACGCGATCATCGACGTGGTTTGCGCGCGGCTTGACATCGGCGCCCCAGTCGGCGACCTTGCCCTTGAGGTATTGCGCCTGATTGTCCCAGACGAGGCGCTGGCCGATGTTCTGGACGTTCATCTTGTTCCAGTCGATCTTGTTGCCGGGGTTGGCTTCGAGGTACGTCTTGACGTCGGCGAGCAATTTGGGCACGTCAATCTCGTGGGCTTCGAAGGCGACCTTGGTGCCGTTGCGGAAGCGGAAGTCGAGGATCGATTCCTTGCCGGCGGGCTGCGTCTGCACGTTCTCGAAGCGGCCCCAGTTGCCGACGATCTGATTGAGGCGTTTCTGCCGCCACTGGTTTGTCCCGGCGCCGTATTCCTTGATGGCGCGTTCCCACACCTTGGCCGCGCGCGGATACTGACGGCGATCCTCGAACTCGCCGGCGAGATTGCCGAGCGCGTTCTCGCCCCATGAAGTGCGAGCGCGATCGGCGACACGGTTATAGATCTTGATCCAGTTGTACTCGTCGGGGATGTTGAAGCGTTTCAGGCCGGTCGCCAGGCGGGCGATCGTCTCCTCGTCCTTGAGCGTGTGCAGGGCGAAGGTGCCAGTTTTCTCTTTCTGAGGCTCGTCGTTTTCTTCGATGCCGCCGAAACGCCAGCCGTAGTACGCCATCGTCTGCACGCCAAGCTGGCCGCGCATGAAGTCGCCAAAGAGCATGTCCACTTCGCTAACGCGCCCCGCATCGAACTCGATGACCTGGGTCAGCATCCAGCGCCAGCGTTCGCCGTCGGATTCGGCGTCCTTGTAGCTCTTGGGCGTCTTGTGCAGGACGGGATTGCCCTTGTCATCGACGGGAGCGCCGTTGTGATTGCGATGGCGATGCCACCAGTAGCCGTCCTCATAGTCGGGCAGTTTGCTGAGGTCGGTCAGGTACTGCAAGCGCCAGGCGTCGGCGTAACCGGCGCCATGAACGAGCAGGTGGGCGAAATCGAGATAGAAGGCCGCGATGGCGCCGCGGTCGTTCTCGGTCTTGGTGTTCTCGTGCGCTTGTTGCATGAGCTGGAGGGAGCGTGTGCGATCGCGCTGCAGGCTGTTGACCATGTGCCCGCCGCCGCGATGGCCGCCACGCTTGAATTCGCCGGCGATCATGAAGCCGATGTGGTCGCCGTTGGTGAGCGTGTGCGCCGCGGTCTGGAGCAGTCGCCAGTTTTTCTCATGGACCTTGATGACAGATTCGCGGAAATCGTCCACTTCCTCGGTGCGGCCGAGACGATAGAGCGAATTGATGGCCAGTTCGAGGTCTTTGCCGACGAGCTTGGGATCGTTTTTTGGATCGAGGGCGAGTTTCTTGAGCCCTTCGTAGGCGGCCTTGAAGTTGCCGTCGTTGTAGGCCTTGGTGAGCTTGGTGCGTTGCTCCGGGATCGATGGCGCGCCGGCGGTGAGACGCCAGGCGACGAGGCCGACCATTGCCAACGCGAGCACCGAGACGACGAGATTGCGTGATTTCAACACGGCGGTATCCTCATGTACAAAACGGCATTTGTGTGTTCGTTCTTCTACGATTGAGACGATGCGCAGGAGATTATGGATTGAATCACAAAAAAACGCTACGCCACATTGGCACATTTCATGTTATTAATGCATCGCGCTGACGCTTGAGCGGCCCGATCAACGCATCCTGGTCAAACTCCCGACGTGGATCACCGAAATCCGTCTCGATGCCGATCGCGACGGCAAGTCCTTGGTCGAGGCGGACAACGAAGGTAATCTTGCCCCGAACGCGCTCATCTACTCGACGGAAGGCATGACGATCGAACGGGCCACCGAACTGTTGCGTGGCAAGACAGGAACGTGCGTCACCGTCACCGTGATCCCGGCGAAGTAAGTGAACGATGTTTTTTGAGCGAATCCTTACCCCGCTAAGGCATCGATGAGGTCCCGGAGCTTTCCATAGCCGCCGACCTTCTGCGCCAAGGACCTCACGTCGTGTATGATCTCGACAACGCCTCCCTTGTGGCTCACCACCGTGGCGGCTTTTTCGTCGCGGGCCTTGCGTTTCATCTGCCGCTTCGTCTTGGATTTGGCCTCGCCCTTCAGGAAATAGACTAGATTTGCCTTGATGCTGGTCCCCTTGGCGGCGAGTGCTGCCACGACTTCTTTGGCCTTGGCCGTGGGGTTTTCTTTCAGATAATCGCGGACTGCCTGAGACTTGTTGCTTCGCTTTCTGCCCATGATTGTTCCTTCTAAGAATAAAACTCAGTCTCGTTCCAGGTATTTTATTTCTAGTAATCCTCCACGAACTCGGCACAGGAAATACACACTAAACCATGAACCATCGAAATAACCAGAAGCAACGGTAGCGTCATAGTCAGCCGCTTTCCCTCGCCAACGCATCGGGTCGGCATGATCCCCTGCACACCAACCCGATGCGTTGGCGAGGGCGAAAGCGAAACGAGGACACCGCCGAATCAGCGACGACCTTGGCAAGTGCGAATACGCTGAGTATGATGGTGCGATGTTGATCCGGGCCGGATGAAATCAGGCGATGCATGGGGACACCCCAATGCGGCAATTGCAGTGCCCGCGCGGGCATCAATGGGAAGAAACCGACGACAACGTCGCCCGCGCGGATTCTCTCACTTGCCCGACGTGTGGCAGTCCCGTTCCCCGCACAGCGTGCGCCGATTCCACGCCCAAGAGCGACGCGTCGCCCACGGTCTTTCAAGCCGTTGATTCCTGGCCCGAGCCTTCCAGCTCTGCGCCGCAGCCACCGCCGGAAATTCCGGAGTTCGAGATTCTTGAAGAAATCGGCCACGGCGGCATGGGCATCGTCTATCGCGCCAGGCAGCGCTCCGACGGTCAGATCGTCGCCATCAAGGTGATCCGCAACGATCGCTTACAGCACGAAGAAGCCGTGCGCCGCTTCCGTCGCGAGGCGCAGGCCGCCGCTCGGCTCAATGATCCCAATATCGTCAAAGTTTTCGATTTCGACCGCGCGGGGGATACCCACTACCTTGTCATGGAATATGTCGACGGCATCACGCTTGAACGTCATGTCGAGCAGCAAGGCCCCCTCTCGATCGAACAGGCATGCGACTTCATCCGCCAGGCCGCGCTTGGCTTGCAGCACGCTCATGAGCAGGCCCTGGTGCATCGCGACATCAAGCCGTCGAACCTGATGATTACGCCAACGCGGCGGCAGAAGAATGAAGGTAAAATGAAGGATGAACAGAGCGGAGATTCATCCTTCATCCTTCCGCCTTCATCCTTCTATATCAAGCTACTCGACATGGGGGTCGCGCGCGTGCTGCAACTCGGCGGCGGCACGCCCAACGAATCGCTCAGCACGCTCACCCAAGGCGGTTCGGTCATCGGCACCGCGGACTACGTTGCGCCCGAGCAACTCGAAGATCCGCACGGCGCCGACATCCGGGCCGATCTCTACAGCCTCGGCTGCACGTTCTATTACTTGCTCACCGGCCAGGTTCCCTTCCCCGGCGGCAGTCTGATTTCCAAGCTGGACAAGCAGCGCTGGCAGGAGCCGACGCCGATCCAGACTTTGCGCGGCGACACCCCCCCCGCGCTGGCCCGCGTCGTCGAGAAGTTGATGGAAAAGTCGCCCGCCGCGCGCTACAAGACGCCCGGCGCCCTGGCCGGCGCTTTGGCCCAACTCGCCCAGCACGATTACCAGGACGCACCCGCGGCGCGCATCGAGATGAAGGAAGTCCACCGTCTGATCGGGCATCTCGACGCCGTCTGGTCGTCCCGCTTTTCGCCCAACGGCAAGCTGATCGCGTCCGGCGGCAAGGACGGTGCGCTCCTGTTGTGGGACGCACTTTCCGGGCAGCTCGTGCGCAAGTTTTCCCCGCACCCGCGCGAAATTCGCGGCGTCGCCTTCACGCCCACCGGCGATCACATCGCTTCCGCGTGCGGCTTCACCGTTCGACTCTTCGACGTGCGCGGGCAGGAGGTGCGGCGTTTCAGCGGTCACACGGCGACGATCAAATGCCTCGCCTTCTCCGCCGATGGTAAACGACTTGCCACCGGCAGCGAGGACAAGACCGTCCGAACCTGGGATGTCTCCACCGGCCGCGAGGTGCAGCGCTACACCCGGCACACGCAAGGCATCACCGCCGTCGTCTTCCCGCCGCATGCCAATCAACTCGCGTCGGCCAGCCGCGATCAGACGGTTCGCTTATGGGACCTCAAGAGCGGCCTCGAAGCGGAACTGCTCGATGCTCAGGCGGGCAACGTCCTCGACATAGCCGTTGCGCCCGACGGCAAGCGACTCGCTTCCGCCCACTTCGACACGATTGTGCGCATCTGGCGTCTCGAACCCCTTACCGACGATGCTGCCGCCAAAGGTCAAGACGAGAAGCCGCGCGTCGTCGGCGAATGCGCGGGCCACAAACAGATGGTTTCCGCCCTCGCCTTCACGCCCGACGGCAAGCGTCTTTTGACCGCGGGCCAGGATCAATCGCTCCGTTTGTGGGACCTCACGACCGGCGCCGAACTGGCGAGCGTGACGCGTCACAGCGCCGGCATCAACACGTTGAGCGTTTCGCCCGACGGCACGCGCGTCGTCACGGCGGGAGCGGACAAAATGCTGGTGGTGTCCGCGGTGCCGCTGGGCCCATGACAGCATCAGCACTGGCGTGGTAAGCGTTGGTTGACAGCTCCAGCGTGAACGCGTAAGGTGAACGCATGAACTACGAGCATTTGATTACCATCGAGCCGAACAAGCGTAGCGGACAGCCATGTATTCGCGGCCTGCGAATGACCGTTCGTGATGTGCTTGAATACCTTGCTTCCGGCATGACGATCGAAGAGATCCTCGCTGATTTTCCCGATCTCACTGTCGAGGACATCCGTGCCTGCCTGGCGTTTGCCGCCGACCGGGAACGACGCTTGTGGGTGATCCCTTCCACCGAACGAGCAGCGTAGATGAAGTTGCTATTCGACCAAAATCTGTCTCACCGATTGGTCGTTCTTCTCAGCATTGAATTCCCCGGTTCGCAGCACGTCCGCGACGTGGGACTTGCGACTGAATCCGATCCGGCGGTTTGGGCTTACGCGGCGGCCTACAATCTGGTGATTGTCTCGAAGGACGCTGATTTTCAACATCGCGCGCTTTTGCAAGGGCAGCCGCCGAAAGTAGTCTGGGTACGGCTGGGGAACTGTTCAACTGCGGCGGTCGCGGACTTGTTGCGTCTGCGTCAATCTGACTTGCTCGCTTTCGACGCTGATCCCAACGCATCCTTCTTGGCTTTATCCTGACTGGATTATTTTTTCAGCCGCCGATCGAACACAAACGGCTCCTTCGCGTCATCGGTCACCGTAACCAGCACCGGCGGGGCTTTGCCGATCATGTCAGTTTGCACGCGCGTCAGATTCGGCGCCCGGAATCCCTTTTCAACTTGCCAGACGTGCCCGTCCGCGTGCAGATAGAGCACCGGCTTGGCGAACTCCTTGCACTGGTTCGCGAATTGCTTGAAGAACAATTCGTGGTCCTTCGCCGGCGCCGCCTGGGCCATCACCACCGCGGCGCGCACGTTCTTACGCCATTTCGTCAGGCACTCTTTCGTCCAGTCGGCGTCGTCCTGCATGCGTTTGGCCCATTCGTTCTTGTCGTGTACGTGGCCACCCGGCAGGTTGATGCCGACGAGAAGCACCCCCTTTGAGGTCCAGGCGAAGTTCTCCTCGCGCGCCTTTTGGCGTCCAACCGTCCAAGCGTACTTGAACTGCTTGTCGAAGTGCAAAAAGTGCTTGCGCCAGAACTTCAGGCCATCCGCGGGGCTGTCGAGATCGTTGTACTCGTTGTCGCCGAGCACGACGAAGGTAGGTGTTTTTGCTTTACGAAGAATGTCGGCAACCTTCTTGTAATCCGCTTCCGGCCAAACCTTCTTGGCGCCGGAGAGGATGTCGCCGAGGTGGATGAGAAACTCGCTCTGGGCGTCGTCATCGACGAGCTTGAGGTGCTTCTCGAGCAACGGCTCTTCTTCGGGCTTGTACGGTCCGCAGCCGGTGGCGGAGAACTTGAGCGGCTCGGCCTGAATACTGCCGGCGCCAACCAACAGCACGAACGCGATGAATCGCTGATACATGATGTCCCCCTGGAAATACTGCTTGAGGATTGGGCCTTGATTGATATAGCCTTTGCAGCAACCTGGAAAAGTCCGCGCGGGAAATTTGCTACGCTAGCGGTGATATGGAATTTTTGAGCCGTAACACATGGGACATGCGATCCGCCTGTCCCACGTGTTCAAGAATCAAGCCGACTGTCTCAACGTCGCCTCCGCCGCGCCGTGTTCGCGGACGTATTTCAGCAAGCGGTCCCAGGCCTCGGTGTTGGCAGGGATCGCGGCAGACGCTTTGTGCAGTTCGTCGAGCAACTCGTCGACGTTGCCATAACCGGTGGTACCGTCGGCAGTCAAGCGGTAGAGGATCGACACCAGCGCTTCCGGCAGCGGCTTCGTTTTTGGGCCTTTGCGGACGCCGCTCGGCGTACACCAGCTCGAGGCGATCTTGCCGAGAGCACGCAAGTCGTCGCGCTCGGTGGGCGTTTCGTCGCCGAGGACACCGGCCAGCCACGGCGGCTCGCCGATGCCGCAGATTTTCAAAACGCCGTCCGCAGTGAGCAACAGATGCGCGTCGTTGAGATGCCCGTGGATGATGCCGGCGTGGTGCGTGGTCGCCAAACCTTGAGCAGCTTGTGTCAAGAGCCGATAGCACACGCCCGGTGCGGCGGCGAGGGCGGGCCAATCCTGCGCGGGCAGACCCGTTAACCACTCTTGCAGCACGGCCGGGCGACCAGACAGTTCCAGCACTTCCAGCGTGTTTGCCAGGTGTGGATCGTTGAGCTTTGCCTGCGTGAAGAGGTCGCGGAATTCGTCTGGGCGCACCGGGTCGGTCATGTTTGCTTCGGAAAGATGCCGTAAGACGGCTTCAACGCCGCGGCGCGGATCGAAGACGCGGTAGACGGTCTCCAGTGCGGTATGGCGAATGCGGTCAATGATGCGGACGGGCCCGAGCGCCAGACCGCCGACGTTGCCCGCTTCGATGAGCGCCAGTTGATAGAGCGTGATGACGCCGGACGCTAGCAGCACCTGACGCAGCGAACGCCGCTGCCGACGCGCTTCCGCTAAAAGCGCCGTTAGTGTGTCGGCGTCGATGAGCTGCAAATCGCGCAGCACTTGGCCGAGCTTCTGATCGCCCGGATCGGCGGACGCGGTGATAGACAGAATGCTGCGGTTCGTCGGGATAATGCCGGGATCAGTGTCGTCCGGCGATGACGCAAGCTCACGGTCAGTTCGGCCCTCACCTCCGGCCCCTCTCCCAGAGGGAGAGGGGGGAAATGCGTTGGACACGAGGGGGACGCCGGCCAGGTCGCGTAGTTTGTCGCGATACCATGCCTGCATGTCGCCGAGGTGGCGGTCCACCTCGTTGCGGCGTTCGGCGACATCTCGTTCCTGCTCCTGCAATTCTTCGGCGTGCTCGGCGAGGCGCTGCGAGGCTTCGTCCATCGCGCGGGCCCGTTCCTCGACCTTGGCTTGCTTACGTTCCAGGCGCGTCTCATCGCGCGACAGGAGCCGACGCAGCTCGCCGATCTGCCCTTGCCAATCGATCAGCTCCTGGCGAAACGCGACGACGGCCAGGCGATGCTCGTCCTGATTTTGCCGCAACAGTTTCTCTTGCTCGTCGAGCTTGGCCAGGTCGGTTTGCAATCGGCTGCGCAGTTGGGTCAGCTCGTCCTGGCACTGGCGCACATATTCGTGGATCTCGCCAAGGTGTTCGCGAAGCTGTTCGCGCGCGTAGCCCATGCGATCGACGGCGGTGCCCGCGCGCAGCTCGGCGTCGGGGAGCTGCTCGAGCAGAGCCAGGGCGTCAGCGTGGGTCTTCTCCAGATCGAGTCGGGTTTGCACGACCTTTTCCAGCGATGCTTGCTGTTCGCGATGGAACTGGGCTCGCTCCTCGCCGTGCGCCTTGCGTTCGGCGGCTATGTAGGCGAGTTGGTCCTTGTACTTGTCGTCGAAACCGACGACCTCCGCGTGCTGCTTCTGCAAACATTCGGCCCGACGGTCAAGCTCCGCGCGCCAGGTGTCCGCCTGGGTCTTGAATTCCTGCTCGCGGTCTTCCATGCCCTTGCGCAACGCCTCAACCTCGGCGATCTTGGCTTGATGTTCCTGGATGCGATCGGCAATTTCCTTGTGCCGACCCGCGATTTCCTGGCTACGGCGCTGGAGTTGCTCTTGTAGGGTGATGCACGCCTGCTCGCGCTCAAGCAGATTGATGCTGCGCTCTTGATGCGCCTTGCGATCGATGTCCAGGCGTTCCTGCGTCTCGGCGAGCTGAGCCAGCCGGCTGTGCAGAACCCCCTCGGCTTCCTCGAACTGTTGGGCGCGTTCGGCCAGCTCTTGCGTGTCGCTCTTGAGGCGTTGATCCCGGCTGAGCAGACTGTCCTGGGCGAGTTTGAGCTGCCTGACCGCAGCCTCCATCGTGGCGGCGCGTTCCAGCCATTGCTGGCGGTCCTGATCGTACTGCTGCCGGTCGGTCTCCATGTCGAGCTGGAGCTTGTCGAACGCTTGCTCCTTGGTGATGAGATTCAATTCGCGCGTCGCCAGCGCGTCGCGCTCCTGATCGAGCTTCTGCTCGCGAACACGCAGGTCCTCGCGCATGCGTTCGAGTCGGCCGCGCAGGGTCGTGACCGTGGCTTGCTGCCCTTCGAACGCGGCCTCGCGCTCCGCGGTCTGGCGAATGAGCGCCTCTTGCGCCTTCTTCTCCTTGGCGAATCGATCGGCCTCTTCGGTCAATTGCACGCGCCATTGATCGATCTCGACGACCTGCGCCTCGAAGTCGGCGGTGTCGCGGCGCAACTGTTCGCTGCGGCGCGTCAACGCATCCTCTTGCTTCTGCTGTCCTGTCTCGCGCTCGGCCAGCCCGACCTCGCGGTGATGGAGCTTGAGGACATCGACCTCGAACTGCTTGATGCGCGCCTCCAGCGCGCGGGTGTTCTCGGCGAGAGTCGCCTCACGCGCTTGCAGGTCTGCCTGTTTCCTCGCCAATTCGGCGAGCGCATCCTTCTGTGTTTCCTTGAAGAGCCGGCGTTCCTCGTCCAGGCGAAGCGCACTCTGCGTGACATCGCCGGTCTCCACGTGTCGTTGACGGCCGCGCGGCATGCGCTCGGCGAAGTCATAACGGGCGGTTTCGGCATCGTCGGACTGCCAAGCCTTGTCGCGGCGGTCCTGAATCTGGCGACGCAACTCAGCGATTTCCTGCCGAGCCTTGGCGACTTCGTTCTTCTGCCGCTCAATTTCAAGGGCGCGTTCTTCCAGAAGGTCCGTCTGCAACAGAGCACGCTGTGTCTCCGAGTCGGCCAAGACGGTCTGGGGGCGCTGTTGCTTGGCACGTTCGAATTCTTCCTTGTCGTGCTGGAAGGAGAGCAGCTTCTGACGAAATTGTCGGACGGATTCTTGAAATTCCTGCCTCTCGTGCTCGAGGTCGGGAGAGTGCGCCGCCGCGGACTGCGCCGGAGTGATGCGAATTTGAATCTCGACGAGGCCAACCTGCACGCGATCACCGTCCACGAGTTCGGCCTGCGCGACGTTCTTGCCATTGACGAGAACGGGATGCGTGGGAGCCAGTCTGCGCAGAGTAGCGCCGCCGGGATGGCGCGCGATCAGACAAAGGACTGCGGCGTTCTCGCCCGTGGTTCGGGGAGCGGCGCTGGCACGGGCGGAGGGACCGGGAGTGAGCGAGGCGACCACGCGCAAGTCGCAGCCGGGCACGGTGCCGATGAGGAAATCGACGCCGTCGAGCGCATAGGTCGCGCCGTGCGCGCTGCCGTGCCGCACTTCAAGATCGACGCCGGGGAGCGTGTAGCTCCAGTCATCGAAGTTTAGGGAAGACGAGGCCATTCTGGCAACCTGGGCCGCTGGGGTGGATCTATCCACGAGCCTCATGCCGCGCACGAAGCCTGCCTGTGCTTAGAGCGATTTCTCCGAAAAATTGATATAGCGCTTTGGTCGTCGCTGGAACGCAGAGGATGTGCCTCTCGATTTTGGCGGAGCGCAGAATTCAAAATCTCACGAAATGCGCTATCCTAGTTTGAACCACGCCTGAATCGATCATTTGCCCTTGCTTATGCTGTTTGCCCAATCGCGGGTTCCGTAGAATCGGCTATGTTCTTTCGAGAAGGGAGCCGCAGACGCACCACGCATTTGCAAAAACGTGGTGAGTCCGTGACGCATCCTATATTCATGGGTCGTGGATCATGTCGCTATTCGCTGACGCGGCCGGCAGGCTGAACGTCGCGCCGTGGTCGTTGGCGCCGTTTGTCGTGCTGCTCCTGTCGATCGCCATTCTGCCGCTCGTCGCCGCGAAGTTTTGGCACAGCAATCTGCGCAAGCTGCTCGTTTCGGTCGGCCTCGCCGTGCCGGTGGCGGCGTATCTTTGCTACCTGGAATGGCGGGGAGCTCAGCCGGGATTGCTGAAGCTCGAACACGCGTTGCTCGAATACGTTGACTTCATCGTGCTTTTGGCGGCGCTGTACACGGTCGCGGGAGGCATCGCGCTCCAAGGCCAGTTTCGACCCACGCCGTTCGTCAATGCGGGCTTTCTCCTTTTGGGTGCGGTGCTGGCGAACGTCATCGGCACGACCGGCGCGAGCATGTTGTTGATTCGCCCTTTTCTGCGCATCAACGCAATTCGCGCACACCGTGGTCACCTGCCGCTCTTTTTCATCTTCGTCGTCTGCAATCTCGGCGGTCTGTTGACGCCTTTGGGCGATCCGCCGCTTTTCCTCGGCTTTCTCAATGGAGTCGATTTCTTCTGGACGTTGTCGCTGTGGCCGCACTGGTTGATGGCGAATAGCAGCGTCATCGGTATCGCCCTGGTTTGGGACGCGCTCGCCTATTGGCGCGAACCCGATCGCGCTGCGTTTCCGCCGCGGCACGGCTCACTCGTCATCGGCGGGTCGATCAACATCGTGTTTCTCGCCGGAATTCTCGCCGCGGTTCTCCTGCAATCGGCAAGTGTCGCGGGGGACCTGAAGCTGGAGCGCCCCTGGCCCAGCGCGCTCATGGCGGCGATGGCGCTCCTCTCCTGGTTTTTCACACCGCCTAGCGTGCGTGAAAACAATCAGTTCTCCTTTGAGTCAATCATCGAAGTGACGGTAATCTTCGTCGGCATCTTCGTGACGATGGTTCCCGCGCTGGCGTTGTTGGCCCAGCACCGCGCCGACCTGGGCATCACGCGAGCCTGGCAATACTTTTGGCTCACCGGCGCCGTCTCGTCCATTCTGGACAACACGCCGACGTACATGACGTTCGCCACCCTCGCCTCCGGACAGCCGGATTTCGGCCCGTTAGCAACGCAAGAACCGCTCATTTTGCAGGCGATCAGCGCCGGCGCCGTGTTCATGGGGGCGATGACCTACATCGGCAACGGGCCGAACTTCATGGTCAAGAGCATTGCCGAAAGCTTCGGATATCCGATGCCGTCCTTCTTCGGCTACCTGGCGTATGCGAGCGTCATTCTGCTGCCAGTGTTTGTCCTGGTTGCTTTTGTTTTCTTCGCGGGGTAAGCGTGCTCGTGATGCTCCGATGCCGGGAAGCAACCTGACGAGGGGAACTGGAGCGATTTGAAGCAAGCTTGCCAAAGCGAGGGAAGCAATTAAGATAACGTGAGTGTAAGCGGTCTTCAGGCCTTGAGCCTGAAAGGCTCGGATCTGAATAGCCCAGGGAATCCGAGTTCAGGATGGTGGGTGTAGCTCAGTTGGTTAGAGCTCCAGATTGTGGATCTGGTTGTCGCCGGTTCGAGTCCGGTCACCCACCCTTATTCTTCATATCGGCGCGAGTTGGAATTGCGTGGTTGAGTCGGATTTTCGGCCATCAACGAAACGGCGGTTTGGCGAGGGGAGAATTATTCAGGTATCTGTGGGCTTGACTATTCCCACGCGGCTTAACGAACTTGCCAAATAAAGGACCTGCCTACCCCGGCCACCACGCCGTTAGGATTTGGCAGACCGACCCGATCACAGTCACACACGAAGCCTCGCGATCGCGCGCCGTTACGACTCTTGCGTCCCAGCGCGTGCGGATCGATCCAGGCGAATGTGCATTCGCCCGCGCAAGGTAAATCAACGCACTTTCCCACGTCGCACTATGGGTGTAATGAGTTTCCATCTGCCGCCGACTCTCGCCGACGACCTTCGGCCCGAGTTGGAACGCGCCAGCGTCACCGGCGGTCAGGACCATATGCCCTATCCCACCGAGGCCGCCATCGATGGCAATCGCCTCATCCTGACGCGCACCGTGGACGAGAGCGGAAACCTCCAAACTCCGTGGCGCATCGACGGCGTCGGCCAGCTCATGACCAGCACCGCAACGCTCATGGAACGCGCCTCGCCCTATGATCTCGCCATCGAACTGGCGCGTGGCAAGCTCAACCAGCTTCGCTGCCAGACAGCCGAATGGACCCTCGGCGGTCTGCTCACGCCCGACATCTTGAGCGATCAAATCAAGGAGTCCATTCACGCTTTTAGCCGCGCTTTGATGGCGCTGCCCAACCCGGACGCGACGGGACACGCCGAACAGGCCCTGCGCGTCGCCTCACGAGCGTCGCACGAATTGGTGCGCAGCTATACCGAACGCGTGCTGGACTTCCGCCATCAACGCCAGCCGAAGTTCGACACGCTCCAAAGCTGCCGGCTCGAATCCGGCGCGGACGAATTGCCGCAAGCGCCGCGATTCAAGGAAGCGTTCAACACGGTGTCCCTTGGCTTCTCCTGGCGGGAGATCGAGCCGGGCAACGGGTCGTACTCGTGGGACGCGCACGACCGCGTGCTGGATTGGGCGCTGGCCAACGGCTTGAAAGTCATCGGTGGGCCGTTGATCGACTTCGGCGGCCGTAACCTCCCCGATTGGCTTTGGGAACACACCACCGACTTGCACACCCTCAGCCTCCGTCTTACCGAATTCGCCGAGATGGTCGTCCGCCGGTATCAGCCGCGCATTCGCACCTGGCAGGTCAGCGCCGGCAGCAACCGCGCCGGCATTCTGGCGCGGCGCGACGAAGAGCTGATCTGGCTCACGCTCCGCCTCGCCGACACGCTCAAACGCGTCAATCCGCAACTCGAAATCATCGTCGGGATTTCGCATCCCTGGGGCGAGTACCTCGCGCAACAGGAACGCAGCAAGACGCCGTTCACCTTCGCAGACGATCTCCTCCGCACCGGCGTGAAGCTCGCGGCCCTCGAGCTCGAATTCGTCATGGGTGTCGCGCCGCGCGGCAGCTATTGCCGCGACCTGCTTGACGCGTCGCGCGTGCTCGATCTGTACGCGCTTCTGGGCGTACCGATCCAGGTGACGCTTGCGTATCCCTCGTCGGCGTCGGCATCCGAGCTGGCCGATCCCGACCAGCGCGTCAACCTCGGCCATTGGCGCGCCGGCTACACACCCGCAGCGCAGGCGGACTGGACCGACGCGTTCGCCTCGCTTGCGCTGTGCAAGCCGTATGTCCGCACCGTGCAATGGGCGCACTGGAGCGACGCCCAACCGCACACCTATCCCCACTGCGGCCTGATTGACGCACAGGGACGTGAAACCGCCGCGCTTGAGGCGCTGGTGAAGCTACGCGCGAGTCATCTCAAGTGACACTCCGAAGTGCAAGCGTCTCGCTTGCGCGAAGCCGAATAGGATAAACGTGCAAGCGAGATGCTTGCACTACGGGGTGCTAGCCCATGACGTTGCCAGCCAACGTAAGCCAACCGCGCTTGCAAGTCGCCCAGATCGTCCCCGCGACGGAAGCCGAGGGGCCGGGCCGACGTTTCGCGCTGTGGTTTCAAGGCTGCCCCTTGCGCTGTCCGGGCTGTTGCAACCCGGAGATGTTGCCGTTCGTCGGAGGCGCGGAATTGTCTCTCGACGATATTGTGAGCCAAATGCGGAACGCAAAGGACAGGCACGCCCTCGAAGGGATCACCTTGCTCGGCGGTGAGCCGTTCGCGCATGCGGCGCATGCGGCGGCGCTTGCCGAGGCAGCACATGGGCTCGAACTGTCGGTGCTGGTCTTCACCGGTTACCGGCTGGAGGAGCTACGTCAATCTTCCGATAAGAACGTTAACCTGCTTCTGGAGCGAACGGACATTCTGGTTGACGGCCCGTATCATCGTGACGAGCCGGAAACGCGCCGGCGCTGGATCGGCTCGGCGAATCAACGCGGGCATTTTCTGAGCGAACGCTGCGATCCGAACGATTCGCGCTGGCTTATGCCCAATACGCTGGAGATTCGCCTCGCCGAGGGTCTGTTGACGATCAACGGCTTCCCGGCCAAACAAGCGGCCGGATTATGGAAGCGATTGTAGGTGAGGAAGCATGCGATCCGTATCGCGATTCGAGGCGAATCTGTTGCAGGTGCTGCGCGTCGTGTTGCATCAAGCGCCCAGAGAACAGGCGGCGCTGATTTTTCACAAGCCCAGCCCACGCCCGGCCTGCTTGAGTCGGGACGCCGTCGCATTGATCCAGGATACGCTCGCCAAGGGCTGCGTTCAATACCTGGCGCGCCGTGGCTGGATGCGCCAGCGTTATTTGCGCGGCGCGACCAGCGTGCACGGCAGGCTTTGGGAGCGGACGCCGCCGGGTGACCTCGGGCTGATGTTCTCGAAACACGCGCTGGAGTTTCTCGTGCAACTGGTGTCGGGCTCGCTTGGTACGAGTGTGCCGGAGATCGAGGAAACGACCGTCGGCGATCGGCTGCTGTTTTATCTCGCGTTCGATGCACTCGAACGCACCGAGGCGGAGGCGGTGTTACAGAAGAAATGGCTGCCGCTACATCAAGATGGCTTGTGTCGACTCGTGTTTCTGGAAGAATTGGCGGAAGGGAGCACGCCGTACCGCATTGATTGGTCAGTCTGGATGGTCGGCGTCGGCGCGAGCATCCTGGAAACGCTGCAAGAGGATCTCGCCCAGCGCTGGACCCTGCTCGAACGCGCCAAGGAAAACATCGGCGCGGTCACGCGCGTGCGCAAGATCGGCGTGACGCAAACGCGTGTCTACGGCGAATTCCTCGACGCCATCGACACGGTCCGGCGCCGCGATCTCGCCCGCTGTTTTCTCGTCACGGCGCGGCGCTTGTTCGCCGATGGGCCAAATGCGCGGAACTGGATCGGTGCTCTCGACCTGCGCGGCGAACGCTTGGCCGACCGCCGGGCGATCTATCAGGAATCGCTGGCATTCGTCAGGCAAATGGATCGCCTGCAAACGTGGCAGCATGAAGCGAGCGCCGTCACCTACTTCGACGAAGGCTACCACGCCAGCCAACTCTGGAAGGCCGAATGGGAATGCGTGGACGGCGATCGTTTGTCCGCCCACGCTTGTGCCATTCAGCACGAAGTGGAACCGATGTAAATCGCCAAGCCCCAGGATGAGCGTTGCGAATCCTGGGGGGTAGTAAGGAATTTGCCATGAGCCGAGCCTACAAGATCAAGGTGACTGAACGCGCCCGTCACGTCTTGCGCGCGAGCGATCATGTCAGCACGCACCTGGAGCTGCTGGAAATTTTGCCCCATGAGCGGATGGCTGAGCTGCTCGTTCGCGAGTTGCTGGAACGCGGCTTCAAGCGCATTGGCGACAAGCTGACGCGCCGCGAAAGCGATGGCGTGATCGTCGAAGTCGATCCGGCGTCGGCGACGGTCACCGTGAAAGTCGAGACCGAGCAAGCCGTGACGCTCGAAGGCGAACGCCAGGGCTGGTCTGGCGCGCCCGTAGGCCAATTGCAAGAGCGCGAGAGGGAGAGCCTTCGCAAGCAAGTGCTTCAAGACCTGCAGCGCCAGGCCGATGCGCAAAAGACGCAGCTTCAGAAAAAATTGACCGACCAGCTCGAAGGCCATCTGCTCGATCTGCGCAAGGAACTCGATCAGGCCGTCAACCGCGTCACCGCCAATGCGCTCAAGGAGAAAGCCGCCCAGATCGGCCAGATCAAGGAATTGTCGGAAGACGCGCAAACGGGGTCGCTGACGATTGTGTTGGAAGTTTAGTCCGTGGTTCGCGCCGTCACGACGCGGAGCGTCGTGCCACCTTGTGGTGCGCCGCTCCGCGTCGCAGTGGAGCAGACAGGTATGTCGATTCTGATCGAAGAAAAAGACCTGCCGAAGGACCTGACGCCGGAGCAAGCGGTCGAGGCCGCGTACGCCGCCGAGCTGGCGGAAGTCGCGTCGCGCTTGCGGCGCGGCATTCCCGTCCTCGTCGAAGGCGATAAGGATCTCTCCCTGTTTCTCTACATGGACCTGCGCGCGCGGCTCAAACAGGCGAATTTGCAGTGCGTCCTCATCGACGGCCGGCAACGCGCTCAGGACCAGCAAGGCATGATGCCGCTTGGCTTCCTGGCGTCGATGATCGCGCAGATTCGCGACGCCGTGCGCGGGGCTGTCGAACGCAAGGTGCTCGTGTTGCCGCACATCGACCTCTTGACTACCAGTCAAGGCGGCCTTACGACCGAGGCGCGCGAGGTGATCCCGCTTCTGTACGAAAATCCCGAGCTCGTCTGGCTCGGCTTCAAGGACCCGTCGTTCCCGCTGCCGACCGTCATCGAGAACCTGTTCCCGCATCGCGTCAGTCTGCTCGGCATCCCGCGGCCGCGCCTGCGCCATCTCGTCACGCAAAAAGAGGCGCGCAAGTTCGGCAAGCAGTTCAACCCGTGGACGCTGTACAAGCACGTCTCCGGCATCAACGCGGTTCGCCTACGCAAATTGCTCGGCACCCTCGAAGGCGAGGACTATCCCGCCGACCCGAAGAAGGCGTTCGCCCAGATCCGCCAGGCCACGCTCACCGGCACGCTCGAAGTGCCGAACGTCGATCTCGACAACGACATCGGCGGCTACGCGAAGGTGAAGGAGCGCTTGCGCAAGGAGATCATCGACGTGCTCGCGCTGAAGGATCGCCTGATGCAGGAGGACGAAGTGAGTCGGGTCGAAGAATTGATCCCGCGCGGCATGATCTTCTGGGGGCCGCCGGGCACGGGCAAGACGATGTTCGCGAAAGCGATGGCGACCGCGCTTGGCGCCGCGATCACGGTCGTCTCCGGCCCCGAACTCAAGAGCAAATGGGTCGGTGAATCCGAAGAGAACCTGCGGCAAATCTTCCAGCGCGCCCGGCAATCCGCCCCCGCGATCATCGTCTTCGACGAGCTGGATTCGTTCGCCACCGCGCGCGGCACCTACGAAGGCTCTGGCGTCGAGCATTCGATGGTCAACCAGCTTCTGACGGAGATGGATGGCTTTCATCGTGAGGAACTCGTGTTCGTCGTCGGCACGACAAATTTCGTCGAGTCGCTTGATCCTGCGTTGTTGCGGCCAGGGCGTTTCGAGTTTCACCTGTGCATCCCATATCCGGACAGCGACGACCGCCGAGCGATCCTGCGTATCTACGACGCCAAGATGAATCTGAAGATGACGCCCGACGCGCTGGAGCACGCGGTCAAGTGCACGGGCGATCCGGTGGAAGGCGCCGCCGCCGGCACGCGCCACAGCGGCGATCATCTCAACGCGCTGTGCCGGGCGCTGGCGCGCATTCGGCTGCGTGAGAACGTGACGCGGCCGACCGAGATCGCCGACGTCGATCGCGCCTTGACCGAATGGATCGAACGGCCCAAGCTGACGCCGAAGGAGGAGCGCGTCGTCGCCACGCACGAAGCGGGGCACGCGGTGTGCGCCTTGTTTTGCGAGCATGCGACGCCGATCGAGCGCATCTCCATCCAGGCCGACACTGCGGGCGCGCTGGGGTTCGTGCGCTATCAGGATCCGGCTCATCGCTATGTCGTCACGCGCGCCGAACTGCTCGACGACATCTGCATCCTCATGGGCGGCCGTGAAGCGGAGATTCTCCTGCTTGAAGATGTGTCGATCGGCTCCGTCGGCGATCTGCAGCGTGCGTCGGCGATTGCCCGCGCTCTCGTCGAGGAGTTCGGCCTCGGCGGGGAAGGGGTGCCCGTGTGCCGATTCCGCGACGACCACACCGGCGGCCGCGTCGAGCTGTCGGCAAGTCAACAAGAGATGCTCGATCGACGCATCGTCGAGCTTCTCGAAGAAGGGCGGCAGCGCGCCGTCACGATTTTGCGTGAACAGCGTGCGCTGATCGAAACGCTGCGCGATCTGCTCATCGAGAAGAAAGTGATCGACGCGAAGACGTTGGCGGGGATCGTCGCAAAAACGTGATTCCGCTTTGCCGTTTCGCGCTCGCGTGAAAGCGCCAGGCAACTGGCGCATTCACGCGAGCGCTAAACAGAAGGCGGTGGGGAGATTGCCATGGCCGAGATGACCATTCGTCTGCAAATCGATCCGAACACCGGCAAGAAGGACATCGTCATCAGCCTGGCGTCCGATGCCGATCTGTTGCCGCACGAGCATGAAGAGCAGCATCGCAAGCTCGTCGAGAAATTACTGGAAGGCGGCATCGTCAAGGCGAGCGAGCTGGGGCAGATTCTCGTCGAACGCGTCGAGGAAGAAAAGCAACCCGCGGCGCCCGTGAGCCTGCCGAAAGAGCCCGAACGAGAGAAACGCGGGCAAGGAACGTGATGGCGATCCTGCATTTCCCCAATCTTGACGTGCTGCGCCTGGCGCTGACGAGCGGCGTCGTGCCGGAATCGGTGCGCACGGCACCAGTGCGGTTCGCGCTGGCTGACGATCAATCGCTCTGGTTGACGCCGGCCGGCGCGTTGACCGCAGCGGCGCACAAGGAGCTGCGCAAACTCGGTGTCAAGACGATGACGACATCGCCGCTTGAACTCGTTCACGAAGCGGACCACTGGCTGCAAGTGTTTCCAATCACGCGCGATCCGCGCGGCGTCGAGCTTTCCGACAAGACGCCGGTGCTCTTCGAGCTTGCCAGGACCGATCAGCTTGCCGAAGTCGCGACAGAGATCCTGCGGCTCGGCAACGATCGGCAGAGCTTCCGCTGGCTCGAAGGCGACGGCGTTGCGAAGGGGCTGTTGCGCGTCGTTGGGCCGCCCTATTATTCACTGCTGCGTTCGCTCGATCGCAACGGCGTGGACGCTGCGCCGATCGCCTATCGCGAAACGGCGCCCGGCGTTTGGATCCAGATCGGCTTCACGCATCCCCTGGCCGAGCAATTGCATCCCCCGACCGGCCAATGGCTGCTTCTGCGCGCACCTTCTCAATGGACGTACGTCCCTGAAACGAAGCTGCGCGACATCTATGAGGTGATCGATTTTCAGCTACCCGAGGCGACTAGCGCGTATCAGGATGTTGAACTATCGGAGCACATCCGCGTCCCCGTCAAGCTGACGCGCTCGGGCGTTGCCGACACGGCGGAGTTGTGGTTGCTCGGCGAGGCGGGCATCGCGCACCTCGAAGATTTCGTGCGCTCGAGCGACAATGAGCTGCTCGCCCGGCTGGCGTTCGCCATCGGGGAGAAGGACGGCACACGGATCGTTGTCGTCCGCATTCGGCCGTCGAAGAGCGTTCCGCCGGTGCTCGTGCTCGATGGGATCGCGTTTCGTTCGTATCTGCGCATTCCGAATTTGTTCACGCCGGTCGGCATGGCACTCCATCCTCCGCTGCGTCGCGATGCGGTGATACGCCTTCTCGCCGAGGACAAGTCGCGCATCACCTGGCTTCATCCGCACGTCGATGCGACGTTCACGCCGGAGAGTTTGCCCGACGATGCATTTCGTCCCATGCCTGAGTGGGTCGACTACGTGTTGGAGCACGATCATCAAGCGATGACAACCTGGCTCGGTGCGACGCAATTCCAGTTCGAGGGTTTCATCTGCAAGGACGATGTCGACAAGGAGAAGAAACCGCCCAAGCCCCCGGCTGCGCCAAAGGAGCCGAAGAAGCCGAGCGAAAAGGACGACGCGGGCAAGCCGGCGCGCGAGTCGGCCGGGATCGAAAAGAAGAAAACGCGCAAGGCCGACGCGGACGCCGAGAACGAGACGAAGGTCGAACCGGGTGAGCTTGAGAAAAGACTGCGCGAATTGGAGCACGCCTACAGCGGGCTGCAAACGCCATTGGAAGACCCTGAACGGCAGGTGATTTGGCGCCAGCTGGCTGAAGTCAATGGCGCGCTCAATCAGCCGGGCGATGCCGCGGTGTGCTGGGGCAACGCGCTCTGGGAGTTGCCGAGCGTCCCGCCGGATTGGCCGAGCGCATGGCTGCAGCATGAATCCAAACAAGCGGTCAGCCTCGCACAGATCCTGCGCGTTGTCGAATCCGACGTGATAGCGCACGGGCAGGCGCGGTTTGTGATGGCCTATCTTATCGGGGCCGCCGCCGCGCCTCCCACCGACGCGCTGCGCCCGCATCTGGGCAAGTTGCAGCAATATCTCGAAAAGTACGAAGGGCTGCTCGGCGTGCGCGTGCTCTGGCTCGCCTGGCACGCCCTCCATCGTCTGTCGGGCGGCGATGTGCTGACGTTGGCACGGGCACGCGATCGACTGCTTGAACGACTGTATCTGCAAGGCCTGACGCCTGATCTCGATTTGCCGGGCTTCCTACGCTTCACGGGACTCCAGGCGAACAACCGCTTCCGCATCGTGCGCGATGAAATCGTGCGCTTGCGTCAAAATGTGCAGGACTGGGCCAAGACCGGTAATATGCTGACGCCGGCGACGCACGCTTACATCGACCTGATCTTCGCGTTCGGTCTGGCGCGCCTGGGCGAAAACAACGAAGCACGCAATCTGCTGCGCGACGCCGGCAAGGAGCTGGTGAACGCCGACGAGGTCCACAGTTGGCTCTATGCCGCTTTTGCCTATCGCGTTCAGCAGGCGCTCGACGGCAAACCCGCGCTCGACCGATTGCCCGACCGGATGCTCACGCAGCTTGACGAGATCGAGCATCCCGATTTCCTCGAGCATGTCTCCGAACCGAAGCAGCTTCAGGAACTCAAGGACGTCCAGCGCTTTTTGCGGCTCAAGATCGATCGCATGCGCGAGAAGTCGCGCATCCTCGAACCGTTCGAGCGGCGCAACGCCTATTCCCGCTGGCATGGCCGATTCGCCGACGAACTGACGCGCGAGCTGGCCGACCTCGCGGATCAGCATGATCGCGCCGTCCTGATGCAGCGTTTGCGGCAACTCATGAAGGGCAAGCAGAAATTCAAGGGGGCGCCGAAGCCGGAGGCGCGGATCTTGACGACCGCGCTCGAACTGGCGCCGCGGCTCGGACAGGCGTTCGGCGAGGAGGTGCTCGCGCGCGTGCCGGCCCAGCTCGTCAAGGGCAAGGAGGTCGAGGAGTCCGCGTTGCTGCTTGAAAAGGGATTGCTGCTGGCCGGGCATCTGGATCGTCGCGAGGACGTGCATAACCTGGTCGGCGAGTTCCTCAAGCTGTTGGAGGGATCGAAAACGCCGCCGTACGAATGCCTAACGCCTCTCTTCGCGGGGAGTTTTCGCATGCTGCGCAAGTTCGGCCTGCGCGATCTGGTCCCCCATGTGCTGGAACGCGTGGAGGCGATTGTGAACGCGGACCAAGCGCTCCGCGCCGCTGCCTGGCCGACGATGGCCAGCGATTCGCTCGCCAAGCGACTCGGCCTCTTGCTCGAAATCGCTGCAGGCCGGCTCTTCTTCGGCGAGGAAGCCAAGGCGAGGGTCATTCTTGATGAGGCGCACGACATACTCATCGGCAAGAAGCTTCTGACGGTCGATCACGTGAAGGTTGGGTGCGCGTATCTCACTGCGCTTGGGCAAGCGCCGATGGAGTTCGCGCTGGAGCGCTGCCACGAGTTCTTCGGGAAAGTCGAAGGCGTTTACGATAACTATACGACGACAACGCACTACTCGCTGAGCCGGTTCAACGTCGTCGAGGCGATGATGCTGGCCCTGGTCAGCGACGATTTCACGCTCGATCCGCAAGCGCGCAAACGGCTTGACGACGACGAATACCTGGTGCGCCGCCGCATCCATCGCGACGTGCGCGAGGCCATGGCGCAGGCGGGGATGTGAGCGTCTGCTACGCTGCAAGCGGCTATTTCTTCTTGTGTTTGTCGAAGAACTCGAAGATCTTGGGCATGTTCTGCATGGCGATATCGACGTGGCCGCCGCCGGCGACCTCGATGTATTCGTACTTCATTTCGTTCTTCTTCATCGCCTCGGCCCAGCGGCGGGCACCGGCGACGGGTACGAGATTATCCTTGTCGCCTTGAATGAGGATGACGGGAATGTGCTTGATCTTGGCGACGTCGTCGGCCTTACGGAAGATGGCCGGCGCGATCGGCGCCAGGCCGGCCCACAGGTTCGGGTACTTCAGGCCCAGGTGCCAAGTGCCGCCGCCCCCCATCGAATGGCCCATGAGGTAGATGCGGTTTTCGTCGATGTTGAACTCCTTGCGGGCGATGTCGAGCACGTTCATGACATCCTTCTCGCTGAGTTCGCCGAGATTGGCCGGCTCGGTTTTCTTCTTGAACGGACTCGTGTTGCCATACCAGCCGCTGGAGTTGTAGCCCATCGGCGCGACGACGATGAAGCCGTGCTTCTCGGCCGAGTCGGTCAGGCCCTTGTAGCGCATGATCTGCTGCGGATTGGAGCCGAGGCCGTGCAGGGCGACCAGCAGCGGCGTCTTGTTTTGCTTGTCGTACTTGGAGTGGACGAAGAGGGCGTACTCCATTTCTTTGCCGGCTTCCTTGAAGTCGTAGGTTTTTTTCTGGATGCGCGCCTGCGTCTTGCCTGCGTCCTGGGCGACGAGGTTTGCGGCGGCGAAGAAGAGAACGAGCAAGGGAAGTCGGTGCATGGAAGGCCCTCGTGTGGCAGCGTCGGTGATACTCAGACCCGCACAGCGCCGCCGTTGATGCGGATGATTTGCCCCGTGATGAACGCCGCTGCGGGGGAGACGAGCCAGCAGGCGGCTTGAGCCACATCGTCGGGGCTACCCCAGCGTGCGAGCGGCGTCTCGGCGCGCACGCGCTGTTGCCAGACATCGGATGCGTGAGCGCCCCAGGCGGTCTTGATCCATCCAGGCGCGAGACAGTTGACGCGTACCTCTGGCGCCAGGTTTAGCGCGAGGCTTTTCGTGAACGCCATCACCGCGCCTTTGGCCGCGCCGAAGAGCTGGCCGCTGTCGCCTTCCATGCCGGTGTCGGCTTGATCCCAGCCCATGTTGAGAATGACGCCGCGGCCTTGCTGCTTCATCAGCGCGCCAACTTTGCGCGACAAGTGAATTGTCGCTCGTACGTCGACGGCCCACAGCGCCTCCAGCTTGCGCTCGAAGGGCCACTGCGCGGCGGCGTCGGTCAGCGTGTCGGCGCCGGCGTTGTTGATCCAGATGTCAAGCGACGACAACGATTTCGATGCCATGTCGACCAGGCCGGCGCAGCCACTTTCCAAACCGAGATCAGCAAGTAGGCACTGTGCTTCGACGCGCTTACTCCGACATTCGTCGGCGATTTTCTCGGCCGTCTCCAGGGAGCGCCGGCCGTGCACGATCACGTTCGCGCCGGCGTCGGCGAGCGCCAGCGCGATGGCTCGTCCGATGCCGCTCGTCGAGCCTGTGACGACGGCATTCTGCCCCGTCAGTTCGCGCCGATGCGATTGCCGCAAACGCCGGAGCAGGTCCATTGCCGTGCTTTGTAATTCCGGATGCAGGGCCAACGGCGCGATCTCGACCAGCGGTTCCAGGACAAAAAATCGTTCGTGCATGCGCGGGTGCGGCACGATCAGTTCGTCCACGCGGACAATTTCGGTTCCGTAGAGGAGGAGGTCGAGATCCATGGTGCGTGGCCCGAAACGCTCCGTGCGGATGCGTCCCATGCGTGTTTCGATGGCCAAGAGCACGCGCAGCAGGTCGATGGCCGACAGCGTCGTCCGCAGCTCGCAGACTGCGTTCACGTACCTGCCCTGTCCTGTGGGGCCGCCGACGGGGTCCGTCTCGTGATACGAAGAAATTCTTATTACGGCGACGCCCGGTTGCGCACGCAAATGAGTGATCGCCTCAGCAATGAGCGCGCGGCGTTCACCGAGGTTGCTGCCCAGCGCGACGTAAGCGATCACGGATTCAGGCATGGTGCTCTCGCAAATACTGACGCGCGCAGGCGAGAATGTCCTTGTGATCGAACGCCAACTCCGGTGGACGGGCGAGCGCGAACCAGCCCACCTCGGCGGCGTCATCCGCGGCGCGCGGCGTCACCTTGTCGGCATCGATGAACGCCAGATAGGCGACGCTGATCGTTCGCCCGCGCGGATCGCGGTCAGGCGCGCCGAAGGTGTGCAGTTGCACCAGTTCCTTGACCTTGACCCCTGTCTCCTCGAACAATTCACGCCGGGCAGCCTCATCGAGTGCCTCGTCCATTTCCACATAGCCGCCTGGCAACGCCCAGCCGCCCGCGAACGGATCATGTTTCCGGCGAATCAGAAGCACGCGCGGCTTGGCCTCGCGCGTGGCGATCACCACATCGACTGTCACCGCGGGGCGCGGATATGGGTAGGTGTATTTTCCTGCCGGCATTGCGATCTCCCAAACAAGGAGCCTGTCGCGGGTATTGTTCAGGGCTAATGTGGCATGGCGCTCCGCGTCGTGAATTTGCGATGCGGAGCGTCGCACCACATTGCGGCCTGGCGATGCCTGGATTCAAGGATCGACAGGAGCTGCCTTCTTTTTGGACGGAAAGATAAACGTTCGCGCCGTCGGCTCGGACAGGATCAGTCCCTTCAACACTTCGGCTTTCCCGTCGCGCAGGATCACGGCGTTCAACGGCTCGGCAGCCTTAAGGTCGCTCAGTTGAAAATCGAACGTGCCCGGATCACTCGGTACATTGCGTCCGCCCAACTCGATAAGCACGTCGCCCGTTTTCATCCCAACGTTCGCGGCCGCCGTATCGTCGCGGACTTCGCCGATCAACAGCCCCTCGCCTTCGGGCAGGCCGAGTTGGAGCATGAGGTCCACGCCCGGCGTTTCCAGGCGGACGCCGAGTCGCTCGCTCAGCGTCGTCATGCGCGCTTTCTTGCTGAACATGCGGAAGCCGCGCCGCGGCGGCATCGGCGCGGCGGGTTGGGCCTGCTTGGCTTCGACCGGCTTCGGTTGGTCCTGCTTGGGCGTCTCCTGGGCCTGATTCTGGGTGGGGGGTTGGGGCGCGACGTGATCATAGCTGTAGACGAGCACACCCAATGACGCCAGACAGATGAGCACCACGCCGAAACTGACGAGCGTATCCCGGTAAAAGCGCCACATGAACGGTTCCTCATTGGAACGAGTGTGAATTTCCGCGCAGTAATGTATCGCACGGTCGATTAATCATTGATGAGTCGCGCACGGGCAAGCATAAACAACTGGCCGCGGATTACTTCGCCGGCGTTCGCTTGGGCTCGATGCGCGGCGTCAAGGGCAACGTGAGTCCTGACTTCGGCACGTCCGGCAAGGTGATGCCCTTGATCGTTTCACGCTTGCCGGCGCGTAGCACTACCGCGTCCACCGGCGTGTCCTTCTTGATCTCGTTGAGCGCCTTGGCGAACTCGGCCGCATTGCTCGACACGTCCTTGCCGTTCAGTTCGAGCAGGATGTCGTGTGTCTTGAGCCCGGCCTTGCCCGCCGCGCTGCCGTCCTTGACGTCGGCGAGCACCTGGCCCTTGCCCGTGGCCAATCCAAGTTGCGCGACCAGCGTGTCGTTGGGCTTCTCTAGCCGGGCGCCGAGCCGATTGTCGCGCGTGCCGAAGCGGTTGGGGATGTTCGGCAACGGGCGTGTCTTCAACTCCTCGATCCGCTTTTGCGCCTCCTCCATGCGTTTTTTTGCTTGCTCCAAGTTTTTGCGAATCTGATCGACTTGCTCTTTCGGCAAGCTGTCTGGCAGCTTTTTGAGGAAATCGTCGATGTCCGGGAAGCCGGGGAACGCCGGCTTGGCTGGCTCCTTCTTCGCCTCTTTCTTTTCCTCTTGCTTTGGCTCGTCCTTCTTCTGATCCTTGTCGGTTTGGCCGTATGCGATGGTGGAGCCAAGCGTGAGCACGATGCTTGCGAATAGGAAACGGCGGAACATGGAAAAATCCTCCAGAGTGCGTCTAGCGCGTACGTGGGGTCGAACGAGCGCTAAATGAAGCTACTAAAATGGAATGTCATTTTCAGAAGAATGCAGTCGCCGCCGCGCGGGGCCGAAGCCCATCGCGCCGGGGCGTTCAAATTCCTTGCTGTCGGGGCGGTTGTCGTCGAGCATGCGCAACAGGTTTACTGTCTCTTCGAGACCGTTGCCCAAACACGCGACGCTGATGACCAGTTCGGCCATGGCGGCGAACGACAGGCCATCCGTCAGGCGAACCCAGTTGGCGAGCTGTCCGTCCTTTGCGAGGTCGGGCAGTTTCTTGTTCAGATAGGTTTCGCGGATTCCGGCCGTTGGCGATTCGATCTTGATGATGCGATCGAATCGCCGGGGCCGCGACACGATGCGGCGATCGAGACGTTCGGGATAGTTCGTTGTCGCAATGTTGATGACCTTGTTGATCTGGTGCGAGCCGTCGAGCCACTGCAAGAGTTCGCTGTCGCCGTGGATTTCGATGATGGCGTCGATGTCCTCGAAGAGGCAAACGACGGGGCGGTCCGGCTCGATCTTGCGGAAGACCTCCATCGCGCGCGTGAGGAAGCCGGGGTGTTCGCAGAAGACCGCGACGTGGCCGCCCTTGATGATGCGATGCACGACCTGATGCACGACCGAGCTTTTGCCCGATCCTTGCGGCCCATAGAGCAGATAGCCGCGGCGGTGCAGGTAGCCATGTTTGAGGAAGAGGTCGCCGAGATTCCAGAAGTTTTCGATCTCCTCGAGGATCTTGGCGGGGAGGCTGTCGGCGAAGTCGATGAGGTCGTCAACTTGCAGGTCGCGCGTCATGAGCTGCACGTCGCCGTACTGATTCAGGCTGCACCCGTAGGCTCCGGCCGGGAGTTGTCGCGCGGTGATGCCGCAGACTTCGAAGACGCCGGACTGCACAACTTTCCACTGCATGGGCCGATTGCCCGTCTCGGCGGCGAAATAGCCAGGCGGTCGATAGTAGTTGCGTTGATCGCCGTTGTTACGTGAATCGGTGGGTTGGGTTCCGAAGTCGTTCAGGTCCATGGAAGATCTCGGCAAAATAGCACGCGAGCGAATAGATGATCTATTGTATGGCGGAGGCGCGTAATGGTGAATCCGTTTAGCGCACGCGAAATGACGCCAGGCACTTGGCGCCAGGAGGCGAGCGCTAAACGAAATGCGAGATCACTTCTTGTCTGCACCGATCTCGCGCACGAAGACGTTGCGGAACCAGAGTGGATTGCCGTGCGTTTGCAGCTCGATCGTGCCTTCGTCCGAGATCTTACCATTGAGAAAGACGGCGTTATCGACGACGATTTTGCCGTTGAGGATGACGGTCACCTTGGCGCCGACCATCTTGATGTAGAAGGTGTTCCACTCGCCGGGCTTGTTGTCGGCGACGACAAGCGGGACTCGGCCGTCGCTCTTGGCGGGGTTGTTGTAGAGGCCGCCGGAGCCTTCCTTGTTGTCCCAGATTTGCACTTGCGGTTTGCCGCGCAGGTAGATGCCGCTGTCGCCGCCTTTGCCGATCTTCCAATCGACGAAGAGTTCGAAGTCCTTATAGTTTTTGGCGGTGGTGAGGTTGCCGCCGCCTTTACCGGTGTGGTAGATGAGGCCGTCCTGAGCGAGCCAGGTCTTCTGTTTATCGCCATTTTTCCAGGCGGAGAGATCTTTGCCGTTGAACAGAGAGGTGAAGCCCCTCGGCGGTTCTTTGGTTCCGTCTTTCTCGCCGGCTTGAACATTGGTGAGAAGACAACCCGCGAAGAGGATTGGCAGCAGCACGCGTTTCATGAGAGACTCCTTGGTGTGACACGGTGGGGAGAGCAGGCATATCGTAGCCGCCGCATTGGCGTAGTGCAAGCGGCCATTCGTGGCATACGATTCCAATCGTGTGATTTGGGATGCGGAATCACACGATTGGAATCGTATGCCACGAATCGCGGCACTACGGCAATTCATCCCACGGCCACAAGGGGCGCGGGATGCGCTTGAACGGCTGCTTCCAGAAGTCGGACGGGGCGCAGCCGGGCGCCTTGACGACGAAGATCTGCCTGGCGCGCTCAGCATACGCCGCCCGGAAGCCGCACGGGCTCTTCGCGATCAGGACAGCCGCCGCGAATGGGGCCAGCCCTGCCGTCTGAAAGAGCTGCGGCGCGAAGTGCGGGCCGGAGCGCGACGTCACCACAATATGTACGCCGCGATGAACGAGCACGGCACAGCGGCCCATGTCGATCGGCAGCTTCTCGGCGAGATGCCCGGATAAGATAAACTTCGCATCGAAGATATTTGCAATCTTGACGGGCAGCGTGAGCGGGCGGAAGTCGCGCGGGTTGCGCGTCGCGCCGAGCGTCATGGTTGCTTCGCTGCCGACGCCGAGCCGTTTCGCCTCCGCGACGGTTTCGGGGCCGACGAGCGTGACCAGGGCAGGGCGAGGCCAAGCGTACTTCACAAGTTCGCTCAGCACGGCGGTGCTGTCTCCCGTCGAGCCGGACGTGGTCGCGTCGGCGCTGTCGCTGATGACGGTCAGGCCGTCCGGTTGTTGATGCGCGGCCCGTACGGCGTCGGCGATGTCCACCAGCGTCGGCAGATAATCGCGACGATGCGTCCACACTTCTTTGGCGAGATTGGCGCAGCTCGTCTCAGCCCACCCCGGCGGCGCGTCATGCGTTGTCGTCACCAGCACGGCGCTGCCCAACTCGGGGATATCGAGCCACGGCTGCACGGTCGCGAGGCCCGCGCTCAGAACGAAGGGATTGCGCTCCCAGCTTTCGAGCGTCTTGCGCACGCCGAAGCTGAAGCTGTCCGGATCCTGCGTGTTGGCGCGCTCGGCGGGGACGACCATCGGTATCTTGCGAAACGCGGTGACAGGCCGGGCGCCGTCGAGGAGCCGACGCAGCGCCTTGGCTCCGCGTTTGCCGGTGCTCATCACATCGACATGCGGCGCGGTGTGATACAACGGCAGAACATCCGCGTTGTCGACCATGCGCTGCGTGACGTTGGCGTGCAGATCAAGCGTCGCCACGAGAGGGATATTCGGCCCGATGAGCTGGCGTATCCGCGCGAGCAGATGCCCCTCGACATCGGGCTCGCACTCGGCGACCATCGATCCGTGCAGAGCCAACAGCACCGCGTCGATTTTGCCGACGCGTTCCAGGGCGTCCACCATGCCATCCATTAGCATTGTGAACATACTCGAAGTCACTGGCCCGCTCGGCCACGCCGCGAATCGCATGAGGCCGACGATTTCCGGCTGTTCTGGCCAGGCGCGCAGCGTTTGAATGAACCCGCCCAGCTCGTTGGTCTCCGCGAAGCGATCGATGAGCTGCGTGCCCTCGAAGATGCCGAACGCCTCGAAATCCGCGCGCGTCGTCGGCAGCAGATTGAGGGTGTTGGTTTCCTGCCACAGTTGGCCAATGGCGATGCGCATGGAATTTTCCCTGTTTGGCCTCGCGTCGTAGACGCGGGTTGTTTCCGCCCCCCGCGTCTACGACGCGGGGCTAAACGATGTTGCGATTGCGGCATCGAGCCGTCGTAACGCCTCCTGCGCGTCGGCAATCGTCATTGCCGCGCAGAAGCCGTGGTGGCACGCCGCGCCGCCGTAGTCGTGGAAGTAGACGCCGTGCGCGATCGCCGCCTTGATGAAACGCAGCATGTGGTCGCGCTGATGCTGGACGGCGTCGCGATAGTTGCGCGGTTCGCCGGTCAAGCCGAAGTAGATGCCGAAGCGGGCACCGAGGCCGTGTACGCTGGCCTGGACGCCGTGCTTCGCGAAGAGCTGCGTCAGGCCGTCGTAGAGCAGATTGGCGACGGCGTGAATGTGATCGTAGAAGCCCGGCTGGCGATACGCATTGATCGCGGCGAGGGCGGCGGCGACGACCACCGGATGGCCGTTGTAGGTGCCGGAGTGCTGGCAGTCGCCCGTCGGCATCAGGCGATCCATGATGTCGCGCCGGCCGCCGAACACGCTTAACGGATAGCCGCCGCCGACCGCCTTGCCGAGCGTACACAGATCGGGCATGACGCCGAGATATTCTTGGGCGCCGCCCAGACCCATGCGGAAGGCGCTCAGCACCTCGTCGAAGATGAGCAGCACGCCGTTGTGCGCGGTCAGCTCGCGCATGGCGGTGATGAACTCTTCGTTCGGGATGATGCAGCCCGCGTTGTAGTAGATCGGCTCGCCGATGACGGCCGCCAGTTCGTGGGCGTGCTGGTCGAATGCCTGTTCCAAGAGATCGACGCGATTGTACGGCACGATGACGACGTTGTCCGCGAGGCCCGCCGCGATGCCGGTCGAGCCGGGATAGGGATTCGGCCTATCCTCCGGGCCGAGTTGATCGGCAGGCGTGCCGATGGCGAACATGACTTGATCGTGGTAGCCGTGAAAGTTGCCTTCAAATTTAAGGATTTTCTGTCGCCCGGTGAAGGCACGCGCCAAACGGATGCAGTGCATGGTCGCCTCGGTACCGGAGCCGGTGAAACGGACGCGCTCCAGGCAAGGGATGACATCGCACAGCAGTTCGGCGAGGGCGGCGTGCTGCTCGTTCTCGTAGGAGCAGGCGGCGCCGCGTTCAAGTGCGGCCTCGACGGCTTGGCGCACGCGCGCGTCGCCGTGGCCCAGCAGCGTCGCGCCGTGGCTAGTGCAGAGGTCGATGTATTCGCGGCCATCGAGGTCCCACAGCCGGCAGCCTGCGGCGCGATCGAAGTACATCGGATGTCCGACGGCGCGATTGACGCGTGTCGAGGAACTGACGCCGCCGGCGAGTGATTGGCAGGCTTTTTGATACTGGTCGATGACTCGGCTCACGGCGGACTCCTGTTTTTTTGGGTGGAGCGAGGGACCAAAACAGTGTAAACCAGAGGAGAGAGGAATGCCAGTCCGTGTTCCGTTTAGCGCTCGCGTGGCGCCATGCGAGCGCTAAACGGAAACAGTATGGGGCGATAGCACATGAAAACCGCACCCGGTACACTCATCATCCACAACGGCACGCTCATCGACGGCACCGGCACAACGCCCGTCGTGCGCGGGCTAGTCCAAATCACGGACGGGAGAATAACCTATGCGGGCCCCGCATCCGCCGCCCCGCCGGCGCCTCCCAACGCTCGCCGCATCGATGCTCAGGGCGGCACGATCATGCCCGGACTCGTTGAAGCGCACTTTCATCCGACTTATTTCAACGTCGCGGCTCTCGAAGATCTCGACATCAAGTATCCCGTCGAATACGTCACGCTGCTCGCTGCCAATAATGCGAAGCTCGCCCTCGAATGCGGCTACACGGCCGCGCGCTCCGGCGGCTGCCTGTTCAACGTGGACGTTTGGTTGAAAAAAGCGATCGAAAACGACATCGTGCCCGGGCCGCGCCTGGCTGCGAGCGGCCGTGAAATTTGCGGCGTCGCCGGGCTGATGGACTGGAACCCCGACTTTCGCAAGATCGGCATGGAGGGGCTCGTACTACTCGTCAACGGTCCCGACGAGGCTCGCGCCGCCGTGCGCAAACTCGTCAAGGACGGCGTCGAATGGGTCAAAACGTATCCGACCGGCGACGCGGCTGCCCCGGACACGAACGATCATCACACGCTGTGCATGACGTTCGAGGAGATGCACGCCGTCGTCGCGACCGCGCACAACCACGGCTTGAAGGTGACAGGGCATTGTCGGGCGACGCAGGGCATCAAGAACGCCCTTTTGGCGGGATACGATGCGCTGGAGCACGCCACGTTTATCGACGACGAGACGCTGGAACTGTTGCTGGCACGCAATACGCCGGTCATCCCGGCCCTGCGTTTCGAACAAGCCAGCATCGAGCGCGGGCCGGACATCGGCATGCCGCAGCGCATCATCGACGGGCATATCGAGTGCATGGAAGGCGGCGCGGAATCGGCGCGGCGCATCCTCAAGGCGGGCGGCCGGCTCGGCATGGGAGGCGATTTCGGTTTCGCCTGGAACCCACACGGCGAATATGCGAAAGAGCTGACCTTTTTCGTCAACTACGTCGGCTTCTCGCCGCTGGCAACGATCACCTGCGCGACCAAGACCGGCGCGGAGATCGTCGGCCGTGCGCAAGATTTTGGGACGCTTCAACCCGGCAAGCTCGGCGATGTGCTCGTCGTGGCTGGGGACGTGCTGGCCGACATCGCGATTCTCGAAGATCGCACGCGCTTCCTGGCGGTGCTGCAAGGCGGCGTCATCAAGGCGGGGCGGCTTCTGTCGCAGGCGCAGCCGAGCGTCAATTGAGGCCTTCTCCCCTCTCTACCCGGTACTTCGGAGGCGAGGGGAGAAATTTCCATGCTCGCTCATTGCTATTTGCGGTCCGATCCGGCATCATATTCAACCAAAGGCATTCACGTTTCACACCCGGGAGACCTCCATGAAGACTCGTTTGTTCCTCTTCCTCTTCACCCTGGCGCTGCTGCCGACCGTGGTACGCGCCGACGTCAAGCCGAACGCGATTTGCAGCGAAGGCATGGTCCTGCAGCAGAAATCGAAAACGAAGATCTGGGGCACCGCCGACAAGGGCGAAAAAGTGACTGTCACCTTCCGCGACAGTAAAGCCGGCACGACGGCGGACGACAACGGCCGGTGGGTCGTCGAAGTGGACACCGGCGCCGCGGGGGGCCCGTTTGCGCTGACGATCGTGGGCAACAACACGATCAGCTACAAGGACATCCTCGTCGGCGAAGTGTGGATTTGCTCGGGGCAATCGAACATGGAAGCAAATGTCGGTAGCTACATCAAGTCCGATGATCTCCCCTACGCCTCCGCCGCGCCGCCCAACCCGATGCTACGCACCTTCAACGTCAAGAAGAACCCGCAGCTCCAACCACAAACGGAGACCGGCGGCAATTGGATCGCGGCGAGCCCCAAGACGGTCGGTAACTTCACGGCGGTCGGCTACTTCTTCGGCCGCAATCTGCAAGAGAACCTGAAAGTTCCAGTCGGCCTGATCCACACCAGTTGGGGCGGCACGCGCATCGAAACCTGGATGAGCAAGGCCGCCCTCGACCCGTTTGAGAAGCAAGGCGCCAAGCCAGGCGCCAACTCGGCGTCGAACCTTTACAACGGCATGATCCATCCCATCCTCAACTACCAGGTCAAGGGCGCCATCTGGTATCAAGGCGAAAGCAATGCGGGCAACGCGTTCAAGTATCGCTCCATGCACCCGGCCATGATCGAAAACTGGCGCGCCGACTTCAAGAACCCCGAACTTGCCTTCTACTTCGTGCAGCTTGCTCCCTTCAACCAGATCCCCAAGGCCCCGGGCGAGAGCAACTGGGCCGAACTGCGCGAAGCCCAGACCATGACGCTCAAGCTCAAGAACACCGGCATGGCCGTCATCACCGACTTCGGCAGCGAATACGACATTCACCCGACGCCGAAGCGGCCGGCAGGCGATCGGCTGGCGCTGGCGGCGCGTGCGCAAACCTACGGCGAGAAGATCGTCTACTCCGGGCCGATGTACAAATCGGCAAAATTCGACGGCAACAAGGCGGTCCTGACCTTCGACCACGTCGGCGGAGGTTTGGAAGCGCGGACGCTGACCCCGACGCTCGAAAAGAAGAACAAGGACGGCTCGATGTTGTCGGCCTGGCGCGTCCTGAAGAGTGAGCCTTCCTCGACCGTTGAAGGCTTCACCGTGTGCGGCAAGGACAAGGTCTTCCACAAGGCCGTCGCGGAGATCAAGGGAGACACCGTCCTCCTCTCCTCTGACAAGGTGAGCGAGCCGATCGCGGTTCGCTACGGCTGGGCGAATCATCCGATTTGCGGTCTATACAATCGCGAAGGCTTGCCGGCCTCGCCGTTCCGGACCGACAGCTTCCCTGGTCTGACGCAGCCAAAGTAGCCGTGTCATAAAGCGCGCGGCAAGGACAGAAACAAAGGAGCCGGGCACGAGGTAAGCGATCGTGAGGCGCTTACTACGTGTGCGGCTCCTTTGTCATTCGCGCTCGTCAATTTATTTCTCATTCCGCACGGGCACGTCAATGGCGTGCAGAATCTCGGTCGTCTCGTCGTTCTGCACGAAGGCCACCAGGTGCAGGTCGCGCAGACGCATCGGGCGAGCCCCCTCCGGATACTCGTCATCGAGATAGCGATTCAGGCTCTTGCGCAGGTCTTCGAGGTTCACATCCGCGGCGTGCTCGGCCGACTTCTTCTTGAGAATGAAGCCGCGCGCTCCGCCCGGCATGGCGCGAACAACGCGATGGTGGTACTGCAGCGTGTTGCTCCCCTTGAAGCGGACCCAATCCTCGACGAGGACCAAGCGCAGGCGGACCTTGTCGCCCGGCTTGTCGAGATCGTCCACCTTGGCGGTGATCGCGATCTTGTCGCCCTTGCGGATGGCGGTCGCCGTGAGCTTGACGTTCGACGCGGTCTCCAGGTGCTTGTTGACGATGTCGCTGAATGTCTTGTAGCGCTCCGCCGCGTCGTCCTTGCCCCCGCCGGAGGGGCCTTCCACCTTGCCGTTGATGATTGCCGTTGGCGTGCCGCGGACCTTGCCGGGATAAGTCTCGGCGTAGAACTCGAAGCGTGCTTCCGTGTCCGCGTTGCTCATCGGCTCCGGCCGGGGAATGTGCATGTGATATTGCAAGAGGACCACATCGCTGGACGCATAAGACTTTTCGAGCCCATCGAACGCCATGTCCGCGGCAACACAGGGCGGGCATTGGGCGCCGGTGAAGAGTTCGACCAGGACGGCCCGCTTGCTCTTGATCTTGCGGCCCGCGAACTTCGGGGTCTTGAAGCCAAGCCCCTCCTTCATGTAGGCGGCGTATGCCTGGCCTTCGAGTTTCTCAATGCGCGTTTCCAGGGCGGCGTCGCGCTGATCCGCCATGCGCATTACGTCGGCGACCATCGACAGCACGTTGAGCTGCGTATCCAGCGGCGCCTTCGGATCGAGTTGCTTGGCGACCCGACGCGCCACATCGATCGCCACCGTGGCATACATTTTCTGCGGACGCAACGAATCCAAAAGACGCATTTGATGCTGCGCTTGGTAACGCGGACCGTACAAATCGGCGCCTTTCAGCGACACATCAACCCATTCCTGCATTTCTTTGACATCGACCTTGTTGTCTTTCGCCTTGTCGATCAGATCAAAGATCGCAACGAGGGCACGCGGGTCGCCCGGCGTGCTGGTCAGCGTCTCGCGATCCAGCTCGAAAATGCTCTTCGCGGAGGTCGCTTCGAGGATAACCAGGAGCACATTGTCGCTTTCCGTGAGGGAACCAAGGATCTTCTTGGCGCCGGCTTTCGGCAGCTTGCCCTCGAAAAGGAGGATAACTTCTTGCGGTCCGCCGGCGCCTCTTTCGGCCAGGCGAACCTTGAATTCCAGAGTGTTACCGACGACCTTGACTTCATCAATCTTGACCGGCGGAGCCCCGCGCAGTGAGTCGGCACTGGCGGTGAGCTTGCCGTCCTTGCTGTCGAGGTGCAGGAGCCACAGCGTCGTCATGGATGCGCGCTGAACGAGATTGACCTTCCAGCGGCCAACGACACCTTTGTCGCCCGCGGAAACCGGACCCGCCAATAGAGCCAGCGCCACAGCTGGGAATAGGAAACGCATGTGAATTACCTCGAAGGTGGTTTTGGAGATCGGCCGATTACGCGGTAAGTAGCCGCATTTCACCGGAAATGCGCGAGGAGGCGGCAGGGGAGAACCCGCAAGCAAGGGCATGCGGACATAAACTAAATTACAGACGAACTTGAATAACACAACGAATCAGCTAAAAAAAACGAAACTTTCTCGAATCGATGGTGTTAAGTTAACAACCCTAGATAGACTTTGTCACAAAGTTTGCGACAAACCAGAACCGACATCAGATGTAAGGCAAACGGGAGCAATGACTTATGACCAAGGCCAAAGCTGCAAAGACTCGGTCTTGGACCCGTGCGTGGCCGATGGTCACGCTGACCTTCGCCGTCCTCATTTTCGGGGGAGTGGCGTTGGACACGGATCCAATCCAAGCACAGGTCAAGGGCAAAGCGAAAGTTCCGGATTTCGGCAAGAAGTCCGACTACGCGTCGAAATCGAAGAACCTGCCGGTCGCCAAGAGCCTGACCAATGGTCAGAAGATCGACGCGGCCAGCTTGACCAAGCTGATCGATCAAGAAATCAGCAAGCGGATCGTCGCCGAGAAGGCTACCTCGACGGGCCTGTGCGACGACTCCGAGTTCATTCGCCGTGCCTACCTCGACATTGTCGGCGTGATTCCGTCGGCCGACAAGGTCACGGCTTTCATGTCGGACAAGGACACCAGCAAGCGGTCGAAGCTAATCGACCAGTTGCTGGCCGACCCGCGCTTCGGCAACTACTTGGCCGAGATGTGGGCGATCCACTTGATCCCGCGTGAATCGAACAACCGGGCGCTCGTGCAGAAGCCGCTCGAAGGCTGGTTCGCCAATCATTTCAACAACAACACGCCGCTGAACAAGGTCGTGTACGATCTCATCACGTCGACGGGCGAAATCGACAAGAACCCCGCCGGCATCTACTTCGTCGCCAATCCGACAGTTGATAAGATCACCGACAACGTGACGCGCATGTTCCTGGGTGTTCAGCTTCAGTGCGCTCAATGCCACAATCACCCGTTCACCGATTGGAAACAGACCGAATACTGGGCGATGGCGACCTTCTTCCTCAAGACCAAAGTCAGCGGCACGCCGCAACAGGCGGCCAAGAAGGGTGTTGCCCTCACGGTTACCGAAAATCCGAACGCCAAAGCCGGCAAGAAGGGTGGCGGTCTGCCCGAATCCTTCAAGAATGTCCCCGCCAAATTCCTCCAAGGCGTTGAGCCGAAGATGGAAACCAGCGGCCCGGCTCGTCCGACGCTTGCCAAATGGATGACCGCCGACGAAAACAAGTTCTTCGCTCGCGCGATGGTCAATCGCTTCTGGCATCAATACTTCGGTCGCGGTCTCGTCAACCCCGTTGACGATATGCACGACGACAACGCCGCGTCGCATCCTGAATTGCTGGCGACCTTGACCGAGCAATTCAAGCTCAACGGCCACGATATCAAGTTCCTGATTCGGGCGATCTGTAATAGCGAGGTCTATCAAAGAAGCAGCGTCTCGAAAGCCGACATCGGCTCGATCGATCTCGATCTCTACTCGCGGCGAGAGATTCGCATGATGACGCCCGAGCAGCAATACGACTCGCTGGTGGTAATCCTTGGCGCCAACTCCGGCAAGGGAGATCCGAAGGACAAGGCCGGCAAGAAAGGACCGCAAACGCCGCGCGACAATTTCATTAACTTCTTCCGGGTCGAAGATGCGAACCCGCTCGAGTACCAGAATGGCATCCCGCAAGCGCTGAGAATCATGAACTCGCCGTTCACCAACAAGGCAGACGTGACCGCGGCCCAGATCACCGGCAACGCCAAGACGTCGGCCGAAGCGATTGAACGGATCTACTTGACCGCCTTGGCCCGCCGACCGAACGCCGCCGAGCTGGAACGGTTGACCGCATACGTCAATCGGCCCGGCAGCACGTCGCGATCCTCCTATGGCGACATCCTTTGGGTGTTGCTGAACTCGAGCGAATTCACGCTCAACCATTAAACCTCCCAAGCCCGCAGGCGAGCGAAAGCGAGCCTGCGGGGTAACGATACACCCAACCCACGTTCCAGGAGCCTTATCCATGTTCAGCGAAATGATGAATCGCCGTGAAGCCCTGAAGCTGTCCGCCGCTGGCGTGCTCAGCTACTCCATGTCCAACTGGTTCAACATCCTGGCCTCGCACGCAGCCGAAAACAACGTGCAGACCAAGAACTGCATCCTCCTGTGGATGGATGGCGGTCCGACCCATAAGGACACCTTCGATCTTCGTCCCGGCACCCCCCAGGGCGGCCCGTACCAGCAAATCCAAACGAGCGTCAACGGCATTCAGATCAGCGAACACCTGCCGCAGGTTGCCCGCGTGATGAACCACGGCGTCATCATCCGCAGCATGAGCACCCCGGAAGGCGCGCACGGCCGTGCGAAATACAATCTCCACACCGGTTATCGCGAAGGCCAAGGCGGCATCGTCTATCCCAGCATCGGCTCGATCGTCTCCAAGGAACTCGGCAGCGAAACCTCCGCTCTGCCCAGCTTCGTCTCCATCGGCAATCGCGCGTACGGCTCGGGCTTCCTCGGCGCTCGCCATCAGCCCTTGGTCGTCAATGACGCCGCCCGTGGCGTCGAAAACCTCCGCGCCGGCATCAACGCCGACCAGTTCAATAGCCGCGTCGGCCTGCTCGACCAACTCGAATCGGGCTTCCAGCGTGAACACAACGCCAACACCGCGCAAGCGCACCGCACCACCATGCAGCGCGCCGTCACGCTGATGCGCGACACCGGCACCCAGGCGTTCGATATTTCCCGTGAACCCGCCGCCTCCGCTGCCGCCTACGGCAACAGCGCGTTCGGCCGCGGCTGCTTGATGGCTCGCCGTCTCGTCGAAGCGGGCGTCAAGTTCGTCGAAGTCACCCTCGGCGGCTGGGACACGCACCAGAACAACTTTGAACGCGTTCGTCAGCTCTCCGGCCAGGTTGACCCGGCCATGAGCACCCTGGTCAGCGACCTGCAAACGCGCGGCCTGCTCCAGAACACGCTGGTGATCTGGTGCGGCGATTTCGGCCGTACGCCGAACATCAATCAACGCGGCGCCATGCCAGGCCGCGATCACTACCCGCGCGCCTGGTCGAGCGTCATGTTCGGTGGTGGCATCCGCGGTGGACAGGTCATCGGCCGCACCGACGCCAACGCCGCCACAGTCGTTGACCGCCCGGTCGGCACCTTCGATTACATGGCGACCGTTTGCCGTGCGTTGGGCATCGACTACAACAAGCAGAACATCGCCTCGAACGGCCGTCCGATTCGCATCGTCGATCGTCCGGCGACCCCGATCGCGCAACTGTTCTAGCCTCGAAGCCCCGCGATTAGCGGGTGTCTATGTTGCAACTGAAAACCGCCCGTGACGAAAGTCACGGGCGGTTTTTTTTGACTTCACAATTCAGAGTCAGAACCGTGCGCGAAGGGTATGCCAAAGTCGGTCATGGCCAGGATCTGGCGTGATCGCTCGGACCGTCTATTCTGTGCGTAGCTCCTTGACGGCATCTTCACGCCAGCGCCTGCTCCAGATCGCTACGCAGATCCGCCACGTCCTCAATGCCGACGCTCAAGCGCACCAGGCCGTCGTCGATGCCGCGCGCTAGTCGAAGCTCGACGGGGATCGAGGCGTGCGTCATCGTCGCGGGATGGCAGACCAGCGATTCGACGCCGCCCAAGCTTTCCGCGAGGCTGAAGAGCTGCGTGCGCGTCATGAATTTCAAGGCGGTGTCTTTGCCTCCTTTGATGCTGATCGAGATCATGCCGCCGAAATCGCGCATCTGCTTTTTCGCGAGGTCGTGGCCGGGGTGGCTCGCCAGGCCGGGGAAGTAGACGCGGCTGATGGCGGGATGCTTGCTGAGCCAGTCGGCGAGCTGGCTGGCGTTGGCCGAGTGGCGATCCATGCGCACGGCGAGCGTCTTGATGCCGCGCAGGACGAGCCAGGAGTCGAACGGCCCCGGCACGCCGCCCGCCGCGTTTTGATAGAAGGCAATCGGCGTCAACAGGTCCTTCCGGCCGATCACGGCGCCGCCGACGACGTCGGAGTGTCCGCCCAGGTATTTGGTTGTACTGTGGACGACGAGATCGGCGCCGAGCTTGATCGGTTGTTGCAGGTACGGCGACGCGAAGGTGTTATCGACAGCCAAGACCGCGCCGGCTTTGTGCGACAGCTCGGCGATCGCGACGATATCGACAATTTGCAGCAGTGGGTTGGTCGGCGTCTCGATCCATACCATCTTCGTCTTCGGCGTGATGATCTTGCGAAAGCCGTCCGAGCTCGGATCATCGGTGTAGCGCGCCACGAGGCCCCACGGCTTGAAGACACGCTCTAATATCCGAAACGTGCCGCCGTAGAGGTCGGCCGCGGCCGCCACTTCATCACCGGGCTTGAGCTGGGCGAGCACGGCGTTGGTCGCCGCCAAGCCCGATGCGAAGGCCAGCCCGCGTTCGCCGCCTTCGAGGGCGGCCAGGCACGTTTCCAAAGCAGCCCGCGTTGGGTTGCCGGTACGTGAATATTCGTAGCCCTTGTGCTGTCCCGGGGCGGCTTGCGTGTAGGTCGATGTCGCATAGATCGGCACGACGGTGGCGCCGGTCGTGGGATCGGCGTCCTGGCCGACGTGGATGGCTTTGGTGGAGAAGCCCGATTCGTTCTTGCTCATGCCTTATCTCCTCTTGTATAATTTCACCATGGGAGAGAAACTGCGAGAACTGTTGCAAGGTCAGCCGTTTCAGCCATTTCAATTACGGCTCAACAACGGCGAGTCTTACTCGATTCGGGAACGCCGAAATATCATGTTGTTGAAAACCCGGTTTGTCGTATTTCCTCCGAAAACTGAATCGTTCATATTGTGTGACCCCTCGGAGATTGCGGGTATTGAACCGATGCGTGCAAGGCGAGTCAAGAAGTGACCGTTGAGTTGTTGGCCTTTCGCGCAAGGATCCCGCCATGCACGAAACCATTGAAGAACTACTCCATCGGCAACCCTTCAGGCCATTTGAGATTCACCTCTCCAACGGGAATGTCTATGCCGTCAGACATCCTGAGTTTGCCCAGCTATTGAAGGCGAAGATTATCATCGGATTGCCCGAAACCGACCGTGTCATCGTTTGCTTCCTGTTGCACGTGGCCGAGATTCGTATGTTGGAACCGGCGTAGACCACGGTCTCGATAAGTAATGCTCGACCGATTGCGTCACTCGGGCACCCAGACGCTCAACACAGGCCGACGCAAGCGAGCGCTAAACGAAGACGGAATTACGCCTTCTTCTGCCGCACCTGGTTCCAGTAATGCACCAGATCGATGCGCGTCACGATATCGACTACTTTGCCTTCGTGCATCGCCAGCACGCCCGTGTTGCCCGCGAGCAAGAGGCGATACGCTTCGTCGAGGTGCACCGTCGCCTCCAGTTGCGGCAACGCGCGGGCCATGACGTCGCCGACGCGAATTTTGTCGGGATCATCATGATCGTGCAGGATGCGGGCGAGCGTCACTTCCTGGATCGAGCCGACCGATTTGCCGTCGTCGAGCACCGGGAGCTGCGAGATGCCGGAAGTCTGCAAAATGTTGATCGCTTCGGAGACGCTCGCTTTCGGCGAGATGTTGACGAGCTTGCGTGTGCCGCGTGATTTCAGGAGATCGCCGATCGAGTGCGGCACATCGATGGCGGTCGTCAGCTTGTTCTGCGCCAGCCAATCGTCGTCGAAGAACTTGCTGAGATAGTTGCGTCCCGTGTCGGCACATAGCGCGACGACGAGGTGCTCGCTGGTCAAGCGTCGGGCGTAGCGCAAGGCGGCAGCGACGACCGTGCCGCTGGAACCGCCCAGGAGCATGCCTTCGCGGCGTGCCAGTTGCCTGGCGATGTGAAACGCCTCGGTGTCGCCGACGCGGACCCATTCGTCGACGAGCTGGCTGTTGAGCGTTTTGGGGACGAAATCTTCGCCGATGCCTTCGACCTTCCACGGCTTGGGGCTGTCGCCGGAGAGGATGGAGCCTTCGGGGTCGGCGCCGATGATCTTGATGTCGGGATTCTGTTCTTTGAGATAACGCGCGACGCCAGAGATTGTGCCGCCGGTGCCGGCGCCGGCGACGAAGACAGTGATCTTGCCTTCGGTCTGTTCCCAGATTTCGTAGCCGGTGGTGCGGTAATGGACTTCGGGGTTGGACAGATTCGAGAACTGATTGGGCCGCCACGCACCGGGGATTTCGCGCGCGAGCCGATCGGCAACGCCGTTGTAGCTATCGGGCGAGTCGGGCGGCACATTGGTCGCGGTGATGACGACCTCGGCGCCGTAAGCCTTGAGGAGGCGCACTTTCTCGCCGCTCATCTTGTCAGGCAGGACGAAGATGCAGCGATAGCCCTTGACGGCGGCGATCATCGCTAGGCCCACGCCGGTGTTGCCTGCGGTCGCTTCAATAATCGTGCCGCCCGGCCGCAGCCAGCCGCGCCGCTCGGCGTCCGCGATCATCGACTGGGCGACGCGATCCTTAACCGAGCCGCCGGGGTTCATTGCCTCATTCTTGACGTAGACGCTCGCGGAGAGCCCCTCCGTCACGCGCCGCAAGCGCACGAGCGGCGTCTTGCCGATGGATTGGAGAATCGTCTCTTGCATGATAGTCCGTAGTAGGTGGTCCGTGGTCCATAGCTGATAAACACACAACCGTATTGTCCCTTATTGAGCGACCTGGAAGCAAGAGGGTTTTGTGCGACGGACCACGGACTACCGTCAACTTTTTGAAAAGCGCTCTATGCCTTGTGAGCGCTTGCGATAAAACATACTTCTCGCTTCGTATCGGCGAACACGCTGCCATTGAGTTGAAAATCGGATCCCATGGCCCTCGCGCTGCAAACGTCCGTACTTCTGAAAGCCGCTCGGCAACTCCTCGACGAGTTGTCCGCCGACGCGGTTCTGCTCATGACAGAGACCGATCTCGATTGGGTGGAGGTGCTCGACATCCTGCCGGCCAAGAAGCTGCTCGTCGCGGCCAAGGATCCCGAACTCCACACGCTGCTGCAAGCCAACCCCGATCTGCGCATTCTCGACATTGATCCCGGTCCGACACCGACGCACGAACAGATGAGCGTCGCCCTGCTCGAAGCCGTCGCCACCGACAAGCTCAAGAGCGGCGCCCAGGTTATCGCCATGTACAACGGTATCGGTGTCGAGGCGGGCGTGCCGGAGCAGATCGACAGCCTGAGCGTCATCCACCTTGGGGAGCACCTGGAACGCCTTACCGCCGCCGACCTGCGCAAGCTCGACACGCACGTGCCGCTCGAAACGCTCCGCGCGGTCGTTGAACTGGCGACCGAGATCGGCCAGGAAGGGCGCGAAGGCAAACCGGTCGGCACGATGTTCGTCGTCGGCGACACCGACAAGGTGCTGACGATGTCGCGCCCCTTGAACTTCAATCCCTTCCGAGGCTATAGCCGCAAGGAACGGGACATCCGCGACAAGAAGGTCCGCGAGCAGATCAAGGACATCGCCCAGCTCGAAGGCGCGATCTTGGTCCGGCGCGACGGTGTCGCCGATGCAGCGTGCATGTACATCGACGCGCCGGCACCGAAGGAAACGCTGGGCGTCAGCAAGGGCTGGGGCACGCGCCATATCTCCGCCGCCGCCATTAGCAAGCAGACCAAGGCGGTCGCCATCGTCGTCAGCCAATCCTCCGGCCGCGTCGTCATCTTCCAGAACGGCATGGTCATGCTGCAGATCGAGCCCTTCGCCCGGCCGATGATCTTTCAACGCTTCCGCATGGATCACTCCGACGGCACCGAGCCGCAGTCCGGGACATAATATTCGGCGGATCGAGCTACTTAACCGTGCCACGCCCGCCGCCGCACACACCAAACTCGATTCGTGCGTCTTGCAGCCCGCCAATCAGAGCGGTAAATTCGTCGATCAGGTTCATGGACACGCGGCCTCGGTTTTCGCGTGGCGTTTCTCACGCCATCAGGTATGCTATCATCATTGCCGACCTCCTTCCACCTATTCGAAATCCCGCCATGATCTTCCCGCGCCGCGAGTCCTGTGCGTTCCTCCTACTCCTGGCAACTTCGCCGCTGTATGCGCAAACCCCCGTTAGCTTTCGCAACGAGGTAATGGCTGTCCTGTCGCGCGCCGGCTGCAACCAGGGCGTTTGTCACGGCAATCTCAACGGCAAGGGCGGCTTCAAGCTTTCCTTGCGCGGACAGGACCTCGACTTCGACCGCACCGCCCTCACGCGCGATGCGCTGGGTCGCCGCGTCAATCCGCAGCGACCCGATCTCAGCCTGATCTTGCTCAAGCCGTCCGGCCAGGTGCCGCACGAAGGGGGCGTTCGCTTTGGCGTTCAGAGCGAAGAGTATCGCATCTTACGCGACTGGATCGCTCAGGGCATGCGCATCGATCCGCCGACGGCGCCGAGGCTCACCAAGTTGGTCGTCACGCCGATCGAGCGGTACATCATTCGGCCGGCCGACGAACTCACCGTGCAGGCGAGGGCAACTTTCTCCGACGGCACAACCAAGGACCTTGCGACGCTCGCTGTCTTTGAATCGACCAATCCGAAGATCGACGTTTCGCGCACGGGACACGTCCAAAGCACGGCGCCGGGCGAGACGACCATCGTGGTGCGCTATCTCGACCAGCAAGCCACGGCTCTGCTGGCGTTCGTGCCCGAGCGCAAGGATTTCGCGTGGCAAAGGCCGAAAGGTGACAACTACATTGACACGCACGTTAACGCTCGCCTCGAAAAGCTCCGCGTGAATCCGTCGGAATTGTGCAGCGACATCGACTTCGTGAGGCGCGCTTATCTCGATCTGATCGGCCTATTGCCGACGCCCGACGAGACGCGAGTTTTTCTCGCCAGTCCAAATCGCGCCAAGCTCATCAACGCCCTACTGGAACGGCCCGAATATGCCGACACGTGGGCGCTCAAGTGGGCCGATCTCTTGAAGGTCGAAGAGAAACAACTCGACAAGACCGGCGTCAAGGTCTTTCACGGCTGGATCAGGAAGAGCGTCGCCGACAACAGGCCGCTCAACGAGTTCGCGCGCGATCTCGTCGCCAGCCGCGGCAGCACTTACAAGGAGCCGGCCTCCAATTACTATCGCGCCCTGCGAGAGCCACAGATTCGCTCCGAGGCGTTCGCTCAGGTCTTCCTCGGCATTCGCATGCAATGCGCCAAGTGCCACAATCATCCGTTCAATCAGCTCACGCAGAACGATTACCACCAGCTGGCTGCGTTCTTTTCGAGAGTCGATTACAAAATCCTCGACAACCAGCGCAAGGACAAATTCGACAAGCACGAATTCGTGGGCGAACAGATCGTCATCATGATCAACACCGGCGAGGTCAAGCATCCCGTCAGCGGCGCCGTCTTGGCGCCCAAGTATCTCGGCGGCGCCGTCGTCAAACTGGACGTCAAAAGCGATCGTTTGCTGCTGCTCGCGGACTGGGTCGCGGCCAAGCAAAATCCCTACTTCGCGCGCACGCAGGCCAATCGCATCTGGTACTGGCTGATGGGCCGCGGCATCGTCGATCCGGAGGACGATTTCCGCCAATCGAACCCGCCCGTGAACGGCCCGCTTCTCGACGCGCTGGCAAAAGATCTCACTGAACACCAGTTCGATCAGAAGCACCTGATCCGCACGATCATGAACTCGCGCACGTATCAACTGTCGGCCATTCCAAACGCGACCAACAAGGACGATGAGACCAACTACGCGCATACGATCGTGCGCAGCCTGCCCGCCGAGGCGTTGCTCGACGCGATCAGCCAGGTGACTGCCGTTCCCGCGACGTTTGACGGCTACCCGTCTGGCACGCGCGCCGCACAAATCCCAAGCCTGCCGAGCCTGCACCGCAAGGAGACGCTCAATGCCGGCACGAAATTCTTGCGGCAGTTCGGCAAACCCGAACGCTTGCTCGCTTGCGCCTGCGAACGCTCAGACAATACGACGCTCGCTCAGGCCCTGCAAATGTTGACCGGCCCGCTCGTCAACCACGCGATCACCGAGCCAGACAACCGCATCGGCAAATTGCTCAAGGCGGGCAAAGCGAATGGCGAAATCGTCGAGGAGTTGTTCCTCGCCGCCTTGAGCCGCATGCCGAACGATCGCGAACGCTCAGGCCTGGTCATGCGGATCGAGAGCGCATCGAATCGGCGCGCGGCATTGGAGGACGTGCTCGCGGCGCTTTTGAACAGCAAGGAATTCTTGCTGCGGAAGTGACACCCGTGTTGCCTCTCACGGTCTGACGTTCGCGTCTCCGCGGCAGAACGCCAGGGCTCCAGCGTGTTGTTCTCAGGAGAAGCAGCATGACGAAAATAACACCGTTTGCCAGCGGCGGCATATTTTTCTGGTTTGGACAGGCGCTGCGCGGGGTCAGGATGCCTTGACCGTAACCGTTCACGCCTTGCCGATCTCGATTGTCACGTTTTCGGCGATTGAGTATGCTATCGCGTCATGACGAACGCGGGGACGCCAACGCGCGCAGGATGCGCCACTCTGATGCAAGTCGTAGAGCAACTCCGCGTCGAATCGGAAGGTAACGCAAGGCACGCACAGCACCACGGGTCAACGCTGGCTCAAACGCATTTGAACGGTGGTGGCCACATGTGCCCAAACGGGCCGCCGCGTCTTAACGTTTCTCCAGGAATCCATCGCCGCCTATTTTGCCGCCGCCGCGCCGTCGAAGCTGCTGCCTGAAAGCACCTGTGCCATTTCCTGATAACGCTCTTCTTCATAACGTAGCTCTGCACCGTTCCCAGCCGTACTGCTGCGCGCTGGAAAGACTCAAATGGCGTGAACGGCTACGAATTTTGCAGAACGGCTTTTCAAGGCCGTCCTGAATGGCAGCAACGTTGCCGCGTTCTCATGGGATGTCGATGTCCGACAATGGGCCTATTTCCGGGAGCGTGTCGATTCGCTGTGAACGCGGCGTGGTCTGGGTGGAGGCTCCGGAAATTTTCACGAACTCTCGTTCCCCGGATTGTGGCGATTTCATTGAGCGGATTTTTGCCGTCGCTGAAGTTCAGGGAATCGAGATCGATCATTCCGCCGGCACAGCCAAGCTGAACTGCGTTTCTAGTCCACGGGATGTCCTGCTGGCCAAATTGGTGGAAGCACTACACAACCCGGCGCCGGCCGACGTGAGCGCCCCGATCCGTTCTTTGCTCGCATTGTCTTCGGATCGCCGAGTCACACATCTTACGCGCAGCGGTGCGGGGCTTTCCCCATTGCAGATCCTTGAGGCGACACTCAGGAATCTTCAGATGCGTTTCGACGCGATTGCCTTGATGTTGGTTCGCCGGGGTATTGTCCAGGCTGAATAAGTCCTTTCCTATCTTCATTTCGTGTGGAGTTTTCCACTACAGTTCTGTCCCAACAGCAATGACCTGACTGAGAAAATCGTTTCGTAGACTGGTCCTGTAGCTGCCAGACCTGGAAGGTTATTTGGCGTGTACAAGGGATTTCGATGGATAGCCCCGCTACGGTACTTCATATTTTTATGATCAATGTTGCATTGTCTGCGGACAACGCAATGGTGATCGCGCTCGCGGCCCACCGTTTGCCGCCGGCGCAGAGGCGCATGGCGATGCTCCTCGGCGGCGGGTTGGCGATTTTCTTCCAAATCGCGTTCACCTTCTTGGCCACCTTCCTGCTGTACGTTCCTGGGCTTATGTTGGTGGGAGGCATCGTTCTCTTCTTCATCACGTTCAAATTGGTGAGCGCGGAAAAGTCCGGCAATGAGCCCAAGCTGATGGCTTCCAGAACCGTCTTCGTGGCTGTACGCACCATCTTGCTGGCCAGTCTCGTGATGAGTTTGGACAACATCCTCGCGGTCGCCGGCGCAAGCAGCGGCGACTTCCGTGGGATGGTCTTCGGGTTGCTTGTCTCTACGATTTTCATTCTGTTTTGTAGTAACGGTATTGCCGCCCTGATGAGACGTTGGCAGTGGATCACGCCTCTCGGCGCAGGGGTGCTTGCCTTCACCGCCTGCCAGATGGTGCTCTCCAGCCGCGAGGTTGCCGCCGCTTTCGTGCACGGTCCCGGTGTGGTCTTGAGCAATTCCTGGGAGAAGTGGTTCGTGACCGAAGCTAATTTGGAAAGCCCTGAAAGACTTACGGAATTGCCGGCGGACTTTCAAACAAAGCTCACTTGCGCCGATGGGAAAGTTCGGTGGTTCGGCCCCATGACCGCCGCCGAACGCCAGACGTTGGACCAATGGGCACGGACCGATTCCGAGAGGCAAGCAATCGAAACCATGTTCCAGGAAGCGAAACACAACTCCTGGCTAGCGGAATCACCTCTTGCGTTCTTGGCTCCAATCGTTGGAAACAAATGGTCCGTGCCACGAGCCACAATCGAAGCGCAAGGATTGCTTCCCGCGACGGCTGGCTGCTTGCAGTTTGGAGCAGCTTTGCTCGTGCCCGTGAGTTTTTGGCTCCGGAAACTGATCGGCGATTGACTCATGCAGGCAAGAAAAAGAAGGCAATCGCAAGGATCATGTACACCCCCACAAGCATTACTCCCTCGAACCAGTTGCATTCGCCGTCTGGGGCAACCCGGCCAACAATGAGCACGGCTAGGAATAGGGCGATGATCTCAAAGGGCGTGAACAAGAGGTCCATAGGATTCCCCATCAGCAGGCTACTGAAAACCAAAATCGGCGTAACGAGCAGCGCGACTTGGGTTGCGCCGCTGACCGAGATCGCGAAAGTCAAATCCATTTTATCCTTGCGTGCAAAGCCTACACCGTTAATGATCCCACCCAGGTTTCCAGCCGTAGCCAACAGGATGATACCAGCAAAAGTTTCCGTCATTCCAAGCTGCGCCGCGGCAGGTTCCAGTGCGTCCGTGAGCGCCTCGCTGATCACCGCAAGGACAACCGTACTGCCGGCCAGCACGGACAACGCCTTCGTTTTCGACCACACAGCCTCCTTTTTCGCTTCGCCGGTCTGATCAGGAACTTCAGGTGTTTCGGCCTGCGCCTTCGCGCGGAACAAATTTTGGTGTGTAACCAAGGTGAACACCAAGCTCAGAGCGTAGACGACGAGTAGCACAACGGCGACGGCGATGCTAAGGTCCGTGGTCTCCGTGTCCGTCATCGTACGCGTGGAATGGTGAAATGCGGCTGGTACAACCATGGCTGTCACCGCCAGAAACAGGATGCTCGTGCTCAGTCTTGCAGACGAAGAGTTAAATGTTTGCCGCTGTCGGCCGATTCCACCCAGGATCACGGGGAGCCCTAGCGTTATCAACAGGTTGCCGAGGATAGAGCCTGTGATGGATGCTTTCACGACGTCATTCAAACCCTTGGACAGTGCCAAAAGCGCAACGATGATCTCCGGAACATTTCCCAACGAAGCGTTCAGCAGTCCCCCGAGCGTCTCGCCCAAATAGTGGGCCAAATGTTCAGTCGCTGTACCGAGCAGATTTGCCAGGGGCACGAGCGATAAGAGGGCCGTTGCGAAAACCGCGATGTCACCGGCGTCCAGCACGCGCAAACCAAGACAGATTGGAATGAACACCAATAGATAATTCAAGCTCACTTGAGTTCCTTTTCAAAGGGTTCTGTACACGCATTCGGCCAGCCAAGAATAGCTTCGCGAGTGCCAGGCGAAGCTTACCTTACGAAAAACGCGGTTTGCAGGTTTAGCGCATTTTCCTGCGTCCGTCCGTCGACCGATTTGTCCGGCCTTGTTTCGCCACCCTTGAGCGGTACAAAGAGCTGAAGCGTGTCCCTGAACATCCGCAAAGTCAGCCTCTTTACCGCAGGTTGTCATGGCAGGATCCAACGAGGCCGATGTCGGAAAGGCACCCCTCTTCCTCAAAACCCTCCATGCGCTTTTTCCCGGCAGCCGTCCCCTCGACGATTACATCCAGCTGACATGCCGGGAACTCAACCAATTCGGGTTTGATTACGACAACACCCTCGGCGTCGTCGCCGCCTGCCGCGACGAAATTGCCGAACCCCTATTTAGCGAGGTCGTCAAAAACTGGGGCAAGACGTTCGATTTTCGCAGTCTCGGCGGCTTCCTGCTAGCGGGAAAAAGCGGCATCGCAACCGTCTTGAGCCATGCTCCCTTCGCCGACGGCAAACGTCGTTTTGTCTTTTACGCCATGCCGCACGTGGCAATTTCCCAGGAAGGCGAGGTCGGTACCGTTTTTCGTGAGGGAATCGGCGAAGTTTCTCACGCGTGCGGATCACTCAGCATGATTCTCCACGAGTTGCGCGACGGGAAAATCAATTTTCAAATCGACCTGGACGACATCGAACAATGCATCGTGCGGCAAAAGATCCTTTCGGCGCTGCGCTATGGCGAACACCCCGATCACGCCGGCATTACCAAGCTGGCATGCACCGTCATCACAGACGATCTTCAACGGCTACACCGCTCCATTGACTACGGCGTCTGCGATCATGCGTCGTTTACGGGAGTCCTTATTCACGGCCCCGGCGACACGCACTGGGTGTGTCCGCACCATTGCCACGTAACGAAAAGCGGCACCGTTATTCCAATGTCACTGCCAGCCGTGTCTCGGTAACCCCGTCGTCTTGCGAGCCAACGCCCTTTTTCCTGCCGGGAGTATTTTCAAAACAACAACAACGCCACCCCGACAAAGATGCCGACGCCGGCGACGAACCAGGGGGGGATTCGATGTTTCGTGAGAGGGCAGCTCGTCGCTGAAAGTCTTGTAGAGCGAAGTCCCGGCGAGAAGCGCCATGAAAATGTCGTAGGCGTCCTTGTGCTTTTTTCTTCCAACGAGGCTGTAATCCATCCTGTGACATAGGCACGATCGCCAGGAATACCGTGAAAAACGCCGCTCCGATGCGCCCGTCGCGCCGGCGAATGATCCTCGCTGGCGTGAAAGGCAAATCAGAGCCCTGCCTCATCGGCAATGGCCATGGCCATCTCGCGAGCTTGTTTGCGATTATCTTCCGTCACAAGAAATCGGGCCAGCCATGAGTATTCCGCGTCCACATACAGGGATTCGGCATCCGACGAGAGGATAAAGGTGACATGCTGGGTGGTCACGGTCAGTGTCGTGGCGTTGTCGTTCCATTCTTGGCGCTGAATCGCGCCGCCAAGCTTTTTCTTCACGATTTCGCCGAGGAGTTCCTTCTTCTTTTTGTCCAAAGGTTTCTTGACTTTGCGTTCGTAGAGCCGTTCCTTTGTGGCCATGTTTCTATCCCCTTCTCGCCCACGGTGATCCCGGTTTGCTCATGCGCCTGCTGCGGCGGGCACAGGATTCGGTACGGAAATTGACGTGTTCGCCGTGACCGACTCCTTGACCCACGCCTTCATGCGATCGACATCTTGGTTGGCCGCATCGTATCCATCTGCAAGCCCCTCGGCCATGGAACTCTTTGGAGAAATAAGGCTGGCAAGAAGTAAGGGAGGAAACGCCAAGGCGAAGCCGAGCGAGAAGGAGACATAATACGCACCTGTCACAATCGGCTCGGCGTAACGTTGCGGAATCCAGCGGGCCTCCTTAGGATCGGGCGCAATCTCATCCACTTTACCCTGACGATGCAACCAGCGTTCCTGGAAACAAATCTTTGCGACCTTGGCTACATTATCCGCGACATACGCATCGTGAACGGCGCCGGCCGCCATGCCGAACAACGGGATATTGTGGAGCGAGCCGGACATGGCGATTCCTTCAACAATCGCTTCCTCGGCAAGTTCCGTAAGGGCCTCATCAATGATCATTTCCTTGACCTTGCCGACTTTATGCAGCGCCGCGACCTTTTCCGCCATGGTGTTCGCTGAAGCCAGTTCGAGAACGCTCATGGTGTAATCGCGCTCATGAGGCTCGTCGAGGCCGAAACCATAACAAAAGCCGACGGTGTGAATCGCCTGGAGAGAGTAACTCATCATCATACGACTGTTCAAGGCGCCGCCGCCGCTGCCGGTGAGGGTGCGGAACAACGCCCCCTCGCCGGCCTGGTGAATGAAGTGGTCTGCCAATGAGTCGCAAAAAGCCAAGTCCTTGTGGAGGAGTTCATGGACGTCTTTCACGCCGGCGCGCGCCGTCACCTTCTCTACGTGGCAGAAAACTTCCGACACCTCAAAGGCCACGCGGACCCATTCCTGAACGGCATCCTCGGGGATGGCTTTACGCACTATTCTTGCTAATGGCGCCGTCAATCGATCTAAGACGGTGCCCAAAAGGGAAGTCCGCTCCGCCTTCCAACCGGCAATGTGCCGTACCTGCTTATCTTCGTATTCGTTCAATGGCAGCATGGGTATTACCTCTGGCAATATGAAAAAGGCTCAACATCAATTGACGAATATTGTAACTTCCGGTCAGTAAATCTGCGAAGGTAAATAAAAAGTGGTCCGTAGTGGCTTTCACTACCAAATCCAACTGAACCAGATTCGCCCAACCCACCGTTTTAATCGGCAAATTCGGAAACGTCCACCGCCGCTCTCAAGAAAAAGGAACGTCGGCCCGATATTTACTCAAGGTTGAAAAAAACGTGACGCAGGGCCGTGGAGCGATGGCATAATGAACGTATGTTTCAGTATCCTTTGGGCGTTGATGCCGTGCGGGCAGCTGCCATCGCCGCAGCCGATCCCGGAACTGGCGGCCCCGAAAGGATCCGGGAATTGGTTGATCCCCCCGGCTTCCACGCCTGCCCAACCGACGACGAAAGCCGCAACCGAATATTTCAGCCCGGCTCCCTTCTTTGCACCGGGAATGTGGTACGGCAGCGTCGAGGCCGACATCCTCAAGCCCCATGTGACTGATCGCGTCGAAGTCTATCCCGCAGCCCCGCTCAACTGGACCGGAGCGCCGAAACTCATGCTCGGCTATCGTTGCGGCGACGGCGCGGGGGACGTCAACCTCACTTACCGGGGATTCGGAACGCAGGGGACAACGGTCATCCCGAATTTTGATCAAGCTGGAGCCGGCCAGGAGAAAAGCCGGCTCGACGTGCAAACCGTCAACCTTGAATACCTCAGTTCGGAAATCGTGCCCGGCGCGGACGAGTTGAGCCCATTCTTTCGTCGGCAACTGGTGGTAGGATTCGGCCTCGGCGTGGCCACCTGGTTTCATGATTCCCAGATCACCGGCCAGCAAATCCTGAGCGCACACACTTCCACCAATTATTGGGGTATCGGCCCACGAGCCGTACTGCGCTACACCCAACCGGTCGGACTATCCTCGCTGTCGTTGTACTTCCGGGGCGGAGCCGAAGGTCTTTTTGGACAGATAAAAAATTCTGTTTCTCAGACGACCTCGACGGGAGTGGGGAACGTTTTCCAGAATACTGGCCCATTTAATACCGGCGCGGTTATCGTCGCGGGGGAGTTCGGCGTTAATTACACGCCGCCGAGTTTGTCCTCGCTTCGGCTCGCGGCCGGGTATTCGCTTGAACAATGGTGGTTCTTGAGTTCCTCGTTGCAGAACGGCGGCAGCCAATTTCTCCTTCAGGGGATCGTTCTGCGGGCTGAGTACCGGTATTGACCCGCGGCATCCGCGCATTGCCTGGAGATATTGAGCATGCGATTCTGGATCGAAACATCAATGTGCGCGGCGGCCCTGCTGTGGGGATGTGCGTTGCCCGCGTCGGCCCAGGTTGCCCAACTGCAGCCGCCGGAAATGCTGCAAAAACTCCCGGCGATTGAAGTCTACAGTCTGGCGAGTCTTGAACAGATTGCGGATCAGCACAATCCCATCTTGATGCGCGACCGAGCCGTGATCGAATCGTCCCGAGGCGCCGCGATTCAGGCGGGGCTCTATCCCAATCCGAGTTTCAACTCCGGCAATCCGTTTGTGTTCGCGGGACGCCAAAGCTTGCCAAACGTCGGCTTCCAACAGGAAATTCCCGTCATGGGCAAGCGGCGGCTCGACCAGGCTGCGGTCGAAGAAACCATCACGCAGGCCACCGAGCTTTTTCAGCTCAATCGGATGGCCATGAAAACCGCCTTGAGAAAACAGTTCTATGTTGCTCTGGCTGCCCAGGCACGGTTGCGGATTCTGGACGAAATCCTAAAAGCGCTGGCGGAACTCGAAAAGGCCGGCAAAGAAGCTCAGGGCAAAAACAAGGCTAGTGACACGGACCTCGCCGCCATTCGACTCGACTACGTGCGGACGGTCGGACTGCACCGGTCCGCCGTGGTTGTCCTGGGCAGAAGCCGAAAACAATTAGCCGCCCTCGCGGGGATACCGAATCTTCCCATCACGGAACTTTCCGGTAGCCTCCTCGGCCCTTACCCACAGGTCGATGACAACGCTCTTCTGGATTATGTCGCGAACAACAGTAGCCAGGTACGAGTGGGTCAATCATTGATAAAGCAGAACGAGATCCTCCTTAAGCGTGCTCAGGTTGATTGGATTCCCAATCCGACCTTGGGACCTGCCTACCAATGGGGCGTGAACGGCCAGTCGAGCAACAACCAGTTCTGGTTTAACCTCACATTCCCCGTTCCCGTCTGGAATCAAAATCAAGGCGGTATTCACGCAGCCCGGTCGAACGTGGTCAGTGCCACCGAATCCATGCATGCCATCCAAAACGACATGCGTGTGAAAGCATTGCAAATGCTTGGCGCTTACCACCAGGCATTGGAAAAGGTAAACCAGCACGAGCAGGAAGCCCTGCCCATGGCGCGCAAGGCCGCGGCCGAAGCGCGCAAGGCCGCCGGCAAGGACGGCAGGTCACTTGCTTCACACGTCGACATTCATCGCACCTTGACGGCATTGGAAAGCGATTTTCTCGATGCGCTCACGGATATGTGGAATGCAGCCGTTGATTTGGCCGGCATCCTGAACCGTGAGACTTTTCGATAAGAAAATTTTGCCCAGACTGCTATTTCATAGCGAATTCATTTGGAGGCATGGGCAAAATAGGGTATTGTTCCATCTCCTGGGACTCGGCATAGGTGAGGGCTCCGGCGGCCGGGTAGACTTCTATTATCCGGTCCGGAGGGGATGTACGATGCCGATCTGAATTGACAGTCGAGCAAAGACGGGAAGCGGCGCCGCTGGCGCGGCGGCATGGGATCAGTGAACAGACACTGTATGGCTGGCAGGACGAGTTTCTGGCCGGCGGCGGGGCGGGGTTGGCCCAGGGCAAGAATGGTGTCGGTGCCCGCAATCAAGAGATTTGAACGCTTGAAGGCCGAGCTGGAGTAACGAATGCTGACGATCGGAGAGCTGGCCGTCCCCAATCGTATCTTTTTGAAGCTTTCGGGCCAGTCGAACTGACGGGCGAGCTGCGTCAGCACGTGACCGAGGAGTTGACAGCCGACGCCAAGCTGCGAAGGACGCCGTTGCTCGTTGACTTCAACGGCTTTATGCGGAAAGGATGTCCCAAAACAATCGCGTTGATGTAAAGATGTCGCTGGGAGCGTGCGACTTCTTTCCTGGAGTCCATCTTGCACCCATACCTGACACGTTCCATTGATTCGGCCTCTCCGCAAAAGAAAATTCTCGTTGTTAGTGATAATTCCCTCGTTCGCCTCGGAATGGCAAATCTGCTTCGCGAACAATCCCGCTTCACGATCTGCAAGGAGTCCAATTCGCCCGATGAAGGGCTTGCCGATGTCAAGAGCTGCAACCCGGACCTCGTCCTTCTCTCGATGTCCCTCAAGAATGGCTTGGGGCTCGAATACATCACGCGCATGAAGCAGGCCAACCCCTTGCAACGGATGTTGGTCACTTCTTCTTATGATGATGCTCTGTATGCGGGGTTGGCACTCAACGCCGGCGCCTGTGGATACATGAGCAAGAGCGCTCCCGCCGACGAAATTCTTTACGGGCTGTGCGAGCTGGCCGAAGGGCGTATGTTTGTCAGCCCGGCGATCGCGCAAAATATGCTGTGTGACGTGGCCCGCGTCAATTCGAGCGCATCTCCCAATCCGTTGCGCGCGCTCACACAACGCGAATTTGAGGTGTTTGAACTGATCGGCCGCGGGGAGCCGACGCGCCGCATCGCCCGCAAGCTCGACGTGAGCATCCACACGGTGGAAACTTATCGTGAACGCATTCGCACGAAGCTTGGCATTACCAGCAGCGCCGACTTGTCATTTCGAGCGATCGTTTGGGTGCTTCTGAATTGAGGAACCGTCGGCCATTCGAGTTGTGGTGGTTTTGCCTACACGCCTACCGCTCTTTTGCGACTTGTGCAATAAGATCGCATGGTTAGATTATTGAGGTGACTGCGGAGGGTATTGCCAACCTGAAAGGTGTCCGAAGTGGGATCAATACTTCTCAATTCGCACCAAGGAATGAGGACGTTTAGTGCGAATTGAGGAATTTCGACTCCTTTATCGGACCCGATCACCCCAAAACCACCGAGGAGAAACCAATGAGCACCGATCCCAGCATGCAACCGACCGAGTCAGCGGCGACAAGCACTCCGTCAGGCGAAACATCCCTGGAAAAGGTCGCCAAGGCAATGGCGCTTGCCTCGCAAAGCATTCGAGTCGCCGATACGCAGAGCGTCGCAAGCAACGTCGTCGCGAAGACTATCTACACGACCTGCTATTGCGTGTCCTATGGAATTATCTTCCCGACGATGCTCGTCGCCAGCTTCATTCCGACGAACAACGTCATTTGCCATGGTTTGACAGACGGGGCTCAGGCGGCAGCAGATTCCGTGTACAACCTGCGCAAGCAGTGGGCGGGGACGGAGACAGCCGCCGAAGCCGGGAATCCACTTGCAGTCGTCCCAGTTCCCGCGTGAATTACTGACCGTTCCTAGTTGCCTGTATTCGAGATTATGCATGCCTGTTACTCGCAGTGAGCTGATGTATTTGGCCATGGGCGTTGCCATTGGGAGCGTTGTCGGCCGCAACTGGGACAAGGTGAGGACCATGCTTGAGCCCTTGCTTGGACCTGCCGCCTCCGGCTTCGGCAGCGCCTACGGCGATTTGCTAGGCAAATTCGCGGAGCAGAACGAAGCCTTCAAGGATATGCAGACTGAAAAAGCGACCGCCAACGCGACGCCAAATGCTCCGGTCCCAGGCACAACCGCGACAGAAACTTCGGAAAAATCTTCGAGGCGGCGTTCTGGGCCGTTGAAGCCACGCCGACCGCGCCAGCGTAAACGCCTTTTGGATACCATTGCCAACTGACTTCCAGGGCATCCCGCACGGACGAGCTTGCGAGGCCGCCCTGATATTGCGAAAGGAGCCCTCAACGTGGCCGATAACGAAGAAGCAGTCGCCACCCAGCAGCCCGTCGAGGAAACGCCTGGGGTCATTTCCCGTACGGTGTATTCTCTGAGCTATTTCGTGGGATTTGGAGTGATGTTCCCCACGCAGTTGATCATCAAGAGTTTGCCCCTCGACAATGCGTTTGGACATGGGCTGTGCGATGGTGCACAGTCGGGCGAACAAGCCGCCGCACGGGTCCATGAGGGTGTGAGTCATGTCGCGAAGAAGGTTGCCGACAAGGCGAATGATACTTACGCCGATGCGGCTCAGAAAGTGCATGATCGAATCGAGCGTGTCCAGGATGCCCTGGCCGAGCGTCGCTTTCGCAAGACCGCGAAAATCAACGGAACCCACTAGCGCGCGCCGATTCCTTGCTGTTTGAACGGGCCAGACGGATACAAATCGCCGAGCGATTTCAATGGTGCATCTTCATGGAACCAACAGTCGAAGACAAGCAGGTCGAGTATAGTTCTCCGCCCAAGGCCACGAACGCAACATCGGATGGAGCGGTCGACGAGGACGCAAGCGTGGCGCGGATCACAAGTCTCCCGGCGCCGATAGGTTGCGTCTTGGTGGCAGCAGGGGTACTCGCCTTCCCTTTTCCCGGTCCATTCGGAACGCCGCTCATCATCGCAGGTGGGTTGATTCTGGCGCCAGGGACCTTCAAAAAAGTGCATGCGTACCTCGGCCAACGGTATCCCCGCGCGACCCGACACGGAATTTCCGTCATCGACCGGTTACTTGACGACATGGAACGCCGTTTCCCCACGGCAACACAACAGTAGCTTTATCCGCCAAGCAATTTAATAAGGAGCAAGTGATGTGCAGTATTACCCGCGTCGCGAATATGATCTTTGAAGGCCTGTTGACTGGTTTTGTGTTCGCCATCGGTTGGGTCGCAGGTTTGCTGGCAGTGGGAATCCTCATTGCCTGAACGAATTCGGGGTGATGCGATGTCCAATAGCGAGCCTGTCCCGTCCGGTGTCTCGATTCGTTCCACGTCCGACGCGGTTTGGGTCGAGGCGCCAGGGTTGTTCAAGAATTCTGATACGCTGGACTGTCGCGATTTCATCGAGCGGGTGTTTGGCGTTGCGGAGGTCCAATCGCTCGAGATCGACCACTTCTGGGGCACCGCCAAGCTGGTATGTTCGTCTGCGTTTGCTGCGGAAATGCGGCTAACCAGATTGGTGAATGCTCTGCAAAGCCCAGCCCCAAACGCCGTGAGCGTCCCAATCCGCTCCTTGCTGGATTTGGCCTTACGTCGTCGCTCTACGCGCATTTATCGCCGCGATGAGAGGTTTTCCGCCTGGGAAATCCTACGTCAGACCCCACAGTATCTCCAGATGCGCCACCAGGCCGTTGCCCAGAATCGAGAAATTGCCCAACACGTGTGTACCGAGTTGAGGACGCTTCCCGGAGTTACGTCCGTGTATTTGTGGCCTTTATCCAACACTCTCACGGTTCGTCTTGCCCCAGCCGGAATCGACCTTCCGCGTCTGCTGCGCGTTGCGGACGAAGCCGTATATGAAGAAGCGGTCGGGCCGCTCTCGTTACGGGCCCGCCTGGAACGAGGGTTCCGCACGCTGGTGGTCAGGATTGCACGTGCGATTAACCTCATCCTGGCAGGACTAAGTTTCGGCATGACGTTGATCGGCCTGATCGTGCCTGGCATTCCCACCGTGCCGTTCCTCCTCTTGACGACATATTTCTTGGTGCGTTCGTCGCCGGCTCTCAACGAACGCCTGGTCCGTTCAACACTGTTCGGGATGATGCTACGTGACTGGCAGAAATATCGTGGTATGCGGCGTAAGGTCAAATGCTCGTTGTTGGCATTGCTGATCTCCGTTCTGGTCTTCAATATCGTCTTCATTCAGATGAGCGGTTCAAGCATGATGGTCGTACTGGCGGCATCAGTGCTAGGAATGTACATGATCGTACGCCTGCCCACCATCATGCACGACATTGACGAAGAAATACCGGAGAGCATGGATGGTCCGACACGCGTCTGAGGTATGCTGACTGTAATCACTCGTAATGATTATTGGCTTCACGCTGGGTAGGCGATGCAAGCAGAGGATGAACTGATGTTGTGCAAGGCGATGACCAAGCGAAATACGCGCTGCCAGAATCCGGCTCAACCCGGGTCGAAATACTGCCGCGTACATGCTGTATTCGAGATTCGCCAACCATCGCCGGATACAAGGGACCGCCGGAGTATACAATCTCCCACGCCGCAAACTGCACCGAAAAAATCGGATCCTATTCCGGAAACGCAGGTGAAGGAAGCTGTGAAAACAACAACCCTTCAGGATCTGGCGGCTTCCTTTTTGGGTTCCGTTTCGGAAGCGCCGTCCGGTCCATCTGAACCCAGTTCCGCCGACGCATTCGCCGCTCTTGCCGCCGCAGTCGCGGCTGCGGCAGCCGAAGCCGAAGTCAAGGGGCCGCCTGATAAGACACCGGCGTCGGCACCGACCGACGTATTGTCAAGAATCGCCTACACTGCGGGTTATGCCGTGGGTTATGGCGTGGCGTTTCCGACGTGCCTCCTCATGGAAATGCTGCCAGACAACCCCGTGAGCCGGGGATTGCGGGAGGGCGCTATTGCTGCAAAGGATTCCGTAGAGCGCATGCGAAAAGGGGGCAGTTAGTCTGTTTGCGTGCGAACCTCCGACCTTCTGCCCCGGCATCACTTTCTTGTCAGGATTTCCACTACACCTCAATCCGGTTAATTCCGACTCCTCGGCTGATCTGGTTTCTTAAATTACTACATTAGATACTCTCTCCCATTGCGAAACCCTGTCAAGGATAGGATCTCCTCTTGGGAGAATCACATAGGAACCAGGAAAAACGACGTAGTCCGCCGTTTTTCCCACTGGAGCGCAGTCATGCACCCATTTCTGCGCCGAACCGGTGAACCCGGCGTTCTCCCGAAGACAGTTCACATCGTAAGCGATAGTTCCCTGGCGCGGCTGGGAGCAGTGAATCTGCTGCGCGAGCAACCGTGTTTTTCGATCTGCAAGGAATCCGCCACCCCCGAGGAAGCGATCGCCGATGTCAAGATTCACAACCCAGACCTGGTCCTATTGTCCATGTCGCTCAAGAACGGCATGGGGCTGGATTTTATCGCCCGAATGAAACAAGCCAACTCCAGGCATCGTATTTTGGTCACCTCCAATTACGAGGATTCTCTGTATGCGGGGTTGGCGCTCAACGCGGGCGCAGCGGGTTACATGGGCAACGGCGCAGGCGCGGACGAGATTCTGTACGGCCTTTGCGAGCTGGCGGAAGGCCGAATGTTTGTCAGTCCGACGATTGCCCAAAAGATGCTGTGCGAAGTCGCGGACGCCAACCAAAACGTTCCCCCCAATCCACTCCATGCGCTAACGCAGCGCGAGTTCGAAGTTTTTGAATTGATTGGGCGCGGGGAGACGACGCGTCGCATCGCCCGCAAACTCGACGTGAGTGTTCACACCGTGGAAACGTACCGAGAGCGCATGCGTACCAAGCTGGGAATTCACAACAGCACCGAGTTAGCGTTTCGGGCAATTGTTTGGGTGTTGCTGCACTGATTACGCGCCCGGTTGTGGCGTTTTCTCGTCCAGGCCGGTCCTTTTCTTGTGACTTGTTTGTGGAAATGCTTTGACGTGTTGAAGTTGGGGAAGCGGCGTCGCTTCTCGATGTTTGAGCTACGCAAAGAATGGTTGGTTTGCACCAAAAGAGCAAGGAGACATCCATGAGCACCGATCCTGCCGTGAATACCCAGACACTGGCCTCCGCCCAAACGCAACGGGACGCCACGGCAATGACTTTGGCATCCAAGGGCATTCGCTCCGGCGCTGCGGATGCTCAAAGGAGCGCGCAACTCGTTGCCGAAACCACTGCCCGCGCCGTCTCGAAGACCATCTACACCACCTGTTACTGCATGTCCTACGGCATCATGTTCCCGACGTTCTTGGTGCTCAGCTTCGTGCCCAAAGACAACGTCATTTGCCACGGCTTGGTGGACGGGGCCCAGGCAGCAGCGGATTCCGTTCACAAACTTCGCGACCAATGGGCCGGAAAAATCGCAACGTCCGGGTCGCTTGATTCCGTTGGCGGGCTCTCTGTTGCTCCCGTCCCCGCGTAGGGCGAGCGTTCATTCCTCCATTGGAATTCCTTGAGCCGACCAGTGGGCGTGATCCGCCCAGAGAGGACTTTATCTAGTGATTGATATCTCCGTTGCGTACCCTCGCGAAGGCACTATTGAGCTTCGAAGCCGCGTTCTATTCTCTGACCCGTCAGGAGATCTCTGTCAATCGTTCCTAGACAGAATTCTGCTTGCGGAGCCGGTTCGAAGTGTCGAGGTCCAGGGAAGCCGTTCCCATGCGCAGATCAGCTACTGTCCGTTAACGGCGACCCGGCAACAAACTCTCGACAAGATTCTTGCGAGTCTGCTGGCGAGTACGAATGGAAAAGCAGCATCCGGCACTCACGTGTCCGTACGTCCTGGCAGCGGACGCCCCAACGGCAAGGTAGGCCATGGTCTCGGGCCAAATGGGCATACGCCAGATGGGGATGGAAGTGGAAGCGGCAATGGCGACGTTCATAAGACTCCAGGACCGGCTCCCCGAAAAGTGCGCTGGCAACCGAATGCGGCGGGTGAATTACGGTTGTTCCGTCAAGGCGCGGTCGTGTCGAAATGGGAGGTGCGCCATGAGTTGCCGGGCCGGATACGTCTGTGGAATGAAGTTCTCTACCGCCGAAGCGAGGTTTGCCAGTCGATTGAACGCGAATTGATGAGCGTGATGGGGATCGATAACTACAAGGCGAATCCCGCCACGGGAACGGTGTTGGTCGCTTACAACGAACAACAGATTCGCCGCGACCAGGTGCTGGAGGTCCTCAACAGCGCCCTGGATCGAGTGGAAAATGTGGGCCGGCCTGACCCGAACGATCTTAACTTGCCGATCTGCACCTTGTCCGTGCCGTTGGCGGCAGCGGCCCAATTCTTGGCGCCGCCTCTATGGCCGCTCGCCACGGGCGTTTTTGTTTACACCTCCGTTCACACCTTCAAGGAAGCGTACCAGGTATTGGTCAAGGAACGGCGCCTGGGCGTGGACGTGCTCGACGCCATCGTGGTCTCGGCTTGCGTGGGCACCGGTTCCATTTTCGCAGGGTCCGTACTCTGCTGGTGCCTTAGTTTTGGACGTAAACTCGTCAAGATGACCCAGGACAGTTCTAAACGCTTATTGATGAGCGCGTTCGGTAAGCAGCCTCGCTTCGTTTGGCTCTGCCGGGACGGCCAAGAAATCGAAGTTCCCCTGGAGCAAGTCCAGCCGCAAGACATCATCGTCGTCGGCACGGGCGAGGCGGTCCCTGTGGACGGGATCGTCAAGGAAGGCATCGCGATGATCGACCAGCACGCCTTGACCGGTGAATCGACCCCGGCGGAGAAAGTTGTCGGCGATCACGTGTTCGCTTCGACGATGGTGGTGGCGGGCAAGGTGTTCGTCGAGGTGGAAAAAGCAGGTACCGACACCACGTCGGCGAAGATCGCTTCCATTCTGAATGATTCGGCCGGCTACAAGCTGGATTCCCAGAACAAGGGGGAACGAATGGCGGACCGCGCCGTGTTGCCGACCCTTGCCATCGGTACCGTCGCTCTGGCGGCGATGGGGCCCGCCGGCGCCACGGCTGTTCTTAATAGCGATTTTGGCACCGGCATCCGCATGGCGGCGCCGCTCGCGATGCTCAGCTCCCTGGCCTTGTGCGCCCAGCACGGCATCCTCGTCAAGGACGGCCGGGCGATGGAAATGATGAACGATGTGGACACCGTCCTCTTCGACAAGACTGGGACGTTGACGCGCGAAGTGCCGGAGGTCGGCGCCATCCACGCCTGCGGCAATCACGATGCCGAGCAAATCCTGACTTATGCAGCCGCCGCTGAGAATCGTTTCGGACATCCCATTGCCAAGGCCATCATGCAGAAGTTCGCCACACTCGGACGGCCATTGCCCACCACCGATGACTCGAAATATCACGTTGGTTTCGGCATCAACGTCGAGGTGAACGGAAAGAGGGTTCGCGTCGGCAGCGCCCGTTTCATGACGATGGAAGGCATCGCCATTCCCTCCGAAATTCAGCACTCGCTGGACCGAGCCCATGACGAAGGCTTTTCGCTCGTGATGGTCGCGGTGGGGGATGAACTTGGGGGCGCTCTCGAACTCCGCGCCTCGCATCGGCCGGAAGCACAGGAAATCGTCACCGGATTGCGGAAACGCGGCATCAGCCACCTTGCCATCATTTCCGGTGACCACGAAGGGCCCACGCGCCGTCTCGCGGAAAGTCTCGGCATGGACGAGTATTTTGCCGGCGTCCTCCCCGGGGACAAAGCGGACTACGTGGAAATGCTGCAAAAGCAGGGACGTAAGGTTTGCTTCGTCGGCGATGGCATCAACGACTCGATCGCCTTGAAGAAAGCCAACGTATCGGTGTCGTTGCGCGGGGCGACTTCCATCGCGACCGACACCGCCCAGGTCGTGTTCATGGAAGAGAGCCTGGCCAAGCTGTGCGAATTCCTCGACATTTCACGCCGCCTCGATGCCAACGTCAAACGCAGCTGGGGTATGATCATCCTGCCGAACGCCTTGTGCATCGGTGGCGTTTTCACGATGGGTTTCGGCATCATGGCGTCTGTCTTGACAAACAACGTCGCGGCGATTGGCGCCTTGATCAACGGCGTCATGCCCTTGCGTGAAGTCGCCCGTTTGCAGAACCAAAAAAATCTTGAAGAACAACTGCGTTTGGCGACGCGTCAGCGCGGGTAACCTGGAACTATTAAAAGACGAGGAATCCATGTTGATGAAAGCTCTTCGAATCGCGGGCCTCCTCACCGTGGCGCTGGGTGCCACGGTTATGACGGGGGTAATCATCGTGCTTGCTCCGGAAGTCAGTCTCGGCGTCCTCGCCGGTCTGATCGTCGTGCGTTTGGCGCTGGGATTGTTGCGATGGGGATTCGTCGGATCCTTGGCATACGAGCAATGGATCTCATTACACCGCCCCGCTAGCGCAAGCTAAATGAGCACCAGGAAATTCCAGAAAAGGACTGGTGCCAGGCAGAATAGCGGCCCCTTGCGCTTTTGGAAACGGCCGGAATTACCATGATACGCCAGGCCCGCATATCATTTCCCGCAGCCCGGTCAGGCGGCAACGGGGAAGTGCAACTCGACGAACCTGGGATCTTCACGGAACCCGCGGCTGCATCCTGTCGTGGTTTTTTGAATCGCGTTCTTGAGCTTGAAAACCTCCGTGAAATTTCTATTGATCCGGTTCGTGGCCGCGCAATCCTCTTTCATTCCGTCGAGCAAGCCTCTGGGACCTTTTTGAGACGCCTCGCCGTTGCGCTTGGCCAACCGAACCCATCACATGCTTCCGCAGCTGAGAGTCTTTGCCTTCGGCGTAGCCGTCCCAGTTCGGTAAGCATTTTCCGGTATGAAGCCGGGATTTCGACGTGGAAGATCGTCCATAGCCTTCCGGGTCGAGTCCGCCTGCGCCATGATGAAATATGGCGCAAATACGAAGCAGCTCAGCATATCGAGAATGAACTCCGCGCGGTCCATGGAGTGACGCAAGCGAGCGCTAACAGCCACACTGGAACTCTGCTCGTTTCTTATGACGAAAGTGCTCTGACGCTGCGACAATTGTTGTACGTCGTTGAAGGACTGTTAAAGGATCTGACCGATTTACAGTCCGGAAGCATCGCAAATCACAACCGAGCCGTGTTGGTCGATAATTCCAATTTGGGATTGTCTCTCATGGCGGATTTCGTCAGCCCCATGGTAGCGCCGCTTAGCGCAGGAGTATTGGTTTGGAGCAATCTCCGCAAGTTCGGCGAAGCGGCACGGGAGTTACGCCAGCTTCGGCCTGGGCCGGCAACGGTGTATTCGGCAATCGCTGGCTTGACGTTGGCAAGTGGGATGTTCTTCCCTGCCGCCCTCATGGCCAGTCTGGTCAATTTCTGGGATCGCTTGTACCACCGACGTGTGGCGACCGCTCAGAATCATCTATTGACGCGAATTCGCCGGCAGGCGCATTTCGCGAGCGTGTGCCGAGACGACCGGCATTGGGAAGTCCCCATCGATGCGGTCCAACCAGGCGATGTCCTTGCTGTTCGGAGCGGCGGATTGATTCCCGTCGACGGAGTCGTCAGCAGCGGCCGCGCTCGGGTGGATGAACGGCTTGTCCGGGGAGCCGTGGACCACGCATGGAAAGAGCCCGGTGACCAGGTTTACGCGAACAGTCTCGTGTTTGAAGGAGAGTTGAGCGTGCGCGTCGAATCGGTGGGAGTTCAGACTCGCGCTCACGCCATTGCCACGGTCGTTCATGCAGCCACGACGCCAGCGAAGGCATCGCTCAGTAGCAGAGGAGAACCTTTTTCTCGCAATCTTTCCGCTCCGACGCTTGCGACGGCCGGGCTCGGCCTTTTGGTAGGAGATATCAATACCGCATTGGCTGTACTGCGCCCTGACTATGCTACCGGTCCAGGCATGATAGCGCCGCTGGGCACTCTCGAAGACATCACCCGGGGATTGGACCGGGGCATTGTCATTCGAAACGTCGATGTCTTTGCGCGCATTGGAACGATTGATACGGTGCTCATCGACCTTGGGGAGAACCTCCGGCCTGATCCCCAATTCCTCAATATCCTGGCGAAAGCCCTCGTCCAGCTTCGGTCGGACGGAAAATTGCAAATCGGCTTGATCTCAGATCGAACGCCGGTCCGCACCAACGATTTGGCCGATCGACTCGGTGTTGATTTCGTGAGGAATTGCAGTTCCAGCCTGGATCGGGGCGCTGTCATTGACGAATGCCAACAGGAAGGAGGCCGCGTGGCTTACATCGGAGATTGCCGCCGCAACGACCTGGCAGCCCGACAGGCAAGCGTGGCGATTTCACTTGGGGACGTCGTATGTCAAGCCGAAGATCCGGCGGACGCATTCCTTCTCCGCCGTGACTTGTCAGCCCTTGCGGGCCTCTGGGACATATCCCGCCAATACACGCTGCGCCGCCGAGCTGTCTATACGCGCACACTGATTCCCAACCTGTGCTCTGTGGTCGGAGCGTTCACGCTGGGCTTCACGGGCTTACATGCGGTGTTGCTGACCAACCTCGGAGTTTTCACCGTTTATCGCGGCGCTTCACGCTGGCTGCGCGATGCGCAAATCGCTAGATGGTAATCGCTCACACCTTGCCGATCCCGATTGTCACGTTTTCGGCGATTGAGTATGCTATCGCGTCATGACGAACGCGGGGACGCCAACGCGCGCAGGATGCGCCACTCTGATGCAAGTCGTAGAGCAACTCTGCGTCGAAGTTGCTAATCTGCGCGCAACTTGCCACCGCCAAGAAAAACTCCACCAACTCCTCCAAACCGCCTTCCAGCGATATCGTCAAGAATCCTATCGACAAGCCCAAGAGCCGCAAGAAGTGAAAACGCGGCGGGCAGCCAGGACATCCACGCCATGAGCGTCCCCTTTTTCCCGAATTACGACCCGATTACCATCCGCGGCAATTTCGTCGAGCGATGCTTTTTGTTTGTCCTTGGACAGCAACGAGTATTTGTCCCCTTCCCATGCACCCCAGTATTTGCGTGCATGAGGATTGTACATGAAAATCCGCTTACCCCGGGATGGGTAGTAGAGCGCGTAATGATAGGTGTATTTCTCGTCGTCGGCGGATTTCTTGAAGTAGTAGTTGCGGTAGTAATAGTTCTTCGTGGTGTGCTTGTTCCAGGCGGCGTAATACTGCCGTTGGCCTGGCGCCTGGGCAGAGGTCAACGGCGCAAGACACACGATTCCGAGGCAGAGCAAGATAACGTATCGAAGCATAGCGGTCTCCATGTCTTTGTCGAATTTTTTTGCACAGGCCAAACACCTATTGAATTTCAGGAAGGTCCGACGGATCGTCGCCGGGCCGATCGATGGGATCCGCCGTCGCATGCACCAACCTCTCCTGCGCGTCCGGAAGATCCGCGGGCTCAACTCCAGGTAGCCGCGAAGCCGCCAGGTCATTGCGTAGCGAGTTGAGTTCGGCCGCCCGCTCGGCCATTTCAGTCGGCAGGGCGAAATCGGGTAAGCGCTCTCGGTATTCTGCGGCCGAAACACCAGGATCCTGGCGGCGGCGCAACGTGTATTCCCAGGTGATTAGTTCAATGACGGTCTCGTGATCCGCCGCAAGTTCCGGGTAACGCGCTAGACAAGTTTCGACGCGAACGGCTTTGCCGGCCCGCAAGCGATATTCCAGGTCCACGAAGACCAGCTTGTGCAATACCGCCTGACGCAGGGGCGCATCCGTAGGCAAGAAATCGTTCATGCTCGGCTGACGGCCGGATTGCCAGGCCGCCTCGAAGGATTCGACGACCTGATAAAGCCGGGTTGCATCCGCCTCGCTGAAAATGGTGGTAATCGGCGCGCAAAAGGGACCCACCCCCCACGCTAAAATCGGCGTCCAATCTGGACCCACCCCAGCCGCTTCCGTTCCAATAAGGCCCGTCGCCTGGGCAATTTTGGAAACGGAGGCAAAGGATGCTGACGGTGTT